>Ga0116170_10002265_pt1 | contig 18709 bp, 17 predicted proteins | sample AD_JPNHW1_MetaG_FD_89797 | JGI IMG/M metagenome (GOLD analysis project Ga0116170, IMG submission 89797) | Active sludge microbial communities of municipal wastewater-treating anaerobic digesters from Japan - AD_JPNHW1_MetaG | ecosystem: Engineered > Bioreactor > Anaerobic > Digestate | place...
CAGCCTGCTTCATAATATCAATATTATATTCTTTGGCACGAATGCAATCAGAATCTCCTTTATTCCTTGTTTGAATGCATGCCATGCGTGCCAATGCATTCCCCATGAGATCATATGATCTGGCTTTAACTGAATAATCTTTTTCTATAATGATCCCATCTTCAAGAGATTTGATCTTCAGAACCCTTTCGCATAGGCTGATCACTTTTTCATAATCATCCTTGATCATTTTGCTTTCTTCCGACGACATATCTACGCTTAAAATTTCATATGACTGCTGGACGTCTCTAGCCTTGCGGAAGATGGCTATTCCCAAAGCGTAGTATGCTTCCCATAAGTTTTTATTTAAATCGATAGCCCTTTGGAAACATTCCTGAGCAGAGTCAATTTGATTCAATTCAGCATACACTACTCCTAGATTGTAATGAGCCAGACTGTAGTTGTCCTCCTCTTTAAGCGCATCTATAAACTTTTTCTCAGCACGGTATAAATAGTATTTATGTTTCTTTTTTATTTTCAAGCCGTCACGATAGGCTCTGAGGCCTTCATTAAAGTTCCACAAAGCCTTCCAGGAAACGCCCTGCCCCGTTCTCTCCGACTGCATATCTGCATATCTTGCATGAATCCTATTTGCCAATTCCGTGATCATATCTTCGATGCTTCTCTGCATTCCCCCAGAGTCCTCCTCCAGAGACTCGCCGCATTCTATCAACCATCTCTTCGATCCCATCTTGCCACTCAAGCTAGCCATCAAAACCAGTTTTGATTTTTTATTAACACCTCCGCTGCTCCTTTCGTTTCCCAAGTCAGCTACAGGATCGTCCTGTTCCTGCTGATACAGCCCGATTGAAATCTTCGGGCCCATCAGAATATGTGAGATCAACGAGGATACAGAGCTTGCAGGGATGCCGAATGGACCCAGCTTGATCTCAGAGGTGCTGCTTAGGGCGATGTCTTCAAGCCTCTCTACTTTTATAGCAGCATCGATTGGCTCTCCGGCTCCACATGCGGAATGAATCGACCTTTTTTCATCAACCACTTCATAAATCCCCTTTATCCAGTCAAGCTTTGTAGCCAGAAGCTCCGCCAGATTCGGATCAGCAGCCTCTTTTTCTCTGGATTTATCCTTTCCATCAACCACATTTGTCTCTTCTTTGGCTGTAGAAGAATTTACAATGACCAGCCTATTTGAGGTTGACCAAAGGTAGCCGATGGTCTCCAATATAAGCCAGACTGCTACCATCTCAGCTAAATGATTCCATAAAAGGGAAAAGAGGCTCGATGCAATGTCCGTGGCAAAGTGCCTTCCTAAAAAGTCAATGGGAAGTGGAGTGCTCTGGTTAGTTGTTGTCAAAAACTTGTTGAATATCGATCCATTAGTGGGGTCCTTTGGTGATAGGAGGATCTCTTTGTACGTGATTTCAAAGACGCCTGATGCAGTCATCTGCCAGATGAAGCGGGATATGATTTGTACTAACCAGGTTGCCAAGAGAATGTTGGCGAACCTAATGGCAACGGATGGCCAGCCTCTCTCCAGATTGGATACGAGTTTTCCAAGGATCATGAACCGATGGAATAATATGATCCTTGCGGGGGTAAATGAATTCCAGTGCTTTCCAGCCTTTAATAGGAGAAACTCGCTCATGACGTAGATGGACAGAAGCAGAATGCTCAGCGCAGCCATAACCCAGGGAAGGATCTGGCCGTCTTGCGACCAATATTCTTTAGGAATGTAATAGATTAGACCTCCCAGAAAGGAGTCGCCATAAAAGACTAGACGGATAAAACCCACTGAGAAAACAAAGAATGCACTTATGGAGAGCCAGTAGGCAAACAAAGTCGAAATAGCTCTATATTTTGGAGAAGTTATTCGGTCTGCTGAACTTATTGAATACGGATGAAAAGCGATCGCGATCAGGACGATCGAAGATATCAAGGCTGCAGCAGTAAGCAGGAATGAATCATGCAGCCAATGGGCCTTAGGCCACCAATCCGAAAGGTTTTCGCCTACCCAGACGAATACACTTACAGCTAAGCTACAAGCCAACAATTCGATGGCAGCCAAAAAGAGCATTGTGCTCTTCTTCATGCTCTATCTCCGAGATTCCTCACTTTTACACTGATCAAAGAGTTGGCCTCAATCTATAACTATCTTATTATCGGATTTCTCAGAAAAATTTATAATAATATCATTTACATTTTATTAATTCTCTGAACATCCGCTGATCTCGACACTTCTATCTCCTCCTGACCCAGATATTCTCTCAGAATTCCCTTTACCCGAACAGTATCGCCTTTTGAGAGCACCCCGGCCAGCTCCTCCGCGCCGCCGTTGGCCGGCACGAACACCGGCAATGGCGTGCTGTTGAGGCGGATCAATAGATGCCCTCCGCTCTCTGTCCTCTTCAGTTCAGTGATTTTGCCGGCCAAGGAAACGCTCTCCCCGCCGGCTTCGGCCTGACGGACCTGGCTCCCGCTGGAAGCTCTTCGGAAGGCCGATGAGGAAGCTTCAGAGAGGGATGAATCAGTGCCAAAAGAGCTGAACGATCCGGAAAGGCCAGAGCCTGTGGCAGAGCTCTCCTCAGAAGAGAAGGCCCAGAAGGCAACCGAGAGCGAGCCCAGAGCCATAAAAAGCAGCACAGCTACTATCTTCTCTTCCTTCGCAAGCCTCATGATTCAAATCCTGCGCGACCAGCCAGGGCTAAGACCATCAGCCTCAAACCAATCTATAAAAATAATTTATAGCCAGTATAGCTTACTACTAATACTACTACTATTATTACTTCTTCGCTTCCGGCTTGGCACCGAAGCGCTCCTGCCAGCCCTTCTCCAGGTGATCGAGGCAGATATCGCATACGCCTTTGTAAGCGCCCTCCGGATAGCTCAGGTTGTGGACGGGGGCCTTTATGGGAAAGAGCAGCGGTCTGGCACGGGTGCATAGTTCGCAATCAGCCATTTGAATTCATCTCCTACGCCGGGGACAATGGTGCTTCTTATTGTTTAAGTTTTCTCTCGGATTGGATTTGCCTTAAATATTCGTGATGGCATTATGCCTGAAAGGAGACAATTCATGCCAGCGATAAATGATAACATTGTTGCCAAAGCATTGCTTTTTCTGGCGGCTATAGCCTATACTTGCATCGGCCCGTGCGCCGGAATTGACGGCAGTGCAGATTCCGCAGATGTTGATGATGACATCCTCTTTCAGGTGTCAACCATAGACGCCCTGATGCAGGGCGTTTACGACGGCTTCTTCACCTTCGATGAGTTGATGGACCACGGCGACTTCGGCATAGGCACCTTCGATTCCCTGGAGGGGGAGATGGTGGCTCTGGACGGAGAATACTATCAGGTCAAATCGGACGGGGTCGCGTATCCGGTCGGCGGGAACATGACCACGCCCTTCTCCACAGTCACATTCTTCCAGGCGGATGCAGTTGCAGCCATTCACAATGCGTCAAACATGACGGAGCTGTCCCGGCAGATCGACGAAGAGCTTGACTCCGCAAATGTCTTTTACGCCCTGAGAATCGACGGAACGTTTCCGTACGTCAAGACCAGGAGCGTTCCCAGGCAGGAGAAGCCCTATCTCCGGCTGGTGGACGCCGTCAAGAACCAGAGCGTCTTCGAGATGGAAAATGTCACCGGGACGGTGGTGGGCGTCTGGGCTCCCCAGTTCTCCGAGGGGCTCAATGTGCCGGGATATCACCTTCATTTCATAACCGCGGACCGAAAGGCCGGCGGGCATATCCTGGACATTGCAGTCGATGAGGGCGAGGCCCTCCTGGACATCACATCCGGCTTTGCCATGCAACTGCCGGAAGATGGGGACTTTTACAGCGTGGACCTGGGCGGTGACCTGCAATCGGAGCTGGAGAAGATCGAGAAGTAATTCCCAAGCTTCTCGGTCTCCTATTTTTCAGTCCCACCTCTCTGCTTCTTCTGTGCGCTTCTCATGGGTTCCGAAAATGCCTTCTTTGTGAGTTCTTTGTGCGCTTTGTGCTCTTTGTGGTGAAAGTCCGTAGGCCACTGGGCTGGCCCTGGGGCAAACGCCTTCACCACAAAGATCACAAAGTTCACAAAGGACGCGCAAAGAACGGAGGTTCATCTTCATGAATATGGGTGATGGGAATTCTTGATTGTTTCTCTGCGGTGAAGCGTCGTTAGCTACCGGCCATATCTAATCCGGCATGTAAGCCTGCTGGATTCTCACCACTTCTGCGGAGGTCTTCGCCGCGGCGTACTCCTGCAATGGCTCCCGATTCATCTCCAAAAATACATGCCCCCAGTTGAACTTGGATAGGATCAGCTCTGCCTGAGAGGCCTCTCCCAGTATGAACAGCCCCGCCGCCAGGGCTTCCACGGTGGAGAGCTTGAAGGGCTTGCCGAAGTTGACCGGATTGGCGGCCACCAGGTAGGGCAGAGCCCTCTCGTTCAGCCTCATGCGGCTGAAGACCTCTTCGGCATGGGCCCAGCTGCAGTCAAGCGCCGCCAGACCCCTCGCCCCTCGATCCTCCGGGGAGAGGGCTTTTTCGGAGAACGGGCTTAGAACCAGGAAGGAGCGCAGGGCATTCACCCGATCGGTGAGCCTCACCAGATCGAATCTGGCGAGCTTCTTTCCGGAACACTTTTTGGGATCACACTGATTGGCATGATAGACGAGTAGCTGCATGATATGCTCATCCACCGATAATCCTATTAACATTGTGTTCAACTGAAGAGGCCAGCCTAAAAGCTGGGAGCGTTCTGATGAGCGAGGTCTCCAAAGAGTACAACTTCAGTAATGTAGAAGAGAAATGGGTGAAAAGCTGGGACAGTTCTATCTATCACTTCGACTGGGAGTCGAAGAAGCCTCAATACATCATCGACACCCCGCCGCCCTATCCAACAGGCAATTTTCATATCGGAAACGCTCTCAACTGGTGCTATATCGATTACGTAGCCCGCTACAAGCGCATGAGGGGCTTCAACGTCATGTTCCCTCAGGGCTGGGACTGCCACGGTCTGCCTACGGAAGTGAAGGTGGAGGAGCTTAACCACATCACCAAAAACCAGGTCCCCAGAGAGGAGTTTCGCAGGCTTTGCGAAAAGCTCACCGACGAGGCCATCGAGCGCTTCCACCTCTCCATGGGGCGGCTGGGCCTGTCCATCGACTGGTCCAACGAATATGTGACCATGAAGCCTGAGTACTATGTCAAGACCCAGACCTCCTTCGTGCGCATGTATGACAAGGGCCTGATCTATCGGGAGGACCATCCCGTAAACTGGTGCCCCCGCTGCGGCACGGCCATTGCCTTCGCCGAAGTGGAGTACGACTCGCGCATGACCAGCCTCAATTACATGCGCTTTTCCTCCGAGCAGGGTGAGATGCAGATCGCCACCTCCCGGCCGGAGCTTCTGCCCGCCTGCGTCGCCGTGGCCGTCCACCCGGAGGACGAACGATATGCGAGATTCATAGGCAAGACCGTCAAGGTGCCGCTCTTCAATTACGATGTGCCGGTCCTGGCAGATCCCGTGGTGGACAGGAGCTTCGGCACGGGCATAGTCATGATCTGTACCTTCGGTGACAAGCAGGACGTCAGATGGTGGATGGAGCATCACCTGCCTCTGCGCCAGGCCATCGACCGGGAGGGCAGGCTCAAGGATATCGCCGGGCCTTACGCCGGCCTGGGCGTGACGGAGGCCAAGGACAGAATCCTCCAGGATATGAAGGCTGAGGGAATCGTCTTCAAGCAGGAGCCCCTCGCGCAGAACGTGGGGCTGTGCTGGAGGTGCAAGACCCCCATTGAGATCCTCTCTGAGAGGCAGTGGTTTGTCAGGATCAATGCCGAGGAGATCAAGAAGACGGCAGAAGAGATCGATTGGATTCCGCCCCACATGCAGGTGCGGCTGAAGAACTGGGCCGACTCGGTGGAGTGGGACTGGTGCATCTCCCGGCAGAGGATCTTTGCCACACCAATCCCGGTCTGGTACTGCCGGGACTGCGGTGAGGTCCTGGTGGCCCGCGAAGAGTGGCTTCCCCTCGACCCCAACCAGAAGGCTCCCCCAGTCAAATGCAAATGTGGCAGCAGTGACTTCGTCCCTGAGCAGGATGTGCTGGATACCTGGATGGACAGCTCCATCTCCGCCCTGGCGGTGGCCGGCTGGCCGGACCGGACCGACCTACTCATGCCAACCCAACTGCGGCCCCAGGGGCATGACATCATCCGCACCTGGGCCTTCTATACCATCCTGCGCACCAAATCGCTGGTGGGATGCAAGCCCTGGGATACCATACTCGTCAACGGCATGGCCCTTGGTGAAGACGGACACAAGATGTCCAAGTCCCTCAACAACTTCATCCGGCCCGAGGAGGTATTCGAGACCAACGGAGCCGATGCCCTGCGCCAGTGGGGTGCTATGGGCGGCAGCCCCGGAAACGACATCATGTTCCAATGGAAGGAGATCACCGCTGCCAGCCGCTTCCAGCAGAAGCTGTGGTCCATATTCCGCTTCTCTCTGCCTTTGATCGCCGGCGCAAAGCCGCTTGCGGACGTAGTGCCCGGCCAGGTGGACCGCTGGCTCCTGGGTGAGCTGGACAGCCTGGTCAAGAGGGCCACCGTCGCCATGGATGCCTTCCAGTTCGATGAGACCATGAAGGCCATCCGCGGCTTTGCCTGGGAGACCCTGGCCGACAACTACATCGAGCTGGTCAAGGCCCGGCTCTACGGTGGCGACGGGCCGGAGAAGAGGGCGGCTCAGGCCACACTCTATCGGGCCATACAGACCGTCAGCCTGCTGCTGGCTCCCTTCACGCCCTTCATATCTGAGGAGATCCATCATACCCTCACCGCCGGCAAGAGCGTGCATACTGAGAGCTGGCCCGAGCCCCTGGGAATCGATGTCGACCAGGCGGGCCTGGCCATCAAAGAGATTGCCGCCGCCCTGCGCCGCTACAAAGCGGAGAGGGGGATGGCCTTAAACGCGCAGCTACCCGGAATCACAGTCTACTCCGACCTGGCAATAGAGACGGTGGACCTGGCAGGGGTGGCCAACAGCCCTGTGGAAAGCCGCACCGGCAGCCCCCAGATCGAGATGAAGCCTGTGGCCGTAAAGCCCCAGATGAAGGTAATCGGGCCGCTCTTCAAGGATAAGAGCGGCAGGATCATCAAAACCCTCTCCGCCATGGACCCGGCAGCGGTCGCCGGCATGAAGGAAAGCGGGTCCATCCATGTGGAGGTGGAGGTAGAGGGATTCGACCTTCCCGCCACCGCGGCCGAGATTTCAGTCGAAACACTCTCCTCCGGCGCGGCCGTCGATGTCCTGCGCCTGGATGGGGCAGTGGTGCTGATCAAGCGGTAGTCGAAGACATCGAAGACATGGTGTTGATGAAAAGATGATAGAGGTAGAGGTCAAGGCAAGAGCGAGGGAGGACACGGCGGAGAAGATTGCACTGCTGGGAGCCATTCCGCTGGCCGTGGAAAATCACAGGGACCTCTACTTCAATTCTCCCCGGCGAGACTTCAGAAAAAGCGACGAGGCTCTCCGAATCCGCATCAAAGAGGGTGGCGCACGCCTCACCTACAAGGGGCCCAAGCTGGACGCCGCCACCAAGTCCCGCCGGGAGATGACGGTGCGGATCGACAGCCCGGAGGAGATGCAGGAGATCCTCCAGGCACTGGGTTTCACCCTTTCGGCAACCGTCTGCAAGCGCCGCACCAAATTCTCCTTTGAGGGGGCTGTTTTAGCACTGGACGAGGTGGAAGGGCTGGGCAGATTTGTGGAGGTGGAGCTCGCCGCCCCGGAGGGAGCGGCTGGAGCAGAAGATAGCTACGAGGCTTCGAGGGAGAAGGTGCTCTCCATTTTGGCCAGGCTGGGCCTGGGCGAGTCCATCCGGCGCTCCTACCTGGAACTGCTGGATGGGACGCGGCAATGAGTAAAAGTTCAAATGTGCCGGTGGCCGTCATGCTGCTCTTCATAGCAGTTGTGCAGCTCCTGGCGCTGGCCGTCACCCCGGCCATATCCGCCAGCGGCGATCGGGTCTTTGAGGACCCGGCTTCGACTGTCAATCCCTTCATATATGTGATACTGATCCTGGGATTCACAGCCATTCTCCTTCTGGCCATGCGACTGAAGAAGGGCTGGCTGGTGGGCGGATTCATTCAACTGTCCATAGCCGCGAGCATTTACTATGTGCTGGCGGCCTTCCTGCCGCCGCTCCTGGCGTTGCTGCCCACTCTGGCGGTAATGCTCCTCCTGAGGTACTATCCGGAGTGGTATGTCATCGATGCCTTCGGCATTGTCGTCTGCGCCGGCATCAGCGCTCTGTTCGGAGTGAGCATGGACCCGTTGCCCGCGCTGGTTCTGCTGGTCATCTTAGCGGTCTATGATGCCATTTCCGTTTACAAGACCCGGCATATGGTCTCCCTGGCGGAAGGGGTCATAAAGATGAAAGCCCCCCTGCTTTTTGTGGTGCCCAAGAGCCGGGACTACAGCTTCCGAAAGGAGCATTTCGCAGGTTCCGGCGGGGATTCAGGTTCAGGCCAAAGCACGGGCTCAGGATCAGATGCAGTCTCGACGGACAGCTCAAAGGACAGTTCAAAGGATAAAGGCCGCAGGGGTGCCTTTTTCCTGGGCCTGGGCGACGCCATCATTCCCACCATCCTGGTGATATCGGCATATGTCGCTTTTCCGGGAAGCGGGATCTTCGGCGTGGGCTATCCGGCGGCGGGAGCCATGCTGGGAACGTACCTCGGCTTTCTCCTCCTCATGACAACCTCGCGAGACCGGCCTCAGGCGGGGCTGCCCTTCCTCAACAGCGGCGTGATTTTAGGCTTTTTGGCGGGCTGTCTGGCAGCAGGCATCCGGCCCTTCTGATCGGATCACCGACAGCTTTTTTGCTCTGCCCGGCTTTTGACGGTGGAGGACTGGCTATGGCGGATGATGATCTGGCTGTTTTGGAGCATTATGTTCCCTTTTGCCCCAAATGCGGCAACGAATGCGAGGGCAAGGAGCTGCGGCGGGCATTGGATGCCGACAACTGGAAGAAGATAGTAATCGAGACCATATACTACTGCAAGAGATGCGACAACTACTGGAGCGACGGCCTGGTGGAGAAAGGATACAAATAGAATCAGATGGAATAGATCGATCATTGTGAATCATGATTTATCTCTATTATAGCGAACGGTTCCAGGCCTACAACTTCGGCCCGGAGCATCCCTTCAATCCCGCCCGCCTCATGCTGACCTACAAGCTCATGGATGAGTCGGGGCTGATCGACGGTACAGTCCGTCGCGTCGAGGCTCCACCTGCCATTGAGGCCGACTTGCAGAGGGTTCATACCCTGGAGTACATCGCCGCCGTGCAGGCCGAGGAGCCTGAGCTGGCCTTTGGCCTGGGAAGCGACGACACGCCCGTCTTTCCCGGCATATACGAGGCTTCGCGGCTATTGGCCGGCAGCAGCATCGACGCCGCCCGGCGCATTGCCGCGGAGGGCTGCAGCGCTTTTAACCTGGGAGGGGGCCTGCACCACGCCATGCCCTCCAGGGCCTCCGGATTCTGCGTCTTCGACGACCCGGCCCTGGCCATAAGCGTCCTCAAGGATCATTTTGAAAGGGTGCTCTACATAGACATCGACGGCCATCACGGAGACGGAGTTCAGCAAATATTCTATGAGGATCCGGACGTGCTCACGGTATCCATGCACGAGTCCGGCCTGTACCTATTTCCCGGCACCGGTTTCATAGACGAGTTGGGGGCCGGGCCGGGCCTGGGCCACAGCATCAATATCCCCATGCCCATGTACGCCGGAGACGAGGAGTACTGCCGGGCCTTTGAGGAGATCGTGCCACCGCTCTTCGAATGGTTCGAACCCCAGGCGGTGGTGGCCCAACTGGGGGTTGACACCCACTACACCGATCCGCTTACCACACTGAACATGACGCTTTCCGGCTACACCTATCTGGTGCAGCGCATCATCGACCTGACGGCCCGGCACGCGGGCGGCAGGCTGCTGGCCCTGGGAGGAGGCGGCTACAACATGGAGGTGGTGCCGGTGGCCTGGACGGCGGTGCTTTCCCTCATGAGGGGCGAGAGGCTGCCGGAATACCTGCCGCCCTACTGGGTGGAGTTTTTCATGAACCTGGTGGGCAGAGAGCCGCTCACCCTGCCCGACATCGACATCAAGATCGGTGCCGAGACCAAGAAGAGAATCACAGCGGAGCTGGACAGGACGCTCAAAGAGCTGAAGGAGAGGGAAAACGGGATTTATAAGGTATATAAGGTTTAATAGCCTCTGAATCTGATTTTTGAACATTTAGCGTAGCTTAAACTTGATTCAGAACGGTTCTGCGATTCCTGGAGCAAAGCGCCGCTGCTCCCATCGGGTTCGTTCGCCACATAATTTATATATCGTTCAATGACTATAGCAAATCGGCAGTTGGATCGACAGAAGACGTCCCTCCTCCCCCGCCGATCTGCTGCTCATGGAGAATATGAGATGAAGCATACCAGAATTATTGCAGCGCTGGCAGTACTCTGCCTTCTGCTGGGCTCGGCTTATGCTGTGGTCAAGCTCATGCCGGCTGTGGTCGACGATTCCAAATGCACTGGCTGCGGCAAGTGCGTGGACAGATGCCCGGAAGGAGCCATATCCATGAACGCCTCCGGCTACGCGGTGGTGGATAAGGACAAATGCACCGGCTGCGGCAAGTGCAGCAAAGCCTGCCCGTTCGAGGCGGTGAGCGTGAGCGGCCAGCCGTCCAGTTGACTGACCGACGATTTGCAGCCAAAGATGCTATTTTGGCTATATTGTTGGTCTGTTCGTTGGGGGCAAATCATATAGATGCCCTCTCCCTTAAGAGCAGGTCAAGAGGTGCTAAAGATATGGACGAGTTCATGCGTGCCGCCATCCAGGAGGCTCTGGCGGGCCAGGTTGAGGGCGGCGTTCCCATCGGAGCCGTTCTGGTCGAGGACGGCCGGATCATAGGCCGAGGGCGAAACAGGAGGGTGCAGCAGAATGACCAGCTCATGCACGCCGAGATAGACTGTCTGAGAAGCGCCAGACTCACCGGAGGCTATCACAACACAATCCTTTACACCACCCTCATGCCCTGCTACCTCTGCGCCGGAGCGGTCGTCCAGTTCGGCATAAAAAAGGTGGTCGTAGGCGAAGGCAGGAGCGCCCCCGCCGCACACAAGTTCATGCAGGAGCACGGAATCGAAGTTGTTGACCTGGACGCGCAAGAGTGCCGTCAGATGATGGAGGAGTACATCCGCCAAAACGGGCCACTCTGGGAAGAGTTCCTGGCGGAGTTGAATCCTGACATCCTATAATTCCAGCATCATGCTCTCGCTTACTCTATTGGCTAAATATGGTTCTCAGCTATTTCCTGTGGCTAAACTGAGTTACTCTGTCTAACAGGCTCATTCTCATCTCTGTGCCTCTGTGCCTCTGCGGTTTTGTTCAGTAGCATTAGGCTTAATTGTCGGCCTGGCCAACCACAGACTTCACCACCCACGTAAAATAGCGAGGAGCCCTAAATTTCCTTCAAGGTCGACCCCGCGGCGGGGAGGTTGAGCAGAACGCTCCCCCCTCCCGAACCGATGGGCACGTACATGACATTGGGATTGTTCTTTATCCCCTGCACGAACTCCCAGGAGACCAGCGTCGGTGTCACCGACTCTCCCTTGATGCGATTGGCCTCAGCGATGCCCCTGGCCTCGATGACCAGCCTCTCCGCCTCCTGCTCCGACTGCTGGATGGCAAACTGCATCTGTTGAGCCTCCTGCTGCTTCTGCTGCTTGGTCTTGATGGCGGTCTGCAGTTCCGTCGGCAGATAAATTCCCCTGAGCCACACCCGCTCGATCATGATGCCGCTTTTGGACAGCTCCTCTTTGAGCCTGTCCTCCACATCGGTTTGAATCTCAGTGGATTTGTTGGTGTAGATGTCCTCTGCCGTGTACTTCTTGATCTCGGCCCGGAGCAATCCCATGAATGATGGTGTGAGCTTGGTGTCGACATAATTGCCCCTCACCGTCCGGTAGATCTCAGGGACTTTGTTGGGATCAAGATGCCACAGAACGCTGCTGTCGAGCTTGATCTCCAGCCCCTCGCTGGTCAAGGTCCCGGTGATCTCCTTGTATTCAATCTCCTGGGTCTGGATGTTGATCTCGTGCACCCCGGTCAGCGGGTCCTTGAGATTGAATCCTGAACTGAGGACGTTGTCTGATACCACTCCGAAGCGGTCCTTCACGCCCACGTAGCCCGCCGGAATTATGGCTATGAAAGAGCCGCCGACTACGTAGATCAGCAGCAATAAAACTACCAGGGCCATGAGGAATGCCTTGCCCTTGGAGGAGAATTTGGGAGCCTTGGGCACCTTCCGCCTGACGGCCTCAAATATGACATCATCGTTAATTCCATTCATAAGTTAAATAATAACGACGCTCATCAGATTTAGCTCTTTTTGTCAGTGGAATTGGGAATTGGAGAACAGAAAGAACCGGGCCTGACCGAAGTTGACCAGCCTTCTGGCAAAGCCGGGCAGCTGTGCCACCTCGTCGGCCAGCGGCCGGACCAGGACGTCTGCGCCTGTCCGGGCGGCGAGCCGGCCCATAGCCAGTTGCAGCTCCAGGGGAGGGCGGATGGAGTAGAGAAGCCTCGCGCCGCTGTACAGCTCCTGCCGGGGGGAGAATATGTCATCTGCCACCACCCGCAGCCCTCCGGCCAGCCGCTCCTCTCTGTCGGTGAGCAGCACATCGAGGCCTCTGGCCATGAGGGCTACAGCTACATCCGCCATATGGCCCACACCCACCTCCACCACCCGGCCGCTGTAATTTCGGGCGATGTAATCTGCCAGGTCCTCAGCATCGTAGAGCGACGACCTGCTCATTTGAAGTCTCCTTTCATTTCATCGAATCTCCAACTTTAGAAACGCTTATCTTCTATTATCGGCATCATATATCACAATTTGGCAATGAGGGGGAAGTAGCATTGCAGTCTGAATTACTTGAGGAAAGAGGCTCCGGCGATGCCGATGGCTTCGGCCTGCCCAGGATTGTGGTGGTGGGCTGCGGCGGAGCGGGCAGCAATACAGTCAGCCGGCTCTCCGGGATGGGGCTGGAGGGGGCCTGGACGGTCGCCGTCAACACCGACAGCCAGCACCTGACGGCAACGAGAGCCGACGAGAAGATTCTGATCGGAAGCAAGCTCACCCGGGGCATGGGCGCGGGCGGGGATCCGGAGGTGGGCCGCCGGGCGGCGGAGATGGCGTCGGCAGACCTGGAGAGGATGCTCGGCAAAGCCGACCTGGTATTCGTCCTGGCGGGCCTGGGGGGCGGCACGGGCACGGGGTCGGCTCCCATTGTGGCCCGGCTGGCCAAAGAGAGGGGAGCGATCGTCGCCGCCATGGTGACCACTCCCTTTCACCTGGAGAAGGCCCGGCTGATTGTGGCCGAGGAGGGGCTGGAGGAGCTGCGGGGCTATGCGGACACGACCATCGTCCTGGACAACAACCGACTGCTAGCATGTGCGCCTCACCTGCCCTTCCAGCATGCCTTTTCGGTGGTCGATCAGATCATAGCTGAGATCGTCCAGGGCATCTGCGAGACCCTCACCTCTCCCTCCCTGATCAACCTGGACTACGCCGATGTCTGCACGGTGATGCGCTCCGGCGGGCCGTCGTTTATGTTCGTGGGAGAGGGCAAGATGAAGAGCAGCCCGGAGAAGATCGTGAAATCGGCTCTCAAAAATCCCCTGCTGGATGTGGACCTGCGGGGCGCGAAGGCCTGCCTGCTGCACATGACCGGCGGGCCGGACATGACGCTCAAGGAGGCGGCCGCCATCGCCGGAGCGCTCACCCAGGAGCTGGACGGAGGGGCCAATGTCATCTGGGGGGCGAGGATTCTGCCGGACTATGGTGGACGGGTCAGGCTCCTGGCTATCGTCACGGGCGTCAAGTCGGCCCAGGTCCTCTCCCCGGCGGAGCGGTGCCTATCTGAACAAAAGAAATATATAGATGTAATAAAATGAATATATGGTCTGCACGCGATCAGATCTATGAGTGGGATTGGGTAGGGGAGAAGGGGGCGCGGGTACTATGAGCGAGTATATCTTCCAGATGCTGTCTCTGGTGCTGTCTGTGATCCTGGCAGGAGCTACGATCTACAGCATCAGGCTGTATCTGGAAATTTAATTTTTTTTTTTGGCTCCTTGCTGTTTTGTGTGGTATTCTCAGTTCATTCAGTGGTTAGCTCTCTGTGCGTGCTTCTCTGTCCTCTGTGTGGCACGAAATCGTGATCTTTTCTCTGAGTGATGGGAGCCAATTGTATCGGTGAGGCCATCTCCCTATCCCAGCCCCGGAGGCGTCACCCTGGAGAACTTCCACAGCTTATCCAGCCTGGCCGTGGCGTTCACTCCTACCTTGGTCGTCATCCCCTCCACGCTGCGCGGATCGAGGGTGCTGCCCCTCACATTGGGGCGCACGATCAGGTCTTCGTCGCCGCGCATGCGGGTGGCCAGGGCGAACTCCAGGTCGTGCGGGTCGTAGATGTTGATGTCCGAGTCCACCACCACCACGTGCTTGAGGGAGCCGTGCGCCTGGAAGGCGGCGTCGATCGCTCGCAGCGGGTCCTCTTCGCTCTCCTTTTCTATCTGCACCACGGCATGGAAGTAGCAGCAACCGCCTTCCGTCAGGACCACGTCCTTGACCTTCGCCACCTTTGAGACGGCCCTGTAGATGAGCGGCTCGTAGGGAACCCCCATGAGCATCTTGTGCTCGCCTCCCGCGGGCAGCAGGCCGTGATAGACCGGATCCTCTCTGGTCATCATTTTGGTGAGGCGAATGACCGGCTCTTGCCGCACCAGGTCCCTTGTGCCGGTGATGTCCACAAAAGGCCCCTCCGCCGCCCGCTCTGCAGTGATGTAGCCCTCCAGCACAATCTCGGCCTGCGGGGCCAACGCCCCGTTTTCCAGCCTCACCAGCTCCACCGGCCCGCCCTGGAGAGCGGCGGCATAGGAGAACTCCTTCTCCGGGGGAACGCGGGTGGAGGCGGCCATGAGCAGCAGCGGATCGACGCCTATGGAGATGCTCACCGGCAGCTCCTCACCCCTGGCAAGAGCCGCCTGGTAGAACTGATGGGTGTGGCGACCCGGAACCAGCCGCGCTGCCAGCCGGTCCCTGCCGAGAACCATGAGCCTGTGCACGCAGGCATTGACCTTTCCGTCGAAGACGCTGGTGACCACAGCGGAGGTGATGTAGGGTCCGCCGTCTCCCGCAAAGTAGGTGAGCACGGGCAGCCTGGAGAGGTCCGGTCGGGAGACGCACTCCATGAAGGGCGATGAGTCGACTTCGCGCACAGGCCCCTCATAGTCAACCCCGGCCAGGTGGCGAACCAGGGCGGATGGCTGTATCCCTAAAGCCCGGGCCAGCAGATGCCGGGAGCCCAGTATGTTCAGGCAGCACTTTTTGCCTGACACATTGGAAAAGAGGATCGGCCCCACTCCCCAGGAGCGAGCCGTGACCTCCTCAATGGGTGACACCGGCTCATCCACCTTCTTCAACAGTCCCGCGCCGTCCAGGTCTTCCAGAAAATCCCTAAAGCTCATTTCGACTGCCTTCCTCTGTCACTGCCGAATAATGGGCATTTTATAGTTAATGGCCTTTTCCCCTCGGACGTGAACCTCGGTTCTTGTGCGTCCTTTGCAGCCTCACGCTATCGCCCCGATTTCCTCCCCCGGCTGATAGACACCGCCGTTCCGATCAGGCAGAGCACTCCTGCCAGCATCATCACCCGGCTGATGACCAGGGAGACGAGGGCCGGTCCGGCCTGCACCAGCGTCCCGGCGTAGCCGGCTGAGGATAGCTGCATGGAGACGAAGACGCCTGATAATGATACCCCCAGGGCCATCCCCATGTTTCGAATGGTTGCCGTGAAGCTGGAGGCGATGTTGATCTTCTCTTTGGGCAGAGCCCTCATGATCTCGGTGTTGTTGGGGCTCTGAAAGAGCACGCCTCCTGCACCAAGGACTGCAAAGGCTGTCAGGATGAGCCGCAGATCCGGGCTGCTGCTCGATGCCAGGGTTGCGAGGAGCAGCATGGCGGCCGCCATGACCGACATTCCCAGAGCAGCCAGGTATCGAAACTGCCGCCGGTCGTAGATCCAGCCGGTGACCGGCGAGCCCACCACCATGATGGCCGGGACGATGAGGTAGATCAGCCCCACCTGGGTGGCAGAGAGGCCCATCACCTCCTCGAAGTAGAACGGCCCCAGCACCGATACCATGAGGTTGGCCACGAAGAAGAGAATCATGCTGATGCAGGGCAGGACAAACAGGGGATAGCGGAAGATGGACATGTCCAGGAGGGGCGCGCCGTGCCTGGACTCGTTGTAGAGAAACACGGCAAGAGAGGCCAGGAAGGCGAGCAGCAGTCCTAGGGCCGACCGGTCGAGCTGGAAGCTGCCGGAAAGCCGGCCCAGCAGAGCCATGAGGGAGACGATGAAGGCAATGAGCGTCGCCGATCCCACCCAATCGACGGAAAGCCGCTGGCTGCGCCTCTCCTCCAGCCTCATGTACCTGGAGGTGAGGAGCAGTTGAACCGCTCCGATGGGCACATTGATGAGGAATATGTAGCTCCAGCCCAGGTAGTCCACGATGAATCCTCCCAGGGTGGGGCCGATGATGCTGCCCACAGCAACAGTCGAGCCGATGTAGCCCATAGCCCGGCCCTGCTCGCCCCTGGGAAAGGCCTGGAAGATGATGGCCGAGCTGATGGAGAACATCATGGCCGCCCCCGCCGCCTGGGTGACGCGGCAGAGCACCAGCAGGTCGAGGCTCGGTGACAGGCCGCAGAAGAGAGAGCTGGCAGTGAACAGGGCCACGCCCAGCCGAAAGGTCCTGGCCCGTCCCAAGTACTCCGCCACCTTGCCGAAGATGAGCAACAGGCTGGTGAGGGTGACCAGGTAGGAGGTCATGATCATCTGTGACTGGGCGAGAGAGACCCCAAAGTACCTGGTGATGGTGGGCAGAGCTATGCTCACCACTGAGCCGTCCACCACGGCCATGAGCACGCCGGCTAAGACGAGGGGCAGGATGATGTAGCGGTCAGGGCTGCCGGAGGGCTGGGAGGATGATGGGCCGGTCATTCTGTCGGATGCCATTAGGCGGCAGAGCTTGTCAGAGGGGGTTAATCAGGCTTGCTATGGAGAATATGCGCCCTCTGTGCGCTCTGTGTGGTATGAAAATGCCGTCTTTGTGAGTTCTTTGTGCGCTTTGTGCTCTTTGTGGTTATTAGTAGCTGCAAATTGCCACTGAAATCCGAAAAGCTTCACCATAAAGATCACAAAGGACGCACAAAGAATGGATGTTCATTTTCATAGATATGGGTGATGGGAAACCGTGATAGTTTCTTTGTGGTGAAAACGTTGCCAAATGCTGTTTGTGGCCAATAAGTTGCGAATTTCCGCCCCTGAGCAAAAGCACCTTCTTCGTCCATCGTCGATCCCTCTATCGTCTCTGCCGCAAGCCTTCATATAATAGATCATTTCATCTCCCTCTGTGAACGCCTTCGGCCAACTCCACCAGCTCATCCGGGACAAACTGGCAGAGGAGGGCATAAAAGAGCCCACCCTGCCCCAGGAGCAGGCCATACCCGCCGTCCTCTCCGGCGAGAACATTCTCCTTATTGCCCCCACCGGCACAGGAAAGACGGAGGCGGCAAGCCTGCCCATCTTCCACAAAATCCTGACAGGCGAGCGCTCCGGCATCCGGGCGGTCTATATCACGCCTTTGCGCGCCCTCAACCGCGATATGCTGCGCCGCTTCCTGGATTGGGGGGAGAGGCTGAAGATCTCCGTGGCCGTGCGCCATGGCGACACCAGCCAGGCCGACCGCCGCCGCCAGGCGCTCAGGCCCCCCGACCTTTTGATCACCACACCCGAGACCATGCAGATCATGCTCACCGGAAAGCGCCTGCGAAAGAACCTCTCCACCGTGCGCATGGTGGTGGTCGACGAGGTGCACGAGATGGCCTCCTCCAAGCGCGGCTCACAGTTGGCCGTGCTGCTAGAGAGGCTGGCGGAGCTGGCCGGGGAGTTCCAGAGGATCGGCCTGTCCGCCACAGTGGGCTCGCCCGAGGAGGTAGCCTGCCTCCTCGCTGGCTCGGAGAGGTCCTGCCGCATCATCGAGGCGGAGGTCAAGAGGCAGAGCGACATTGAGGTGATAAGCCCTGTGCCGGTGCGGGAGGACTACGCCCTGGCCGGCACCCTGGAGTGCGACCCTCACCTGGCGGCCCAGATCCGCATCATCCGCCAGACCGTGCGGGCGAAAAAGAGCCTCATCTTTGTGAACACCCGCCAGGCGGCGGAGGTGCTGGGCTCCCGATTCCGCCAACTGGGCGAGCCCATCGGCGTGCACCACGGCAGCCTCTCCGTCGAGGCCCGGGTGGAGGCGGAGGAGGCCTTCAAAGCCGGGTCTCTCCAGGGGCTGATCTGCACATCCTCCATGGAGCTGGGGATTGATATCGGAGACGTGGAGCACGTCATCCAGTACAGCTCGCCCCGCGCCGTATCCCGCATGTTGCAGAGGGTGGGCCGGGCCGGACACAGGATCGGCCGGGTCTCCTCAGGCACAGTCATCGCCACCTGCGCCGACGACGTGGCCGAGGCCTGCGCCATCTCTCGCCGGGCGGCAGGAGGTGAGCTGGAGGCCATCAGGATCCACGAAAAG
>Ga0116170_10002268_pt1 | contig 18686 bp, 11 predicted proteins | sample AD_JPNHW1_MetaG_FD_89797 | JGI IMG/M metagenome (GOLD analysis project Ga0116170, IMG submission 89797) | Active sludge microbial communities of municipal wastewater-treating anaerobic digesters from Japan - AD_JPNHW1_MetaG | ecosystem: Engineered > Bioreactor > Anaerobic > Digestate | place...
AGAAGTTGGATATCCAGGCCATCGGGAATGGTGTGGTTCAGACGATGCCGTCCGAGGAACGCGAGAAGCCCGACCAGGAGGCGATCCGGGACAACATGGGGTTGCTCTGGGACCGCGATGTGGTGGCGTTCTACGGCGATCCCGCCCTGGAAGTCCGCCTCGATTCGCAGTACGCCTCGCCGTCGCACACGGTCGAGTTCATTCAGGACAAGGCGGACCTCTACCGCGTGGTGGTCCACGCCCGCCAGGATCACGGCGAGCCGAACAAGGACAGCGCGCCCGTGGGGATTTTCTTTCCCAAACGCCTCGGCAGCGCCGAAGTGCTGAAAGGCGCGGAGTTCAAGCCGGTCATCACGGACAACTTCCTGCTGGTGACCGCGCCGGGGCCCTGGAAAGAGGGACAGGATTACACGATCGAGTTCCGGGCCAAACCGCTCCCGTGACGCGGGAGGAGGAACGAGTCGCAGGAAAAAGGATGATAAACAAACGGCCCGGAGAGGGGCAATCTGACCCCTCTCCGGGTCCGGTTTTATCGGGATTCACTGTCCGGAGACCGTGTTATTCTGGGGAGTCCGGGTCTTGTTCCTCTTCGTCTATTTCGTCTTCCTCGTCGTCTTCGTCCTCATCTTCCTCTTCGTCGTCAAATTCGTCTTCGTCCTCATCTTCCTCTTCGTCGTCAAATTCGTCTTCGTCCTCAGATTCTTCTTCGGAGTTCGTTTCTTCCTCATCCTCGAAACGGTTTTCTTCCGAGAGGGAGACGGAGGAAGAATCTGAATCCGGGCGGATGTCTTCCGAATCGGTGGGCGACTCCGAGGTTGTTTCCGTTCCCGATTCCGGGTTTTCCGCGTCACTGGCGGCCTTGGCCGATTTCTTTTCCGGCTGCGGCGGCGGGGGAGCGTCCGGATCGTAGGTCTCGATGGCGGCGCCACCCAGCAGACCGAAGGGGACCAATTGGGGGACACGGTTCCAGAGGCGTCGGTCGTTGGCCGGGAGGCTGTCGTAAATCTCCGGTCCGGCTTGGGGATCGCGCGTCAGTCGGTCAACCACGTGGACGGGACCGTAGAGGTTGTAGAAGGTTGAGGCGATCTCGATTTCGAGCGTATTGATATCGTTGCGTGCCAGACGGGTGATTTCGAGGCGCTGGGGCGCAAAGGTTATCGTGGCGGGTTTGTGCGGGCCGATGCGGGCGACGATGTGCGCGCCCGCCGCGCCTTTGGCCCCGGGTGCGCCCCAGGCGGGACAGAGTGTGAGAAAGTACCGTTTACGGTGTTCGGCCTCGAAGAGGAAGTCCTGACGATAGACCATCCGTCCGGCGTAGTAGGGGTACCCCTGCTCGGTCCAGCTGCCATAGCGCAGGGTCCGCGGTTCCTCGGTCAGAATGCCCTGTCCCTTTTCGTCGAGTGTGACGCCGAAATCGCCCGCCAGAATGGGCGCCTCGAGGGCCGGACCCGTTTCACCCGTGGCGCTGAAGGGCTCCGTGACGAGAAAGGCGATCTCGAGGGTGTTCGGTCCCTGTTGCAACAGCGAGCCAATGTCGAGCGAGAGAAAACCCGGATCGGGCAGCCACGGACGGTCTTCCCCGGTTGTGTCCGATTTGTTCGAGAAATCCGATTGGCTCCCGGTCTCGTCCGTTTCCTCGAACGCCTCGTCGCCGTACTCGTCCACGTCCTGGCGTGTCAGAATGCCTTCCTCGTCCGGGCCGGTTGTGTGGGTGTCCCCGTTTTCGGAAGAACCCGGGAACCCTGCCATTTCAACCGCGACGGCTTCTCCATTGACGCGAACCTGAAGGCCCGGATTCGGTTCCAGAATGAGCCGGATGTTGCGCCGGCGCGGATGGACGCGCGATTCAAACTCGAACGCGAGGCTGACGGGAATCGGTTCGAACGCTTCATCGCCTTCGGCGTTCTTGCGCGCGAGTTCCTCCGCCAGCGCGGCGCGGATGAACTCGATGGGCAGAAGCCGTGCGCCCCGGCCCAGGTTGGCCGAGTAGGCCTCGCCCGCCACATGCGCCCGGCATTCCGTTAGTGGGAGCAGGTTCGGGTCCAGGCGCTCGAAGTCCCACGTTTCCTCGAGCATCTCGCGCGAGGAAGCGTGCGGACGGCGCTGGTGGAGCGGTTCGGTGAGGTCTGCCTGTCCCCCGACGGAAAAGAGGGTCGCGCCCGCCGCGTGGAAGTTGAAGTTGAACGACTGCGATTGCCGTTCGACTTCGGAATCCTTGAGGAGAATCTGGGGTGTCCACGGATCGAGCACGCGCACGGCGCCCTGCGCGGAAACCTGAACGCGCGCTTCGACCGATTCGCCGCGCGAAGTGTTGTTGACCAGAAACAGTTCGTGCGAGGGGGTCTTGCGGTGCTGGACCAGGAGCGGAGAAGTGTCCTGTCCCTGGGCGCGGATGGAAAACGCGCGCGGGTCGAGCCGGTTGAGCTGGAAGCATACCTCGCGTCCGGCGCGTTCGACGAGTTGAACGTTGGCGAACTCATCGGCCATTTTCTCGAAGAAACCATCCGCCGGTTCAAAATCAATCAGGGGCGCGATGGGTCGCGCCACCAGTACACATCCCCCCTTACGCGCAAACTTTCTCAGTTTGCGAACGGTGCCCCGCCGCCACGAATGGGCCGGAGGCACCACGACGATGGTGTATTCCCCGCCCTGCCCGATCCAGAACGTGTTGGCGTCGGCCAGGCCGTGGCGCTCGATCAGTTCTTCATCGCCCAGGTCGAAATCAATCTGGAAATTCAGGAGCGCCTGCAACAGGTTCCGGTACGCCAGTTCGATTTCTTCGGCCCGCTCGTTCGCCTTGTTTTTCGCCAGAAACCCCGACAGATTGGGAGGCAGCGGAGTCTGCGCCACCGCCATGACCGATTCGGAAGGGGAGAGCACCAGCACGTTGACCTGACGGCGGCTGGGATACAGCAGTCCTTCGAGGCGCTCGATTCCCGCGGCCACCTCAAGCCATCCGGGCCACCACGGCTGGGTCTCGCGAATGTCCGACGCACCCGCCAGACGCTTGCCCACGGCTCGCCAGTTTCGGGGACGGGCAGGCCCGGCCAGCCGCAGAGCGCCCAGTGTCAGGCTCCGTTCGGCAAACCCGCGAAAGTCCACCAGCGGGTTCTGCCGTCCCTCGCGTCCGTCAAACACTTCATTGAGCACGGGCTCGCGTTCGAACTGGTGCGAAACGGAAACGGCTTCCTTCAAGACCAGCGGGGAGGCGAAGGTGGAGCCGGGGTCGTGAATCGCCGCGGTCTGAGCGGGCGCCAGCAACCGCATGGTGGGCGCCCAGCCGTCCAGTGTCTGGTCGAGAAGCGTCGAGGCGTGCTGCGCCTGAAATGCCAGCAGGCGCCCCGTTTCCTGGCTCCACTCGGCTGCAGGAGTCAGAAAGCCGTCCTGAAACAGTTCGGCCAGCAGGGTCCGGTAACGCCAGCGGAAACGCTCCGCCCCCGGCCCGTCGAACCAGAGATAGGGCAGAAGGCCGCGCAGTTCTTCTCCGTCCCAGCGCTGGGCGTACAGGCGCGGCAAGTCACGGGTCCAGGGAGCCAGTCCCAGCATCGCCCGTCCCGCGAGCGGGAGTTGGATGGCCGTTTCCCCCGCGTTTTCCCCGTTCTTGTTTAAGTTTGTCTGGACTTGTGCTTCGATCCAGCGGCGCGTGACATCGCGCGAGAGAAAGTTCGGCACGGTTCGGCCCGCTGGTACGTCTGTCGGCAGGGTTCGAATCACCCGTACGGCCGCGAGCATGTCCTCGCGTTCCTGGGGTTCGGCCATGTCCGGTGTCCACATTTCGAGACCCGAGACCGCCTGCCGCCCTCCGGCCAGGGTCAGGCAATAGACCCCCTGCACGTCCCACTCACCCAGCAGTTCGGTGGCGTCCTGAGGGCCGAGGCATCGTTCGAGACGCAACCAACTGGCGGCGTCTTCGGGCGTTGGCGCGGTGGCCGCTTCGGCGTTGATCCAGGCCAGGCGCCGGGGTTCTCCCACAGGGGCGGTTTGCATCCAACCGGAAAGGTCCATCTATCCGTTTCTCACTTTATTTCGATTTCGAGCCGGGTATTTCGAGTGTCAGTTGATATCGTGCCAGATGAGGACACCCGTGTCCCCCTCCACACTTCCCCGTATCAGGATTCGGAATACCTCGTCCCGACAGATGTTTCGTCAGTCCATCAGGTCTTCGATCGCGGTTTCATCCTTGAGGATCAGGGTCTGTCGGATGCTGCGGTGCCGTTCGGACCGCACGATGGACTCGATCTCCTCGATCACCCGGTCGAGGTCGTCGTTGATGACCAGATAGTCGAACAGTTTGCACCGGGCGATTTCGTTCGTGGCATTGTGCAGACGCAGGGCGATGACATCGTCGTCGTCCGTATCGCGGTTGCGCAGGCGTTTTTCGAGGATTTCTGTCGAAGGAGGCAGGAGAAAGATCGTCACCGAATCGGGCTTCATCCCCTTGATGGAACAGGCGCCCTGCACGTCGAGGTCCATGGCGACGTCCAGTCCCTGACTGAGCAGGCCCTCCACCGTGTCTTTCCGCGTACCGTAGAAATTGCCGTGGACCTGCGCCCACTCATAGAATTCTTTGCGCTCGATCATTTTGAGAAACGCTTCAAGCGAGACAAAGTGGTAGTCGCGCCCGTTTTCCTCGTTCGGACGCGGCTCACGGCTGGTGACCGATATGGAATAGGACAGGCTGTCCATTTTTTTCAACAAGGCTTTCAAAACGGTGGACTTTCCCCCCCCGGAGGGCGCGACCAGGACAAACAGGGTGCCTTTGCGTTTCAGGGAAATTGACATGGTTTCTTCCGACTCCTCAAAATTCCAGAATAGTCTCTTTTCACCCGCCAGATGATACCGGGCGAATGATTCTGTCCGGGACGTCGGTTCTGCCCCCCAACACCCCATCCCAAGATCGGAAAATTTAGCACAGCCTCCGGCGGCTGGCAATAGAAATGCCCGAATGCGCGAATTCACGTATTTTGTTGTGTCAATGATTGGAAAAAGACGAGTTGAAACTCTTACCGGGCCGGATCGAGCAGGTGCAGCGCCCGCCGTTTCACCCCCCGCAGGACACGCCGGAGCAGGGGAGGGGGCGGCGCCTGAGCGGCCCGACGGGCCATTTGCAGCCCATACGTCTTCTGCCGGTAAGTCTCGATGAGCCAGACCGCCAGGTCGTTCGGGAAAAGCCCGAACGCCAATCCCTCGAGCGCGGGAATATGCGTGCGCAGGAACGGGTCGTCGGCCAGGGCGCGGATCGTGTCGCGGGGCAGTTCGGCATGTTGTGTGAGGAGGTAGAGGAGGTTCCAGAAGCGAAAGGTTTCTTCAGACAGGGGATTTTCGAGCCGGGGCAGGCTGGTGATACGCGTACCGGGGAACAGAGCCAACTCGAACATCTGGAGATAGTAAGGCGCCGGAAGGCGCAGCAGGAAATCGAACGTGGCGCGGCAGTCCTCTTCCGTCTCGAAGGGGGTGTTGGTGAGACCTTCGTAAGCCAGTACGTCCACGAGTTTTTCGTCATGGATGGTGTGCGCCAGTTCGACCACCTTGTCGAGGTGGGCGGGCCTTTTGTAAATATCGCGCAACATGCGCTCGCTACCGGACTGGAAGGCCAGGGTGGTGCTGATCATGCCGGCCCGGCGCAACTCGCGCAACATCTCGGGGGTGGTGTAAGCCGCGTGTGAGTAACCGACAAAGGGCAACCCGATGCGTTTCTCGTAGAGGGGCGCGAATTCCTGAATCCACTCGGGGTCCTTGACGAACACTTCGTCGAAGAACGAGATAAAGGCATCGAAAAAGCCCTGACCGGCGCGCATTTCGAGTTCGCGCATGACGTTTTCCACCGACCGGCGGCGCAGGTACCGCTGGCCCTTGTAAAGCCCGCGCAATTCACTGTGCAGGCAATAGGTACAGGAAAAAGGACATCCGCGCGCCGTCACAATCTGGTAATGGCGCGAAATGGAGTACGCCGGGTCGCGCGAGTCGGTCTGAACCCGACCGTCGTCAATGATGACTTCATTCCCGCCGAACATGGGGAAAGCGAGGCGGTCGAGATCCTGGATGAGGGGCCGAACCGGATTGCGCGTGATTTTCCCCCGGTCGCGGAACCACATGCCGGGCAGGTCGCGCCGATCCGACTGGGCGAAGTATTCCACCACCACCTCGTCCCCCTCGCCGACACAGACCATGTCGGCGCACTGGATGCAGGTCTCGGGGTTGAGCGTGGCGTGGACCCCGCCCCACATCACGGGCACGCCGGGGAGTTTCTGGTGGAAAAGTTCTGTGAGAAATTCGGCGTGGGCCAGATCTACCGAGGTGAACGAGATGCCGATAATCGAGGGCTCGATGCGTTTCAACTCGTCACAGAGCAGACCGGTTTCCTCGTCGGTGGCGTGGCGCGGGTAGGGCACCAGTTCATGACCGCGCGGGTGGACCCGGACCACAAACTGTTCCCCCGCCTCGGCCAGTTCACGCGCCTTGGCCCGTGAGACCTCGCGCGAGTAGAAGAGTTTGAAGTGGATCAGGTGCGACTCGATACCGGCGGCCTGACAGGCCGCCACCACGTAACGTGGACCGATCGCCTTCTGACTGTTCAGGGTAATCATGACAAAAACGGGGCGTTCCATAACCGACCAGGACATCCTCAATTCGGTGGGCTGTCAACCCATGGGGTGGGCGTTTCCTGCGAACCGTCAGAAAGACGACCCCGCAGGACCTTGACATATTCTGATTTTACCGGAATGTTCCCGGTTTGCAAGCCGTTTTACACCCCGGCTCTGTCTCTGGAAGAATCCTTGACCGTTTAAGCCGGGGGGCGTACTCTGGAGGAAATAGAAATTCGCATCGGACCGATGCGAAAGGAGGCTGGGGCCATGCGCGCAGGCTGGGATGGAGTGCTTCAGGCGGGAAAACGTGTTTTCGTCTTGGAATGGGTCCTTGGGCTGAGTTTTCTGATGTGGGGTGGGGGGCTGTGCGGAGCGGGGGTGTCGGCCCAGGATTTTGAGAACTGGTTGAGGGCGGCGGGTCCCCAGAACAAGGCGGGACAGGCCACTTCGTCCACCGTTCAGGCGCGTCCCATCATTTCGGGGACACAGAAGGCGCCGGGAGGAAACAATCTCGAACAACAGACAAGCGGGACGCAGAAGACCGTCGGGGTGGACCGGCTGGCCCAGCGGGTCACACTCGACACCGCCACACCGCGGCAGTCACCGCGGAACGTACCGGAAATTCTGACACAACTGCATGAGCTGACGGGAGTGGACTTTCTGGTGACCTGTGGGGAGGTGCCGGCGCAGGTGTTGCATTTCGACAAGATCCCCCTGCGCGAGGCGCTCGATGCCCTGCTGTTACCCTCGAACCTGACGTGGGAAGAGCAGGGGGGGATCATTCTGGTCAAACGCGAGAAACTGGAGGAGCAGGTCATTCGGCTCACGGATGCCGAAGTCCAGATCTTCAAGACGTTCGAGAAAAAGCGCTGGTTCGAGCGTCAGCTTTTCAACTCCCTGCCGAAGAATGCGCCGGCGCCTTCCTTCGCCGTGGACGAGCCGCAAGGCGTGTTGCGGCTGACCGCCGGAAAAGCCTGGATCGAGGCGCTGGGGCGTTTCCTGGATACCTTGCGCCAGTCCGGCCAGCCCGATTTGCGGGGATTGTTGATTCTGCTGGCTCCCCGGGGAGAAGTGGAAAATATCCGTCGGGAACTGGAATCTGTCCAGACACAGGATTATGCCGCAACGGCGGGTGCGAAACGTGTTTTCCGGACGGGCGGGGATTATCTGGTGCTCGAGCCCGCCTCCGTTTCTTCGCCGGAATTGGAAAAGGCTCTCTCCCGGGCGGTCGAGCAGGGGCGTCTTCAGGTGCCCGATCAGCTCGATACGCTCGAAATCCAACTCGACTCGATTAAATCGGGGGACAGTCAGTCGCCGGAGTATCAGAAGTTTCTCCGGCGGGTTTATGACGAGTTGGAGACCCTGCTTTATCAGGGCGTTTCGCGTTCCGCAGCCTCGCAGGATGGGCGGAAGCTGCTGCCGGCGCGCGAAAGCCTGGGACAGAACGGCGAGGTCCGCCTGACGGTGGTGGATTTCCCGCATCGCATCGCCGCCGTCCAACGCTACCTCGAACGCGCCAAACGCGAGGCCGAGGCCGCTCCCGTCATTCCGGTTCAGACCCCGGCCCCGGTTTCCTCTTCGAAAAACCGATCGGGACTTTCTGAAATCGGGGGAGGAGACGGTTCGGAACGGGTGGAGATTCTACAGTTGCGGTACCAGACGCCGGCGACAATGGCGGGGCTTCTGGACCAGGTTTATCCCGCGCGGGCGAGTCGCGCGCGTTCGGGTGTTTCGAGCCGGGCCCGGCGGGCCGTGACGGAAGGATCCCTCACGGAATTCACCCTCACAAACCCCGAAGATGAGCGGGTCTGGCGCGATCTGACCGTCCGGCTGGTACGGGTCACGGGCGATGAGACGGGTGTTACCCCGGCGGGGGGAACCCAGACCCGCCGGGAGAGCGAATGTGAACTGGCGGTCCGGACGGCCATTCGCGGCTCGCAACGGTTGACTCTGCGCGAGTACGACTCGCAGACTCTGGACAACTACGAACTGACCGCCCTCCGCATCCGGGTCGGAGGGGGGCGCGCGGGGGGCAGTGTCACGCTCCGGGTCCGTTACCTGCCGTCTGTGTATTGAGGCTTCCCTCGCGTCGCAGGAAACCGTTTCACCCGGAACTTGACTTTGTGCGTTTTGCGCGCCAGAATAAACGAGCCGATGATGCGGTGGACGACGCCGTGAGATCAACGGTTCATTCTGGCAGGAAGCCGCAGGACAGGATCGTCATGGAACCCGTCATCATGCCGCTTGCGCAGCGGGCCGCGATTCTCCGGAAACTCGAGTGGGTGGCCGGCCTGGGGGAAGACGAACTGGCCGAATTGGCCCGTTTTCTTCTGGTGTTTCAGGTGCAGCGGCATGAGGTTGTGTTTCGGGAAGGCGATGCGGCGTCCTATTTCGGGTTTGTGGTGGAGGGCAGCCTGGACGTCTTGAAGGATCTGCCCGAGGGCGGCTATCAGGAACTGGCGGTTCTGGCGCCGGGCAGTACCTTTGGCGAAATGTCGCTGATTGACAGTCTGCCGAGGTCGGCCACCGTGCTGGCGCGCGAGGACTCGCAATTGTTTTTTCTGACGGATGGAAATTTCTACAGTCTGGTGGAGGAAGCCCCCCAGGTGGGGGTCAAGATTCTCCTGGCGACGGCCCGGCATCTCAGCGAGCGTCTGCGCCAGACTAGTGATTGGCTGGTTGAGGCGCTGGGTTGTCCGATTCAACCCTCCCGGTGACTTGTTTTTATTCGGATGTTTGTCTCGTATCCTGTCGTTTTCGCTCGAATGGCGAGGGGGTTGGGAAGTTTGATTGTTGTAACTAATAACGAACCGAGGTGTAATCAATGCGGGCGGTACGGATTGGGAGAATGATCCCGATTTTCACGGCAGGATGGGAAATAACCGGTTTTTTGAGGGGGAAAGAAATAAAGTTTTGTTCATTCTGCAAGTCCTCTGTTCTCAACGTTGTGCCGAGTTGTCAAGCGTTGAAATTGACGGGTCTAAATCTTGTGCCTTCAAACTTTTAGGGATGAGATGAAGAAGCCGTCTGAAGAGAAAAAAAAGGCTTGCTTTCGGGCAGTCAAATGTTTATTCTACCCCCTGTTTTGCCTGCTTAGATTTGCTTCAATGATAAATCATACTGCATATCATACACTGATAAAGGGCGAAAGCTCGCTTTTATAGAATGGGATTGACAATTGGGCAGTGAACTGAAAAGCGAAATCTGGGAACAAGCGCTCGAAGACCTGCGGTGCCAGGTGGATGAAGAGAACTTCAACACCTGGATCAAGACGGCGCGGTACCGGGGCAGCGAAGATGGTACGGTGCATCTGGATGTTCCTTCGGCTTTCAATCAAGCTTGGTTGACGCGCAATTATCAGGAACAGATCGTGGATACGCTGGGCCGGATCGCGGAACGCAAGGTGGATGTGACGTTCCATGTCTCGCCGCTGATGGACGAAATGGCCTCGGAGAGTGAAGCGTCGGCGCGCCGCTTGCCGCAAACGCCTTCCGTGACACAGGCGAGCGTGATTGAATCGGTGGATTGTCTGGAGTCTGCGGGCTTGTCGTCGGCCTTGACGTTCGAGCAGTTCGTGGTGGGCGAGAGCAACCGGTTTGCCCATGCGGCCTGCCGCGCGGTGGCCGAGCCCGACACCGAGGCGTGGAATCCTCTGCTGGTGTGGGGGGGGGGGGGACTGGGCAAGACGCACCTGTTGCATGCGACCGGCCAGGCCTTCCTGAAGCACGCGCCCAAGGCGCGCGTACGTTATGTCAATTCCGAGCGCTTCATGAACGGGTTCATTCAAGCGATCCAGCAGGGCAACATCTCGCAGTTCCGCGAAACGTACCGTAGCGTGGACCTGCTCCTGCTTGATGACGTACAGTTCCTGTTCGGCAAGGAAGGTACGCAGAACGAGTTTTTCCACACGTTCAACGAACTGCACGGGCACCACAAGAAGATTGTGCTGTCGTGCGACCGTCCGCCGAGTGAAATGTCGAACATCGAGGAGCGTCTGCGCAGCCGGTTCGAGTGGGGCCTGATTGTGGACGTTCAGGCGCCCGATCTCGAGACCCGCGTGGCGATTCTGCGCCAGAAGGCCGATGTGCATGGCTTCGCCCTCTCGAACGAGGTGGCGATCTTCATTGCCGAACGCATCAAGACGAACATCCGCAAACTCGAAGGGGTGTTGACAAGCCTGCGCCACTACTGGTACCAGACGCGCAAGCCCATCACGCTCGAGAGTGTCCAGCAGGTACTGGGGCATTACGTGATCGGTGAAGAGCCCCTGCGGGTGACGGTCGAGCGCATTCAGGAAAGCGTGTGCGACTTCTTCAACATCACGCGCCAGGATCTGAACGGGCATGGTCGGCACAAGAAGGTGACCTTGCCGCGTCATCTCGCGATGTACCTGTGTCGCCTCTTGACCGATCTGTCTTACCCGGAAATTGCCGTTCATTTCAACGGGCGCAATCACACGTCGGTTCTGCACGCGTATAAAAAGATTCAGACCGACCTTCTGCGTCAGTCCGAACTGCAGGATGTGACAAATTATCTTGCAAAAAAGATTCAGGAGAGCGCAAAATAAGCATCTGAAGACGATTCGAAGGAGGAATCGGACGTATGCGATGCAGTGGGCGGAAGCGGTTTTTTCGGCAGCAGGGACAGTTCGGGTTCTCGTTTCTTGAAATCATGATGGTCGTCATGATTATCGGTATTCTGGTGGCGGTGGTGGGGCCCAAGATCCTGGGAAAAACAGACAAGGCCCGGGTTCAGGCGACCAAACTGCAACTCAAGAATATCCAGACATCGTTGAACGACTTCGAAATGACGGTCGGATCGTTGCCGACTACCGATCAGGGGCTGGACGCTCTGGTCCACCGGCCCTCCGACATCCCCGAGGATCAGTGGGAACGGAAAATGGACGAAATGCCCAAGGATGCGTGGAACGAATCGTTTGTGTATCGTTGTCCGGGGGAAGGCGAGCGCGAGTACGATCTGTTCTCGAAGGGGAAAGATAAGAAGGAAGGCACGGAAGACGATATCAGCGCCTTCAAGGACGATGAAACCAAGAAGTGATCTGTGGGAATACAGAAAAGTTGGGGTAGTGGAGAAAGGCTTGGAACTGTATGTTCCGGGCCTTTTTTCATGAGGAAGAGAACCGATGATGATGAAAAAAGAGAAGAAAATCAAACAGCGGGATCTGGCGGTGCCGGCCATGGCCTTGCGCACGGGCAAGGGCGCGCATGTGGAACAGAAGAAAAAAGCCAGCCGGGAAATCTGCCGGGAAAAAGTGGACAAGGAGCGCGAGACGGAAGGTCAGGCGGTGGACTAGAGCATTCACCCCGGGAATCCGCGAACAGGTTTCCTTTTCTCGCCTCAGTCCTTTTTCCGTTCTGCCCGCATTTGCGGGAATGATGCATATTCCCCTTTGGGATTTATCTTGTGGGGAAGAGTTATTTTCCAAGGCCGTCGCTAAATGCCCCAGTTTCGGTTTTTTTCCATCGGCGAGCGATGACGCCCGTCCTCCATGAAAAGTCCCTTCATATGGGATCGAGCGGTTCCCGGGAGCGCCAATCTCCAGGTTGGCGTCGCAAGAGATAACCCAGGAAACCGCGGTTGAAGCGCCAACGGCGCGACTTGATCATAGCCTGGGGCAAGCGAAGCGTCGCCCCAGGGAGGATGTCCCTATTCTGAGAAGGGCTGAAGGCCCGTCCGATTTGGATAGGGGGAAACGCCTGGATAGAACGGGCTTTCAGCCCTCGTGAAAACAACCCGGTCTGTTCCTGGGGCGATGCCCCAGGCTACAATGGATCGCGCCGTTGGCGCTTGACCCGCCCCTTTTCGATCTCCGGTTCCATGTCCCCGCGGATCACCTGTTGGGGACACCCAATCTGGTTGAGTACAGTGGACTTGGGTTTATTCCTGCGGTATTCAGGATAACGCCTCACCCCAACGGTGATCGAACCCTTTTCGCACCCTGACACAAGAACAAACGGTTCGTTTTCCGTTGCCGGGTCAGCGATCCAGAAGATCCGACGGCCAGAGCGCCAGGGATTCGTCGGCATTGAATCGGTTGGGAGGGGGGGCGACCGGTCCTCCGTGTGCCGGAGGTTTCGGGGACACCGGTGGGGCCGGTGAGTTCTTCTGTTGCTGGGAGGCGCGGAAACGCGCCTGTTTCTCGAGGGCCGTGTTCAGCGTTTCTTCCTTTTTTTCGATGGTTTTCTGGATATCCTGCAATTGTGTCACAATCTGCCGGATCTCTTCCTGTCTGTGGGACGAGGTCCTGGGGTGTTTCTGCGGTGGGGGAGCGGTCTCTTTCCGGGACACTCGAGGCGGTTCGGTGGCTTCCTCGATTCGGGAAACAGGGACGGGAATCGTTTTTTCTTCGGAATGCCCCTCGGCCGCCGAAGTCTGGGGCATGGGCGGTACGGTTCCCGCGGGAGGTCCGAATGCGGCGTGTTCCGGAGCCGATTCCGCGGATTCCGCCGTTGTTAAGTCCGGGACACGCGGAGGATGGGGCATGTTTTCCCGCACCGGTTGTCTCGTCGGCAGTTTTCCGCGCAGCATGAGTACAAACGTCCGGAACATGTCCGGGTCGAACTGGGTCTGCATCTCCTCTTTCATCACGCGCAGGGTGTCGAACGGATTGAGGGCCGATCGGAAGGTGCGCTGGGTTGTGAGCGCGTCGAAGGCGTCGGCAATGGAACAGATACGCGCATACGGGTGGATCTGGCGGCCCGCCAGGGCGTAGGGGTATCCCAGGCCGTCCATCCGCTCGTGGTGTTGCAGCACGACGGCGCTGGCTTCAGCTGTGGCTACCTTGAGCGTTTCGAGGATGCGCTGGCCGTAGCCGGGGTGCTGTTTGATCTCGCGCCAGTCGGTCTGGTCGAGGGGTCCCGATTTATCGAGGGTGGCGGGATGAACTTTCGTCTTGCCGATGTCATGCAGGAAAAGAGCAACGGCCAGTTCGATCCAGTCGGTATGGCGCCGCTGGCCGAAGTATTCCATCGCCAGTGCCAGGCCGTACAGGCCCACATTCAGTGAGTGGGTGGGCGAGGTGTAACGCCGATGGGACAGCGTCCAGAGCGGACGGCGGTTGTCGGACGAATCCAGGAAGAAATGCACCAGGTGTTCCGCGCCGACCCGCAACCGGTAAACGTGCAGGCTTGTGGGCATCTGGAAGACCAGTCGCAGGAGGCTGGTCAGGTGCGAGTGAAACGCTTCGCAGCGGGACTCGATCGGGGTGGCCTTGTCGCCGAGAATCTGAGCCAGGGTGGTTTCCTGATATTGCAGCAGGGCGTCGGCGTCCTCGCGTAACACGTAGAAGCGCTCTCCTGCCGGCAGGGTACGCAGGGCGTCGCGGTCGGCCAGGGAAACGGTTTGTCCCGCCTGGCAGGCATACTGGAACCCATTTTTACGGGTTCGCGCAAAGACGGGGAACGTCAACTCAAGGCTGGTGGTCAGGAAAAGCGGGACAAACGGCTGGTAGAGCGCCGCATCCTGAAGCGCCTGCGGACCGGTTGAAGCGTCGGGACTGGAAGAGGGAGTATCCATGCGACTCGCTTCTGGAGGGTATCCGCTGGCCCGTGGGAATTCATCCGGTTTGGGGACATCTCAGGTTCGAAATACGGCCGCGTCTTGCTCCGTGTCTATCTATGGGGCAAAAGGGGGGCAAACGTCAAGGGAAAGAAGCGTGTCGGGAATCGAAGAAAACGTATCCGATGGGCTGTCCGACTGGGAAGGGAACTGGTTTCCCCCATAAAGTCGTCAACCGCATTGTCAATACCCGGTTACCGCCGGTTCCCGATCTGTCGCAGGAGGAGGAGGCGGGGGCCGTCGCCGCAGCCGGTGATTTCGACCTGCCAGAAGGGCGGTTCGAGCCAGCAGGGGCGGTGTTCGGCCCACTCGATGAGGAGAACGGCCTGCGGATCGTCCAGGTAATCCTCCAGCCCGAGGCTGGCCAGGTCGGCCATTTCGGCGGGCGCGTTCCCATCGGCAGGACCGGAGCCGAGGGTGGCCTCGAGCCGGTAGAAATCGGCGTGGTGGAGGGCGAAGCGGCCCTCGTAACTTTTTACCAGGACATAACTGGGCGATGTGACCGTTTCGTGAATCCCCAGTCCCCGGGCCAGTCCCCGCGCCAGACAGGTTTTGCCCGCCCCCAGGTTGCCCGACAGGGCAAAGACCTCGCCCCCCCGGAGCGAGGCGCCCAACCGTTTTCCCAAGGCTTCCGTTTCGTCGCTCGACCGGCTCAGGAACAGATACGACGGCGGTTCCGGGGATGGATTTTCCGGATCGTTCGTTTCCCCCATCCGCTCGAAGGCTGTCCCCCAATTTTCAACCGTCCAGAGGAACGGTTCGGTTCGATGACAGGCCTCGCGTTCGGATTCCGGAAGGTGTTCGAGACAGTCGGCCCAGCGTTCCGCGTTTCCGGAAGCACGGGAATCTGTCTGGGGGCGTGTCAAGTCCGGCGCGATTTCCAGAAGTGGCATCAACGCAAACGCGCGTTCCGCGAGGCGCGGGTGAGGGACTTCCAACCGGGGAGTCTGGACCGTGCGCTGACCGAAGAGGGCCAGATCCAAGTCTATGAGGCGCGGTCCCCACCGTTCTCCGTCAGGGCGGCGGCCCAGCAGGCGTTCGATTTCCTGCATCCGGTCGAGCAGAGGTTCCGGCTCGAGGCGGGTCCGGAACTCGACGGCGGCGTTGAGATAGTCGGGCTGATCGGGTTGCGTGCCCCAGGGGGGCGTCAGGTAAAGGTGGCTGGCGCGGGTGAGTTCCACGCCCGGGGTGCCGCCCAGTAAGAAAGCGGCGCGCCGCAACAGTTCGGCGCGCCGTCCCAGATTGGACCCGAGAATCGTATAGGCCTGGGTCATTTCGTTCATGTGGTGTCTCTCGATGCTCCCCGTGGACCGCTCGGATCTCTAAAACCGCAGGTGAATCCTCTCAGCGAGACTTTTCTCTCAGGCGGGCGAGACGCCCGCCCTCCCACGATTCGCCAATTTCCAAGAGGGAGGTGGCTTCCCGGGAACGCCAATCTCCCGATTGGCGCGAAAAAAACTGATCTTAGAGACGACAGAATCCGAACGTTTTTTCCTGTTCAGTGGCCCACCATTTATTCGCTCTTCACGAGAGCGTCTTTCTCTCGCTTATCCCATGTCCTCGATGCGGTAGAAGACCGACGCGGACCGGATGACCGGCAGATTGTTGATCTTGATGGTGGCGGCCCGGATCTGGGCCTCCTTGGCCTGGTGCGTCAAAGCAAACACGTGGGCGCATTTGTCCTGAGCGAAGGCGCTGGGTTGTTTCATGGCCTGAATGCTGACGCCGTGCCCGCCCAGAATGGCCAGCACCTGCGAGAGCGCGCCCGGTTCGTCCATCATGTGGAAACGGTAGAGGTAGCGGGTTTCGATGTTCTCGACCGGACGGAGGTTCTTCTCGGTTTTCGGTATACAGAGGCGCATTTCGCGCTGCAGGCCGCCTTCGGCCATGCCCGAGGCCAGCGCCATCATGTCGCTGAGGATTGCGCTCGACGTGGGGTCCGGGCCCGCGCCCTTGCCCGACAGGATGACCGAGCCGGTCAGGTTGCCGTCAATGCGCACGGCGTTGAAAACGTCGCCCACCGATGCCAGGCGCGAGTGCGACGGAAGCAGCGTGGGATGGACACGCGCCTCGATGCTGCCGTCCGAGTGTTGCTTCGAGATCCCGAGCAATTTGATGCGGTACCCCATCTCGCGGGCGAAATCAATGTCGAGTTTGGTGACGCCACAAATGCCCTCACGGTACACGTCCTCGAACCGGACGTCTTGTCCGAAAGACAGGGTGGCGAGGATGGCGAGTTTGTGGGCCGTGTCGTGGCCTTCGACGTCGTAGGTCGGGTCGGGTTCGGCGTAACCCAATTCCTGGGCCTGGGCCAGTGCGGTCTGGAAATCGAGTCCCTTCTCTTCCATGCAGGTCAGGATGTAGTTCGAAGTCCCGTTGATGATCCCCCGCACGGCGGTGATGTTGTTGGCGGCCATTCCCTGGTGCAGGGTCCGGATGAGGGGGATGCCCCCGGCCACCGCCGCCTCGAACAACAGGCAGCGGTTGTGCTGGACGGCCGTCTTGATCAGGTCCATGCCCCGCGTGGCCATGAGGGCCTTGTTGGCGGTCACGACATGCTTGCCCGCTTTCAGGGCACGGTCAATGAAACTGTAGGCGATGTCAATCTTGCCGGTCAGTTCGAGCACCACATGGATTTCCGGATCGGCCAGCAATGCGTCTGTGTCGTTCGAAAGGATAGCGGGATCGTACGGCGCGTTGCGGGACGTCGTCGTGTCCACGTCGGTAATCCGGGCGACCCGGATAGGATGGGGAACGCGGGCGGAGATGAGTTCCCTGTTGCGATCCAAGGCGCGGACCACGCCCGCTCCAATGTTTCCAAATCCAATCATGCCAATATTTAACGGTTTCTGCATAGGGCTTATCCTTTTAAACGAACCTGGCCAGCCTTCGAATTTCCGGCGGGTTTTGCGGCTTCAAACGCGGGTGTCAATAACCGCACCTCATTGTCGGTTGAGAATGCGTAGAATGCAAGAAATTTTCGCAAAACGCGGGTTTGAGAAACATCCTTTGGGCATTTCCAGTTGGAATCTATTGTGTGCTGACCGGACCGGGTAACGCCTGCGAATTCTGTGTGGGACGGGGGAGGCAACGGTACCCCTGCACGACGGTCTTGCGGACCTTGAATTCATCAAATCGTTCGAACAGGTTTGGATAATTTTCCAGAAAATTCTGAAAGGTTTCTTCCTGATCCTCGGCTTTATCCATGAGAAACCAGACCCGCCGACAGTTCTGCGAGGCGGTCAGAATCTGTTCCAGCGTGTGCTGGGGATCATTTAGGGTATTGTTGTCATTGTCTTCTTCGATCCCCTGTACTTTCATGTAGGGCATTCCATATAGAGAAAAGCCATACCGGCGGGCGCCCCCGGACCAGAGCAGGACGCAATCGCCCGGTTGGTAGTGTTTCTGAATATAGTACAGGGTGTCGCGTACACCCGGACCGGGATAGAAAGCCTGGGTGAGCAACCCGATGAGAAAGAAAATTCCGTATCCCCAGCGGGCGAATTGGCCCCAACGATTCCGGGGAAAAGAACGCAGCGACAGCGTCACCAGGATGGTCACGGCGCCGAGCATCGGAATGCCGTAACGCGCCGGGCGTACTTTCGGATTGTTCAACAGTTCAGACATCATCATCAGGAAGACCGGGATGGCGATCCAGTAGAAGCAATAGCGCAGGAGCAGTTTTTCGCGGGCGAGCGTTTCTTCCTGCGGGTTCCCGGATTGGAGGTTTTCCGGTTGGAGCGGGGGGAGCGACCGGTAGCGCCGGATTCCCTGGACCAGGAAGACCACGAAAAAGAAGGTCGCGGTAGTAACAAACACATTCCCCATATTCCTGGGTTTATACACCCACGATTCGCGAAAGGAAGTCGAAGTCAGGACTCCCAGATTTTTGGCCGCCCGGGTAAAACTGGGAGAGCGGAGCGTCAGTTTGGGGTGGTAGTAATCGTTCTTCTGCAGCGTCGTGAAGAAAAGAGGTGTCACTGCCAGGACACACAGCGCCACAGCGATCAGGAACCCTCGGAAAAGGCGGCGGTAATAGACCAGCATGAACACCAGATGGGTGATCAACTGGAAAGCGAAAATCAGATGCAGGCTCATCCCGAACAGGACCGCCGCGCAGTAACCCAGCAGAAACGGCCAGCGTCTGTGAATGATGTAGGAGAGCAGACAGTACACGCAGAAAATGGAGACGGCTGTCAGGAGCGAGTACATTCGGGCTTCCCGCGCCGACCAGTAGAGAAACGGCTGAAAAAAGAACAATCCGATCGCCAACAGGAAGGTCAACCGGTCGCGCAGGAACGAACGCGCGAGGAAAAAGAAGGCCAGAAACGCCAGCGCCGCAAAAAAGGTCGAGGCGGCCCGCAGCGACCAGTCGCTGGCGCCCGCCACCTCGCACCAGGCTTTCATCATCAGAAAGTAGGTGGGGATATGTCCGGCGGCGAAGCGGTTCGCCTTCAGTTCCTCGACGGGCAGCTGGACCACCCCGTAGGTCCGGAACTCATCCACCCAGAAACTGTGGTG
>Ga0116170_10002270_pt1 | contig 18684 bp, 6 predicted proteins | sample AD_JPNHW1_MetaG_FD_89797 | JGI IMG/M metagenome (GOLD analysis project Ga0116170, IMG submission 89797) | Active sludge microbial communities of municipal wastewater-treating anaerobic digesters from Japan - AD_JPNHW1_MetaG | ecosystem: Engineered > Bioreactor > Anaerobic > Digestate | place...
TCACCAATCTCGCCACCACGATCAAAAGCCTGGGACTGGGGCTGGTCTTCGATCCCGCTCTCGGCCGCTGGAGCGACGGTGCGCTCTTTTCCGGGAGCACCGCCCTACAAAGGGAAACCCTGATCAGCAAATCCAGCCTGCCCGGGAGCCAGCAGCTGTGGGAGCGCGGCCACTCCGCCAAAGGCCTCGGCATCACCATTGCTTTTTCAGAACCGCCCGACGAGCAGCTCGCCGCCAACTGGCCGTATGTGCTCGGCCATCCCGAGCCCGGCTTCGCGACAGCCGCCGATTATCTCTACGACCTCACCCTGCGCTGGAGCTGGCTGGAGCAGCCCATCCTCCCCGGTTCCTCAAAAACCATCACCGTGCAGATCGCCCTGGCCCCGCCCGACTTTTCCAGCCGCAGCTTCGCGCGTTGGGATCTCCCCTCCGCCCTCTCAGCCGATGGCGATATCCTCTTTCCCCAGCAGTTCCCCAGCACCGTCGAGCTCGCCAACATGAGCCTTTCCCAGCCGGCCGGCATCCAGCTCGAACTGCAGCTGCCCGAAGAACTGACGACAACCACACTCCTGCCGCCAATGACCGTGGATGCGGGCGGACGCGCCTGGCCCCGATTCGTGCTGAACTGCGCCGAGATCTATGAAGATAAAACCGTGCCGGTCACCCTGACCTGCAAGGACAACCTCGGCGTCGCCGACGAAATCACCCGCTATCTCCATATCCCCCGCGTTCATTTCGGCGAGACCGGACTGGCGGTGCTGATCGATTCGGTGATCACGCAAAATTACCCGCGGGTGAGTCTGATCTTCTCCGCCGAGGTGGAGGCCACCAAAAGCAAGCTGCTCAATCTTGGCAAAGGCAATCTCTTCTTCTCTGAGAACGATGCACGGTTATACGATTTTTCACTCGAAAAATATACCGGCGGACAAACCTTGCTGACCGACATCGTCTTCGTCCTCGACTGCAGCGGCAGCATGGGCGACAATATCAACGCGGTCCGCAACAACCTCGGCGAATTCGCCGACAGCCTGCGCAACCGTGGCTACGATTACCAGATCGGTGTGGTCACCTTCAGTACCACCGTGGACAAGGTCTGGGGCTTTACCAGGGACATCGAAAGCGTCAAGAAAAATCTCGCCTCCATCTCGCTGTGGGGCGGCGAAGAGGACTCGCCGGCAGGACTCTGGCGCGCCAGTCAGTTCCCCTTCCGCGACGGCAGCCAGCGCACCATCATCTGGCTGACCGACGAAAACTATTCCTCGGTCAGCTTTACCAAAGCCCAGATCGTCGATACGCTGCTGGCTAAAGGCATCACCGTGCACGGTATCGGTCCGGCCGACCTGCAGACAGAGTGGTTCAATCCGATCGTCCTGCCCACGGGGGGCAATTTCTATAACATTTACGGGAATTTCCGCGACATCCTCCTCGGCATCAGCCGGCTGAAAGTTCAGGATCGCTACGCCCTGAGCTATACGTCTGTCCTGCCGCAGACCCAGAGCCGCAGCGTCAAACTCGAGGTCCACCACGCCGGCCTCGGCGGCAGCGCCACCGTCACCTTTGCCCCCGCCGGCGCAGCCGGAGAGCTCCACCGCCTCAGCTGCTGGCCCAATCCCTTCAATCCCGTCACCCGCATCCAGGCCGGCAGCATCGCGGGCGCGAGCGGGGAGATCACCATCTACAACCTGCTCGGCCAGCGGGTGCGGCAGTTCCGTATCACCGGTTTGCAGGAGCGCCAGCAGTTCGACTGGGATGCCCGGGACGATCACGGCCAGCTGGTCAGCAGCGGCGCCTATTTTGTCGAGCTGCTGCTCAATGACAGGAAAAACCTCCACCGCGAGCTCAGCCGCGTCCTCTACCTCAAATAGGCCTGAAAGGATTCCACCATGAAAACAGGACTAAAAATCACCCTGCTGCTCGCCGGCCTCGCCGCGCCGGTTCTCGCGGACGGGCTGCTGCTGCCGGCTGATAATGCCTATCCCACGGATTTGCTCCGCAACCGCATGACCCGCATCACGGTTCAGATCCATGGCGCCGTCGCCGAGACCTTCGTCTGCCAGGAGTTCGTCAACGAGTGGTACAAAGCGACCGATGCCGTCTACTCCTTTCCCCTGCCGCCCGATGCCCGTGCCACCGAGTTCCTCTACTGGCGCAACGACAGCACCTTCAAGGCGGTGCTCAAGGTCAGGGAGCAGGTGGTCAATCCCGGCACCGGCGAGGGCGGCCTCGCCGCCCTGGTCAACCAGTATATCGGCCGCAACGGCATCAAGATCGAGCTCAAGGGGATCCAGCCCGGCAAGATTCAGAGGATCGAGCTGCGCTATATCAGCCTCTGCGACTATTATCAGGGCGAGTTCAGCTATACCTACCCCCTGGATGCCCGTGATTTCGTGACCTGGCCCCTCGAACAGCTCGAGTGCCGCTTCCATGTCTGGAGCAATGCCCCGGTCAGCGGCTGGGAGTTGGACGGGCGCAGCGGCGCGGTCAACAACTCAACCACGGCCCAAGAGCTGCATATCGCCTGGGCGCAGGCCAAGAGCTACGCCAGCCGGGATGTCACCTTCCACTACCGCATCAGCCACACCGAAATGGGCCGCGACTTTTACTCCGCCCTCGACGACAGCGGGCGCGGCCATTTCGCCCTCTTCGTCCGCCCGCCGGCGGCCATCGACTCGGCGCTGATCTGGCCGCGGCGGGTGATCTTTCTCATCGGCAACAGCGGCAGCCTCAGCGGGTATCTCCTTTCGCAGACCCTCGCCGCCATCGACCAGGGCCTCTCCCTGCTCAAACCGGGGGATGAGTTCAATGTGATGCTCTATAGTAACGCCGTCTATACCTGGAAGAGCCAGCCTGTGACCGCCAGCGCGGCCAATCTTGCAGCGGCGCGGCTCTATTTGAAGACGATAGGCACCTCCTGGGGCGCCCAGGCGGAGGCGGGGCTCAAGGCCGCACTGGACCAGATCAACGATGAAACCCGCAGCAATGGCATCCTCTTTTTCGGCGACGGCCGCGCCCTCCTCAATCCCCGGACCATCGAGAGCTATAATGCCCATCAGACCGCGATCTTCCCCATCGGACTCGGCGAGGCGCCCGACCGTTCCCGTCTCGAACTGCTCGCCGGCTTGAACTACGGCTTTGTCACCTACTTTGATGAAAAGAGCGATGTCATCGCGGGCACGAACCGCCTCTTCCAACTCATCAGCCAGCCGCTGATGCAAAAAGTGAGCATGGAGTACGGCCGCGCCGACCTCTACGACGTGCTGCCCGCCAGGCTGCCGGCCGCCTATGCCGGCTCCCACTTTTTCACCTGCGGACGCTATCGTTCGGCCGGAAGCTCCGGACTGGCCCTGGGCGGATTGACCCTGGCAGGAGCGGCTGCCTATGATTTCCGGCTCGACTTCAGCGCCGATAGCCGCACTAACCGCTTCACCCTCAGCCTCTGGGCCAAGGAGATGATCGACGCCCTCGAACGCGAGGTCGATCTCTATGGTGAGACTACCGCCCTAAGGGACAGTCTGATCGCCCTGAGCCTGGGCTACGGCATCCGCTGCCGCTATACCGCCTATATCGCGGATTATACCACCGAGTATCCCAACACCGGCGTGGCGGAGGACGGCCGGAACGCCCGGACGCAAGTGCCCCGCTCCTGTATTCTCGGGAATTATCCCAATCCCTTCAATGCCGGCACGGCCATCACCTTTTTCATCAGCGAGTCCGACCGCGAGGCGAAGGAGAAATTCATCCGCATCTACAACGCCCTCGGCCAGCTGGTGGCGGTGATCGATATCAGCAGCTACAGCCCCGGAACCCATACCCTTCATTTCGATGGTATGGACGGCCACGGCCAGGCGCTGGCGAGCGGTTTTTACTTCGTCCGCTTACAGGTCGGCACGACGGTACATACAATCAAGATGACGGTGCTGAAATAATTTATAGGAGGGAGGAGATCATGAAACGCAAAATACAGATCCTGGTGATGACCTGCATCGCCCTGCTCCTGGCGCAGACCGCCGCCCGCGCCGTCGGCGCGCTCTATACCCGTCCGCTCAACAGCAGCCAGACCTACAACAAGGCCTGGATTAAAACAGTGGATGCGACCGTGCAGATCGACGGCCAGGTCGCCACCACCCACGTCGATCAGCTCTTCCGCAACGAGATGAGCACGACCGTCGAGGCGGTGTGGATCTTCCCCCTCCCCTCCGGCGCCGTCGTCACCGAGCTCTATTACTGGTTCAACGGGGTGCGCTACAAGGGCTCGATCCGCGAGGCCCAGGCAGCGCGCCAGGATTACGAGTCGCATATCCGCCAGCAGATCGATCCGGCCCTACTCGAATACCTCGGCGATAACCTCTTCAAACTCAGCATCGCCCCGATCAATCCCAACTCGGATGTGCGCTCGGAGATCACCTACGTGCAGCTGCTCGATTACGAGTTCGGCAACGTTGATTATACCTTTCTGCTCAACGCCGTCGGACTCTCACCCAAACCCCTCAACCGGGTCAGCATCAGCGGCACCGTCGAATCGCCGGCGGAGTTTAAATACCTGCGTTCTCCGAGTCACGGCGCCGGCACCGCCTTCCAGCTGACGCGCGTCAGCGATCGTAAATACACCTTCCTCTTCGGCGACGAGAACTTTACCCCCAACCGCGACCTGCAGATCGAGTTCGAGACCCTGCGCAAGCAGGTGGAGGTCAACCTCTTCCGCTATACCCCGACGCCCGAGGACTCGATCGGCAGCGATTCCTTTTACGCGGTCTGGATCACCCCGCCCGACAGCATCGATACCGCCGCGCAGATCCCCAAAAATATCGTCTTCACCGCTGATGTCTCCTCGAGCATGGAGGGTACCCGCATCCAGCAGCTCAAGGCCTCGTTGAATGCCTTTCTCAACAATCTGGCGCCGATAGACTATTTCAATATGGTCACCTTCGGCACCACGGTGGTCAAGTTCAGATCCGATCTTGTCGAGGCCTCCGCGGCGAACCTCGATGCCGCCCGCGCCTTTATCACAGAGATCGGCGCGGTCGGGCTAACCAATATCGATGAGGCCTTGAAGGTATCGCTGCAGCAGTCATTCGGCGCCGCCACTGCCAATTACATCATCTTCCTCACCGACGGCTATCCCACCTGGGGCGAAACCGATGTCCCGGACATCCTCGCCAACGTCAAGAGCCGCAACACCAAAGGGATCAACATCTTCCCCTTCGGCGTCGGGGAGGAGGTCAGCAAACCCCTGCTGCTGCAGATGGCTGTGGAGAACGGCGGTTATGCCACCTTCATCGCCTCGGCCACGGACATCACCACCACCATCAACAACCATTTCAAGCGGATCTCCAAGCCGGTCCTCGGCGACCTGGCCATCACCATCGAGGGACTGATCGCCTCCGATCGATATCCCCGCCCGCTGCCGGACCTCTTCTGGGGCAGCCAGGTGCTGCAGCTCGGACTTTACCGCAACTCGGGGGATTTCCCGGTCACCCTCACCGGCACCATGCGCGACAAGAGTGTGCAGCTCCAGGATGTGGCCGCATGCGCCGGGACGCCAGGCGGCTACGCCTTTGTGCCGCGCTTGTGGGCGCAGGCCAAGATCAGGTATTTGCTGGAGCAGATCGGCATTTATGGCGAGAAGGCCGAACTCAAGAACCAGGTCATCGAGCTCTCGCTCAAATTCCAGATCCTCACGCCCTACACCTCGTTCTACTCCGACCCGAATCCACCCAACACCGCGGTCGAGGAACGCCCGGTGGAGCAGCCGGCGGCCTTTACCCTGCACCAGAACTATCCCAATCCCTTCAATCCGGCAACGACGATCCGCTACGATCTGCTCGGGGCCGGATCGGTGACGGTGCGCGTCTATGATCTGCAGGGACGGCTGGTGCGCGTGCTCTTCAGCGGCGCGCGCGGCGCCGGGAGCTATATGGTGAGCTGGGATGGCACGGACTTGAAAGGGATACCGGTGGCGGCGGGAATCTATATCTGCCGGATGGAGTTCATCGACGGCTCCGGCCGGAAGTTCAGCCAGAGCCGGAGGATGCTCTTCGTAAAATGATCCCAGGGCCCATCCACGGCCCAGAAACGCACAGATAGCTAAAAAAACAAGAAAGATTCCTGTGCAGTATCCAATAAAACGATCCATTACCAATTTTCTGTTTGCGTCATATCTGGATATTGCATATACTACGAAGGAGGCTTGAGTCAAGCGATCCATCATTATCATCCGGGGAATCGAGCTGAGCCTCGCGGAAGGGTACAGAATGCTTCAACGCAGATCTGTACCCTTTTTTATTGGCCTGATCTATCCTGTCATTGCAGGCATCCGTTGGTCACTCGCGCCATGTATTGCGACGCGATACTTCGACACCTAGGGACCGGTTCAAATATGAACCTATTCCGCGGGGATTATGCAGATACCCCATGAACGCAAAGTGCGGAACGAATGAAGGAGCTCGATATGCAGAGAAAAATCTTTTCCCTCGTCCTGCTGCCTTGTGCGGTGCTGCTGCAACTTGCCGCTTCGGATCTTTTTTCCCAGACTGAACAATGGTTGAACTTTTCCTGTGGCAACAATATTAATGCACTTGCCAGGGAAGGTGATTTCATCTGGGTTGGCACCGCCGGCGGCCTGGTCCAAATCAACCGGAAAACTTCTGCAACTGCGTTTTATAATAGTCTGAATTCCATGCTGCCGGACAATTATGTGACGGCCATTGCTGTCGGCCCTTCCGGAGAAAAATGGATCGCCACCAACTCTGATAAAATATTGAAAATTAGCGACAAAAGCTGGGATGTTTTTCAAAACTCTATGGGGGGTATTCCTTTTACCGGCATTTCTTCGCTTTGCTGCGATGATCGCGCCCGTCTATGGGTCGGTACGGCATTCCTGGGCTTGTTCAGATTTGATGGGGTAAACTGGGTTCCCTACCGGACCTCCAATTCGCCGCTGCCAAGCAACCGTATTTCAGCCAGTGCGATAGATTCGACGAAAAATCTGTGGGTAGGGACTTTGGACAGCGGCCTGGTGAAATTTGACGGCAATAACTGGATCAGATACACCAGCCGTAATTCAGGTCTGCCAGAAGATAAAATCAAGTCCTTGTCTGTCGACAGCTCAAACCGGCTATGGATTGGCATGAACCAGGGGGGCGTGAGCTGTTTCGATGGCGCTAACTGGAAGATATATTTCAGTGTGCATTCCAATGTACTACTCTCACCGGTTACTTCGATAGCTTTTGATCGTCTTGGCAATACATGGATTGGCTCCAGCGGCGGAGGAGTGGCTAAATTCAATGGAGTTACCTGGACTCAAAATCTGAAAACAAGTCCCGAATTACCCTCAAGGATTGTGACTTCGCTCATAGTTGACGATGCGAATCTCAAGTGGGTTGGTGTTTATTATGAAGGTGTGACCAATTATGACGATGTGAGTTGGCACAAGGTAAACACTTCATCATCGGGACTCCCGGGCAACAGCATCAAGTCGATTGCCATTGACGATTCCGGACATAAATGGATCGGGACAGAAACCACTGGCGCCGCAAAATTTGACGGCATCAACTGGACTCTCTTTAATTCTCAAACGGGCATACCCGCACTGGGCAGTACGAATGCTATTCTGATTGATAGCCTTGACCGTCACTGGTTTGGGAGCAACAATGGGCTGATCTTGCATAGTGGCTCGCAATGGAAAACCTATAATTCCGGGAATTCCGATCTGCCTGTCAACAAAGTTACCTCGCTGGCGCGCGGTCAAAAGAATGATATCTGGCTGGGCACCACGGGCGGTGGAATGGCTCGCTTCGATGGCCAGAGCTGGTCCGTCTATAACAAGATCAATACCAGCCTCCCGGATAGCAATATAACTGTTGTCGCAGTCGACAGATCGGGCAACAAGTGGCTGGGGACGCAGTCTGGCGGTCTGGTGATGTTTGATGGCGCCAAATGCATCATCTTTAATAAATCCAATTCCCTCTTGCCAGACAATAGAATACTCTCTCTGTATATCGACAGGGCGGACAACAAGTGGATTGGCACAGTATCGGGGTTGACCAGATACGATACCACAGGCTGGACGCTTTACAAGCTGACTGATCTCGGGATCCTGACCAATCAGGTAATGACCATCACGGCTGATGCGGCCGAGAGGATTTGGCTGGGGACTTATGGCGGAGGCATCGCGGTATTCGACGGTGCCAGGTGGCAAAGCTGGAGTCACGCAAATTCCGGATTACCCTATGATTATGTTTATACTATCCAGATCGATGCACTGAATAATAAATGGATAGGCACAGCAAATGGCTTGGCCGTTTTCAATGAAAATGGCATCGACAATCCCAATGGGCCACAAGCTGTGAACGAATGCGCAGGCTATGCTTTGGAATTTAATGGCAAAGACAATTATGTCCATTGCGGCAATGACAGCAGTCTTGCGCTGGGCAAAGAGTTCACGCTCTGCGCCTGGATTTACAGAGAATCCTCTTCAGGAGATTGGGAACGCATTCTGGCAAAATCAGATGATAAAAATTACGACTATTGGATGCAGCTAAAGCCATGGGAATATTCGGTAAGCGGCGGTATAGCGCTGCAAGAAGGAAACCAGACCAAACATCTGGACGGAATTCTGGGCACTTCGGTCCCGTTGAATGAATGGATTCATCTTGCGGTCACTTATGACGGCAGCAGGCTCGTCGGGTATATGAATGGAATGCTGGACAAGAGCCGGGCGGTTTCAGGCTTGATCCACAAATCCAGTGTGCCCTTGTTGATTGGCCGCCTGCAAAACAGCTATAATTTTAACGGAATGATCGATGAAGTGTCTGTCTGGGACCGTGCCTTATCGCCGCAGGAAATTCGCGAGAATATGCACTGCAAAGATCCGGCTGTCACTGCGAACCTGAAGGCGCATTGGCACTTTGATGAAGGCTCTGGCAATATAGCGTGGGATCAAACTCTGCATAAAAATCATGGCACCATCTATGGCGCATCCTGGAAAACCTCAACGGTGCCTGTTTCCTCCGGCCAGAGTCAAACCAGGGTGGTTGGTTCAACAGGCTGGGTAGAATTTAAAAACGTTGACCTAAGCTTGAATATTACTGAAAAGAATAAAATGGATACAGTGGTTGCAAACCGCTTGTCGTGCAAACCGTTGGGCCATTCTCCAGCGGGACTGATCTACTATGACTCAACCCAGTACTGGATCATCGAAAAATTTGGCCGCGGGACATTCAAAACCGATATCATCTTTTACCTGAAAAAGAAATTGCCGGGTCCGCATGATCTGAAACAGCTCCAATCTCTGATGTTGCTGAATCGGCCCAGCAATGGCGACGGCAATTGGGCCCTGCTGGCTCAAGCGGCTGCTGTCGCAGACGATTCCATAACCTTTAAAGGTATTACCTCCACCGGTCAAATGGCCATCGGCACAAGCCATCTCACAACTATCAATGACAATATCGCCGCGTTGCAGCGGGCTGCAGATCCAAGCTTGTCGCGCAACTATCCCAATCCTTTCAATCTCCAGACGCAGCTCACTTTTTCCGTGCCCTATGCAATGGAGGTTAATCTTGTCGTCTATAATCTTAAAGGTCAGCAGGTGCGCCTATTGGCGAGGGGATGGCACGCACCCGGACGGTATCAAATGATCTGGGATGGAAGAGATGATAGCGGTCTTGAGGTGGGGAGCGGATTATATTTCTATGTATTTCGTGGACAAGATAAACAGATTATTGAAAAATGCACGGTACTGAAATAGAAAAATAGCCTGCTGGGCAGCGCCCGCCGGTCCCCTTTTTCACTTGGTATGATTCCGGCGCACGCGGTATGCCCCCTGTCAGCCTGGTGCAGGGATCTCCTGAAGATCGAGGGGGTATCAGGGTGCGTCATCCCTGACGGAATGACTCATTCCGGCTCAGTGCCGGTAGATCAAAAAGCTGTTGGTGTCCAGCCCGGGATCTCCCAGCAGAACCTGCGCGCCGCCGGGGAGTGCAGCGCGAGTGGGTTCGCCGAAATTGATCATCACCGTAATCCGATCGTCCTGGAACAAGCGGGTGAAAAGAATCAGATCCCGATGCCGCTCCAGGCGCTCATATCGTCCATAGCGCAGGGTTATCTCGGTATTTCTCAGGCGCAGCAGCGCCTTGTAGGTATTGAGGATCGAATCCTTTCGTTCCAGGCACCTCCGGACATTCACCTCCGGATATGCTTCGTGCAGTTTGATCCAGGGTTGGCCAGTGGTAAATCCGGCATGGGGACCGTTATCCCATTGCATCGGGCTACGCGAGCGATCGCGGTTGTTAGCCCTGGCGCACGCCAGCGCTTGCTCCGGGGTGCGGCCTTCAGCGAGCGCCAGCTGATAGATGGTTCTGGCCTGGACATCGGCGATCTCGTCGACCGTCGCTGCGATGATATTGCTCATCCCGATCTCTTCACCATAATAGATAAAGGGGACGCCCTTTGCAGTCAGCATGAGCGCCGCCAATGCCCGCGCGCGTTGATGATCTCCGCCCGCCAGCCGGTCCATGAGCCGGGGATTATCATGGCTCCCGAAAAAGAGCGTCGGGAGATCGCTCATGTGCTTTTCCATGCTCTGCAGCTCGGCGAAAAGCCGCCCGACCGAAAAATCGGGAAGGCTGCCGAAATTGAAATTAAAGACCACATCCAGCAATTGCGGCGACTGGTATCGCCGCAGCACCTCGATCTGATCGTTGCCGATCTCGCCCACCGTAAATCGATCCGGATATTCGCCGACCGTGGCTTTGAGCATCGCAATGGCTCTTTTCACACCGGGCTGGTCGACATTGTACAGGCGCTGCTCCTGGCCATCGCGGAACGGATTGTCGGTGAAAATGGCGTCGGTGTGCAGAAAATTAATGACATCGAAGCGGAACCCGTCGATGCCCAGCTCGAGCCAGAACCGCAGCACCTTTTGCGCTTCTGCGGCCACCGCCGGATGGACCCAGTTCAGGTCAGCCATGCGAACGGCAAATTTATGCAGATAATACTGATCCGTGCGCGGATCAAATTCCCAGGCGGAGCCGCCGAAACAGGATCCCCAGTTATTGGGCCGATCCCGCCAGACATAATACTCGCGATACGGATTGTCGCGGGAGCGGCGCGATTCCTGAAACCATGCGCACTCTGTCGAGGTATGGTTCAGCACCATATCCATAATGACCCGGATGCCGCGCGCGTGCGCCGCGTGTAAAAAATCCTGCAAGCTTTCCAGGCGGCCATAGGCAGGGTCGATTTGATAATAATCCGCTACATCATAGCCGTTATCCACCTTGGGCGATTGCAGAAACGGCGTCAGCCAGATCCCTTTGATGCCCAGGTCCTGCAGGTAATCCAGCCTGGAGGTCATGCCCGCGAAATCGCTGCAGCCATCCCCATTGCTGTCCTGAAAGGAAGGCATGTAGATCTGATAAAACACAGCTTCCCGCCACCAGGAGGCGGGGATTTCCCCGGCCCCAGCCCCGGTGCCAGGCGCGGTTTTGCGGATGTTTTTTGGGTTCATGATTTTCCCCGCTTCCTCGTTGCCGGTAAATTAGCCAATTCCGCAATGGGAATCAAGCAGAATGGCCGGTTGCGTGAGGCGGCCTGCAAATGCTGATCCCCTGTCCCGCCGGCCCGGGAGGGAGCGGCCCTCGACCAGATGGTCTTCGGGCCGCAGGCTCAGCCAGCCGGAGCCCGATGCGAAGCCCGGGCCAGGACGATGGGTGAGATCACAACCGCCGTGGTAAAAATTCGTCATTTTTTATCAAAAGTGTTGATTTTATTGTATTTTATTTCTAACTTTCACCAGACAGCATCCCCTGCACCTCGCTCACTCGTGCTCTCCAACAGGCTCCCGTTATCTTCTGCTTCTGATTTTCCAAAACTCCTCTAACGATCGTCGGGAAACACAACCTCCGCATGAGCGGAACGGCCGACTCAGACTCCTCATCGCTGGAAAGGAAGCAATCCATGAGAAGATCACTCCTGTTGTTCCTCGCGCTGTTGCTTTTGGTCTCCATTCAACCCCTGCTGGCAGAGAATATCATCTCCTTTGAGGATGTCTCCGTTGACGAAGGCAGCGGCGATGTGGCTATTCCCGTTGTGCTGGACATGATCAACATGACCGGGGAACGAATTGTGCTGGAGTATACGGTTACCATGGGGACCGCCTACTATGATCCGGACATTTTTAGCCAATTAAACGACTATAGCCCCCCCTCTGTTCTTAAATGCTATATTCCAAAGGATGTGGTCTCCGCCAATGTCGGTCCATTTGTCTCGATCATCAATGATACCGACTATGAAAGAAATGAAACCTTCACCATCACGATCACATCAGCCTATACGGAAACCTCACACACCGCCATCCCCATCTCTGATAATTCAGCCCAGGTTACCATTCTGGATAACGACAAGGTGGATCTGGCCATTACCGATGATCCCCGCAGCGAATCAGAATCCCGGGGCATCGATCTCTGGCTGCCTGCTTTTTTGAGTCCGAGGGCCTGGTATGGGGAACAAATGGTGGTGGAATTTACCATTACCCCCGGTACCGCCAGTTATCCCGCTGACTACACCACGACGAAATTTAACTACTATTTTGATGATCAGGTCTGTGATCCGATCAATCTTGTCAACGATGACCTGCTCGAGAAGAATGAAACCCTCCACCTGACCATCACCAATGTCTATCTGCAAAACTCAAAAACTCCCATCCCCTTTGTGCCGAATGAGGGAACCATCACCATCACCGATGATGATGTTCCGCCCAGGGTCATTAACATCACCGGTCCCGCCGCATTGGAGGATAACACCGATTTCTATTTTGATGCCTATCTGGACAAACCGAACAACTCGGCATTTCCGGTTACCATCTCTTTTCATACCATCAATGGCCTGGCCTCAGCTCCCGGGGATTTCCAGGAAACCAGCATGGCGGTGACGGGGTGCATCGCTCCCAACAGCAGTTCGGGAAAGTTTGGCCCCGTTCATATCAACGAGGACAATCTCTTTGAGATCAATGAAACCTTTACCGTGATGATCGATCATGCCTATATCGTTGATCCCGCGGATCCCGATAATCCCTGGACCCTGCCCCTGGATTGGAATACGGGAGCCGCTACCATCTTCAATGATGACAGCATGGCCGGAATTGCCCTGATTGAGGATATCACTCAGACAGAGGGAATGGCCATTTCGGGTACCGTGGACCTGGATATGCCCAATAATACCGGGGAACGGATCGCAGTGGAATACACCATCAGCCCGGGTACGGCCACCTCTCCGGCGGATTTTACGGCCTCTACGCCTGCAATCTCGTTCATAGATCTCAATTCTTCAAGCGCACTGGTCGGACCTGCCTTGACGGTGGATGATAATGTTTGGGAGGCCAACGAGACCATCCTGATCACGATCACCAAGGCTTACCTGGAAACCTCCCTTAAACCAGTAACCGTAAATGATAATACGGGCATTATTACCATCGCGGATAATGATACGCCCCCCAACGTCACCCTCCAATCCGCGGCGCACATCGAGGACGATTTTGGCCTGAATTTTAAGGTTGCCCTGGACAAACCTAACAACACGGACGAGCGTATCCTTCTGCAATATACCGTGGCACCGAACACGGCCCTCACCCCGGGCGACTATCTGCCACCCACGGCATTTACCGGAGCGATCAATATCAACGCATCCAGCGGCACGATCGGACCCGTCCGCCTGGTTGAGGATGCTATTTTTGAAGCCAACGAGACTTTTACCGTTACCCTGACGCGGGCCTGGACGGAAAATACCGGCCGGGATCTGCCCATCCAGGGTAACAGTGCCACCGGAACCATTGAGAACGATGACCCGCTGCCCCTGATAACGCTGCAGGATGTTGCCAGGAGCGAAGGCGATCCGCCGCCGGCGACCAATCCGTATACGGTCACCGTGACGCTGTCGAATCCCGCCGCCTTTCCCATCACGGTGTATCTGCAGACCGCCGATAACAGCGCAACGGCGGGGTCAGATTATGCTGCATGGAGCGGCACGGCATCCCTTACTCCCCTGGCAACCGCCGCCACCGCCTCCGGTAATGTGGACGTCTGGTGCGATAATCAGGTCGAAACGGACGAAAGCTTCTTTGTCAATGGCGTCAGCGCCATGATGGATCTGGGCGGGGGAGTTACCCAGGCGCTACAGTTTGCGGACGGGCAGGGCGTGTTCACCCTGAGCAATGATGATAAGGTAGCGGATGTGGAGATCCAGTCCCTGACCGTGAATAATTCGGAGGCTCCGTTTGCCCCCGTCTCTCAGGTGATTGCCGGCAAATCCTATGCCTGGTCCATTGCCGTCGCCAATAAAGGTGAAGCGGATGCCGAGGGCGTGGTCATAACCGATCCGCTGCCCGCCAACGTCACTTTTAATGATGCCAGGGTGAGCGGCACCGCAGCGGGACACTGGAGCTGGGATTACAATAAAAACAATCATACCGTGTCCTTTACGGCAGCCTATCTGCCGGTGGACGGAACCGTCGCCGTATTGCAGATCCTCTGCACCGTGCAGGAGGATGTACCGGAGGGCACCCTGATTACCGATCAGGCCAGCGTCAGCGCCGCGACGCACCCCGATCCGGAACTCAAGAACAATGGCGCGGAGGCGACCGTTACGGTGCTGCAAACCCCGGTCGGACTGTGCACGGATATCAACTCCGACCGCAATGTGGGACAAGCACCGCTGCTGGTCACCTTTGATTATCTGCGCCCGCTGGTCTCCTATCAATGGTGGCTGGATCCGGACAAACGCTCGGACTGGGACAAACCCCGGTATGTGTATCAGATGCCGGTCCTGCCCGGCAAAGCCGGAATGCATGATATCCGCATGGATGGCCCGCTCAGCAAGAGCGATGCGGCGGATTTTATCCGTGTGTACGGGCCCGGCGGTTATGGACATCTGCAGCTGATCGGCGGTTCGCCGACCACCAGTGCCGGTGTCTGGGAAAATGCCATCGACGGGGATGTGTACGGCTATGACGGCTCCACGGAGACTTGCGCCGATGCCTCAGGCAAAGCCTGGGCGGTTTTTGCATTTTCTGATTTCCGTGCCAGGAAGATCAACAAAATCCGCCTGCTCACCGACACGGGTGTCGACAATGTAAAACGCCAGGTAACGGACTTCGAAGTCTATGTTTCGCTGGACAGCATGACCTATACCAGGGTGTTAACGGCCAGAAAATCGAATAATACCCATACCCCCTGTGCTCTGTTCGATGACTGGGCGGTGTGGGATGTGGAACCGGTCGAAGCCAGATTCATCAAGCTGGTGATTACCGCTCCCTTGAGCTGGACATATGCCGCCCTGGGCGAATTCGAGGTCTGGTTTGACACCCGGCTGGCCTGTGCCGAGAACTGCACTATCTCCGTTACCGGGGACCAGGTCACCCTGACCGTCAAGGACAGCAGCAGCGCTCCGATCAGCGGTTTAACGCAGCATGATATCGTGATGTATAGCTGTAACACAGAAGGATATTATGGCGATGCGCAGTTCAGACAGGCCGCACAGGTCACGGAGGATGCCAGCCATCCCGGTGTCTACCAGGCGACGCTGGCAGATCATGGCACCGTGAAAGCATCGGTCAATGGCGTGCTGGTTCCCAAGCCGGTCGGTGCCGCGGCTGAGGCCCAATCTGTGGATCAGGTACAGCTGCAGCAGCTGCCCACTGAATTTGCCTTGCGGCAAAACTATCCCAATCCTTTCAATCCCGTTACCGCCCTGCAGTACCAGCTGCCGGAAGGTGCGGAGGTGCTCCTTACCATCTATGATACGAACAGCCGGGTAGTGGCCACGCTGGTCAATGCCTATCAACCGGCCGGGTATTATACGGCGAACTGGAATGCCGCCGGTCATGCCAGCGGAATTTATTTCTACAGGCTTAAGGCGGGAAAATTTCAGGCCATCAAGCGCATGGTGCTGCTGCGCTAGACGGAATGGTCCGGGAAGGCTGCACTGAGCGGCCTTCCCGATCCGCTTTCGGGCCGCCGGCCTGGATGAGGCGGCCTGAAAGCGAACCCATCGCAGAATTTCCTTCTGCAAAACGCAGTCTGGGCAAGTACTTTATATACTCCAGGCCTTCTCAGGACGGTGCCAGGCTGGACCCCTTCCGGACAACGAAGTAAAGAGATGCACGCGATCACGGCAGAGCACTGTTCAGTAGCGGGGGAGCATTCGCGAAAGGCCCTGAAGTGAACTGCCCGAAATATCTTCCCTGCCTGGCCCTGATGGCCCTCCAGTTCATCCTCTTTGAGACAGGTTTTCCACAATCCCTGAAAATTAACGAATTCCTGGCCGCCAACACCACCGGGATCACGGATGAGGATGGCGAGGCCAATGACTGGATTGAAATCTATAATCCCACCGATCAAGCCATCAATCTGCAGGGACTCTCCCTTACCGATGATTTTTCCTCGCCACAAAAATGGATCTTTCCCCCGGTCGAAGCTCCCGCGCACGGTTTTCTCCTGATATGGGCCTCCGACAAAGACCGGAGGGTCCCGACCCATTTGCACACCAATTTCAAGCTGGATAAAAGCGGTGAGGAAATCGGCTTGTACGCCCCGGATGGAACGGCCCTGGACAAGATCGTCTTCGGTCCGCAGGCGGCCAATCTCTCCTTTGGCCGGTATCCGGACGGTGAGGTCTGGATGCCCTCTCTGAAGCCGACGCCGGGGAAAGCCAATCAGCCGTCCGTTCCTGCACCGGTATTCAATCAGGAACAGGGATTCTATCCGGCCGCCATCGACCTGGAGCTGTCAACCCCCGTCGCGGGTGCGGTCATACGCTACACCCTGGATGGCTCCAATCCCGAGGCCGTCAGCCCGGTCTATGCGTCGCCCCTGACGATCAGCGCCACCACGGTGGTCCGGGCCGCAACCTTTGCCTCCGCATCCCAAAGGAGCGCCATCGTCACCAGGAGCTACTTTATCAATGAGAGCCTTTCGCTCCCGGTCCTCTCCCTGGTGATCGATCCGGACAGCCTGAAAGACAAAAAACGCGGCATCTATTCCAACTATGACAGTTCCGGCGCCAATTGGGAACGCCCCGCCCATTTGACCTTCTTCGACCAGTTCCAGTCACCGGGTTTCGATGCGGAGAGCGGCGTGCGCATTCATGGCAGCGCCTCGCGGGATTACCCCAAAAAGTCGTTTCGTGTCTATTTCAGGACGGATTACGGCGTTGACCGGATCGAGTATCCGCTTTTCCCGGACGCTGGCGTGCCGCACTACTCCCGGTTCGTCATCCATAATGGCGGCGAGGATGTGATGTTCTATCCCGGCCGCTGGGAGCTCTTCAAGAATATGCTGGTCCGGGAGCTCGGCAAGGGGACCCTGCAGATAGCGGCTGCGGCCCGGCCGGCCCTGCTCTACCTCAACGGCCGGATCTGGGGCATCTACACCCTGCGCGAGCGGATCGATGACGATTATCTGCATGACCATTATGGCCTGGACAAGGATCAGCTGGACCTGTTGCAGGGGGACACGAGCGTTTTCATGGAAGTGCAGTATGGGGACAGGGACAACTGGGACGAAATCTATGGCCACTTCAAACACCATGATCTGGCGGATTCACTGGAATATGCACGCGTCTGCCGCATGGTGGATGTGGATAATTTCCGGGATTACATGATCGTCAATTCCTATTCAGGCAACCACGATTGGCCGCACAACAACTATTACATGTTTCGCTCCCGCTCCGGCGACACGCGCTGGCGCTGGATCATCTGGGATTGCGATCACGCCTTCGCCAACGCCCTGCCCGAGGATGTGTCGCTGAATTCGATCCAGTGGATCACGCGCGATCATCTCATGCCGGAATTGAAGCTTTTCGGCTCTGCGGACAACACCACACTCCTCTGGTCGACGCTGATGCTGCGCAAACTTTTGGAAAACCAGGAGTTCAAAATCGGGTTCATCAGCCGGTATGCCGATTTGCTGAATTTCAACCTCTCGGCGAGCCGCGCGGCTTTCCTGGTCGACAGCCTCGCAGCGCTTTTGCGCCCGGATATCGGCCGTGAAATCACGCGCTGGAGCGGCAAGGCCGATCCCCAGGCCAGCATGGATTGGGAAGCCAATGTCGCCTTTGTGCGCGATTACGTCCAGCGCCGGCCGGAGTATCTGCGCGATGATCTGGTCGAGAAATTCGGATTGGGCGGCAAGGTGACGGTCCGGCTGGAAAAACCGCAAGGCGACGGCATCTATACCCTCAATGCGCATCAGCCTCCCGCATATCCCTGGGAAGGCGTCTATTTCAGGACGATCCCCATCCGGCTGCAGGCGTTCCCAGCCCCCAATTACCGGTTGCTGCGCTGGAGCGATGCCGCTTTGCCGGTGGGGGACAGCATTGCGGTCGCGCTGGATCAGGATCTGACGGTTCATCCCATTTTCACCAAAATACACAATCACCCGCCCGTGATCACGAGCTGGCAGCCGGCCGACTCGGAGCTCTATGTCAACGGATATCATGTTCTCGAGTTTGCGGCAAGCGTCACAGATGCCGATCATGACAGCCTGGCCATCACCTGGCTGCTGGACGGGACGGTTGCGGGCCACGATTCCACATTCAGGGTCTATCCCGCCGCCAGCACGACCGGCAAGGTGCAGCTCCGGGTAACGGATACGGACACCACCGTGAGCCGCTCCTGGGTGATGCATCTGCTCA
>Ga0116170_10002271_pt1 | contig 18675 bp, 13 predicted proteins | sample AD_JPNHW1_MetaG_FD_89797 | JGI IMG/M metagenome (GOLD analysis project Ga0116170, IMG submission 89797) | Active sludge microbial communities of municipal wastewater-treating anaerobic digesters from Japan - AD_JPNHW1_MetaG | ecosystem: Engineered > Bioreactor > Anaerobic > Digestate | place...
AAACGATTTTTGCAGCCTTGAGCGAATCAACCCCTTCGACTGTGTAAGTTATGGTAACAGTGCCGGGAAGCTTGGGGGTTACAAGACCGTTCACCACAGTAGCAATCGTGTTATCGCTGCTGCTCCATGCTTCGGTGCCAGCCTTCTTGAAAGCATAAGACGGTGAAGCAACAACAGTGAGAGTTTCATTTGTGCCAACTGACATGTTAGCGGTAGCTTTGTTAAGCTTAACAGTATCAATGGGGAACTGAGTTGCCGCAAGAACGGTTTCTGGTGCGAATTCTTTGGTGGGATCTTCAGCGGCGGCTTTAAGGGCAGTGTTCAAATCAGCAGCAAAGAGTTCAATGTCAGTCTTTTTAGCAAGTTCAAAGGCGGCCGGTTCAACAGTGGTATCGGCGCCATCTTTTTCCATGAGAACAGCTACGGCAGTTGAAGTAGCGGTGATAGCCTTATCGGGCTGGCTTGCTGTGGCTTGAGTAAGAGAGCCAAGAACTAAAAGCATCTTAAACTTGCCATCATCAACGGTTTTGACAATTTTAATGAAGTAATAGGCTGGTGAATTATAGAATTCGAGAGCATATTTGCCTTCAGCGTCAACGTCACCGACCTGAACTTTTTCGTCAGCCTTGCCGGCAACTTTTTTCCAGACTTCAGCTTTCAGTCCATCAGAAACTTTTACGGCTCTGAGAGAGGTATCGCCTGGAGCGCTGACTATTCCATCGCCCGGAATTATAACTGAACCAGCAAGGTTAAACTTAACCCCGGCCGGTACAACAACGTCGTCGTCATCATCAAAGCCCCAGAGGCCATTGCAGCCAACCAACGAAACAACGCTCGTTAAAAGCGCCATTAAAAAGAGCACAGAGAAAAGCTTTTTCACAATCTTCTTCCTCCAACAAATTTTAATCCCACGCCAGCATATTATTACTAATGATACTGGTTGTCAACTGATCCGGAAAAGCAACGAAGACAGCACCATTGCTGATGCTGTCTTCGTTAACTCATTTATCTGCTGACGTTTTCCCCCGGTAAATTGCTGACTGAACCCACCAAGCTGCCATAAAGTGACTTTGCCTGAGTGTTCACAGCAGTCGTATCACTTGTGCCGCCCTTAAGGAACCATGACATGTAATATGCAATATCACTCATATTGCATACGCCATCGCTGTTAAAGTCATCAGCGGTTGCCGATGGCAGATTAGCGACGCTAATCGGTTTACCTGACGGGTAGAGCGATTCGGCCTGAAGTTTCACAGTTTCCTTGCTTGTCGTTCCGCCCTTCAGGAACCACGCCATGTACACCGCGATATCCGACATGTTGCAGATGCCATCGCCAGTCAGATCACCACGTTTGCCAGCCGAAGAATCGGCAACGTTCTTCAGAACGGCGAATTCGGTGAGGTGGTCTACCTTGAAGGTTACGTAGCCCTTCTGTGGGTAATCATACTTGACGGATTCCTGGATGATACCGACTTTTGACCAACCGCCGGTAGCGGGGTTATACCATCTGGGTTCGAGTTTGGTACCTTCGTTGTAGGCGATGGTGATCTCGAACAGACCGCCGTGATCGCCTGAACCGAAGTTACTGTCGCCGGCACCGAAAGAGAATTTGAAGGTTGGGCCAGCAAATTCAGGAATACCGACCTTTTTGCCAGTCGAATCATAAACGCCATCAGTATCTCTGATAGTCGGGGTGGCCACCTCAAGCTTGAAACTGTCGATCGTCGGGTCAAGATAACCCGGGGGAACAGTGATACCGGTCGGCAGCAGAGTGCCGCTGGCATCTACCTGGCGGCCGGTGAAGCCATCAGCAGAGAGCGGATCGACATCAAATTCCTTGAGGAACGCTGCAGCGGTTTGTAGACTGAACGAGCCAACCTCAACACTCTTGTGAGTCACTGATGCAACGAGATTGTTAACATTCGGAACTTCACCTGAGTAATTCATTGTAGTCAGGCGGGTACCGATGATATCAGGGAACTTGCACACACCGAGACGATCAACCAGTGAACCAGAATTGGCCGCATCAATGAACAACTTCAGGTCGCCCTTATCGACAACCATGTTGAAGTCGAAACTGGCTTCAAGAGAAAGCTTTCCACCAGCCACAGGCTTGAGCTGACCAGAATAGAAAACCCTCGGAGGCAGGGCTTCCATGCTAATCGGAAGCTTACTCTGACCAGTGTTACTTGAGGCAGAAAGAGTGCCCAGAGTCGGTTTATGGAAGTGAGCGCGGGCGCGGAATTTGACTTCTTTTCCTATCGGAACAGACAGGAAGCGGGCCGCGCCGTTTTCGTCAGTAATCTGGACTTCACCGACAGTCCAAACCAGACCTTCCTGGTATACAAGCGCCACTTCGGCACCCATATAGGCCTTTCCATCGCTACCCTTCACATCAACTTCTACAGAACCCACTGAACCAGACACTTTCAGGTCTCCGATTGCAATGTCTTTGCTGATAACGACACCACTGGTCGCAACACCAGTCACTTCAATGAATCTGGTAGTTTTAATGCCAGGTTTTGAGATTTCGACCTGGGGTATGAACAACTCATTGACCGGCAGGAAGAATTCAAAATTACCGGTTCCATTGGTAGACGTGCTCAGGTTCTTAAGAACAAGAGAAACCTTCGCAGAACTGATCGGCGTTGTAGTTCCGTCAAGCAGAACACGACCAGATATCTTCCTGACCGATGAACCAATACTGATCGGCTCGTTAACATTGGCATCTGCCGCAATATCGATTATCTTTTCGAGGAAGATGGTGCCATACTTCGCTGTAATGACCTTAACACGATATTTGCCTTTCGGCACGTCACCAATAAACCACTTGCCATTGATGGGGCGGGTCATGGCTGCCGGGAACGGGGTCGGAGCAACAATAAAGGTTGCGCCGCTTGCAACTACAGGGTAAAGGGCAATTACGGCATCGCCAGGATTGAACACAAACGCTGTGTCAACCGAGTGGCTCAACGAACCACCGATATTTCCGAATTCCTGCGGGAATTCGACTTCTCTGGTTCCGGCCGCAGAAATATCGAACACGCCAAATTCCAGCTGTTCCTGGGTCGGCACAGACAGACCAGTCAGCCAGCCCCATGAAACGATGGTGTTAAAACCATAATCACTTTCACGATAGAGAATCGCACCGACATGAGCTTTGCCGGGCTTAACCTGCATGCTGAAACCGACTTTTTCTGATACGGTATCGAAATAAACATTCGATTCGCCAGTTACAGCCTGCATGAATTTGCCAGAAAGCAACTCGTTGTCAGTAACGGAACGAGAACCATCGACCGCAACAATATCGATGCCTTCTTTGTCGCGGGTACCGAATTGGAAGCTGCGATTCATAATAGCGGCAGATCCTGAGGCTTGACCATTCGCATAGACAGCCTTGGCCACGAGTATTGTGCCGAGATCAGTCACTTTACCTGGTTCTACGAGGATGCCCGAGCGGAATACCCTAACATAACCAGGCATTTCCATGAGCTGAATGTTGTAATTTGCGCCAGGTGCCAGACCTTCAATCACGAATGTACCATCACTGCCAACCTGAGCGTTTGCCCAGTCCTGACCCATAAAAGCATCAATCCAGGCAAAGGGAACAGGTTTTCCGGCATCGTCGAGAAGCTTGCCGGCTATCTTGCCGCCAACGGGAATGTCGACATTAAAAGACATTTGTTCTTCAACAAAGGCCGGAACAAAAGTCGGAACCTTTCCACGACCATAATTGACGCCGTCGAGAGCAAAACCATTTTCGGTTTTGATGAAGGCGCTGAGGAAGTCGGGCACATTATTGAAGGTAAAACGCCCAAAAGCATCGGTCTGAGCCGACATGTTTGTCATGATGGCGTCGCCGAGGCTGTAATCAACAGGAGAAACCGGCAAATCACTGGCTCTTACGCTCTGTCTGAGTGCATAATTTGAGGCGGCCACGCTGCCAGGCAAACTTACAGAAGCAGAGATCGTCTGAGCCGGCATGGTCATGACCAGGCTGACCTGAACATTCGCGGCTTTCAGCGGGTTACTACCAGCATAGACAAGCTGACCGACAATCTTTTTGCCTGCAGAAAGGTCGATCTTCAGCGGATCAGCGCCAACGGCAACGTTCACAACCGTTGTATACGAGTAGTTGCCTTCTGACGGCCAGATAACCAGGTCGTAGAGCATGCCTTCTTCGAGACCAACAATCTCGAATTGATAGCGGGTGACACCACCAACAACCACTGGAGTCATTGCCTGGGCGCTGAACATGGTCGGCAGGCCGAATGAGTCGCCAGCGGCATTTGTTCCCACCGGGCGGGCTTCAACAAAACCCATGACATTCAGGTGGCCAACAATTTTTTTGCCTTCACTGACAACAATATCAACCTTCTGTTCAACCTTAGATGCAGTGCCTGCGCCAGGAACGCGAACCGGAACACCTGGGTTGAAACCCATCGGAACAATAGCCTGAATGTAGTAATCGACCCCGATTTCTGCCGGGAAGAAGAATCTGCCAGTCGGGTCACATGGGATTTCGAAGTTGCCCATGAAAGCAGGATACGGAACCATCTGCTGACCATCAGTCAGGGTGCTGACAGCGGTCTGCTTGCGCATGATTCGGATAGCCGAACCAGGGAGCGGAACGATGGAACCGTCGGTTGCTTTGGTGCCAACATAACCAGTGACCGGGTGCCCATTTTCAGCAAGGTCGAAATTAAGGTTCTGCGAAGCAGCACCCATGTTGACCTCGATGTATTTAGCATAACCACCTGCAGGAACAACATAACCAATATAGAAGCCTGGCTGCAGAAAGCCAGAATACTGGCCACCGCTGACCTGAATTCTTTGCAGAATGTCACTGCCAAAGTCGGCGCCCTTCGGTGCGAGAACAATGCTGCCGTTCAACGGTTGACCACCAATGAGGGCCGAGCCATAGATTCTCGGATTTTCGGCAAGAACCACATCGAGAGACTTGCCGGTGACCGGGAAATAATTCTCGAACGTTCGTTTAAGATATCCTGAACCCTCTGGCGGGTTAACGGTTATGCGCAGAGCATAGCTTGCCGGCACCAGAATCGGAAACTGGAGATCGGCGGGCACGAGATAATCTGAATAATGACCATTAAAAATCAAAGAACTACCTGGCAAGCCAGATGTTGAAGCTGAGTTATCGGTGAATTCAATGCGCAAGCCAGATGTTGAACCTGAGTTATCAGTGAACTCAATGCTCGAGCTAGCAAGACTCTGCACAAGGCCTGCGGGCGAAGTATTGATAACCAGCTCAGCTAAAGGATTCAAAACCTCATTGATCGTTACCAGAGAGGAATTTATCTCAAAAGGCTGTGAACGATGCCTGAATAGGCCGGCAGCAGGTAATTGATAAATAGAACTGCCGTATTCATAGTAACTGTAAAACCAATCTCGGAACTGTGATTGATCAAAGCCCTTAAAGGTTTCATAAACAGTTAGTGTGAATTTATCGCCGCTCTGAATATTGTTAAAGGTGAATTTGTTATTAACCAGAGGTGCTACAGCATCATAAAGCCTGCCATACTGCTGATTATGGTCAGGATTGTAATCTGGTCCGGAAACTACATCACCGGAATTTGAGCCACGCAGCAACCCGATCAGATTCGCAGGGTTCACACGGGCAGGAATATTGGCAAAATTCACCACAACGGTTGAAGGAGCAGTGAAGGTAACAACCGTCGGTTCTGTTGTCGGAACAGCAGGAAGAACTATGCTGTCTGGGCCAGTGTAAAACCTGGCTTCAGAAAGCTGGTTACCAGCTTTGTCATAGACCGGCAGGTTATTTACATCAAGAACCGGAATTTTACGCGATACTCTGCTCCATGCATCAGTGGCGTATTGAAAGCCCACTGGGAGCGATGTCAGATCAGTCAGACTGAATTCAACCACGCCATTTTCATCACTCTGAGCATTACAACTGACTTCAATGCGGTTGTCAGAAGCAGTTGAATTTGCGTCGCCCGACTCTTCAAACCTTACTGAGAAATCGACATTCGCAAGCTTAGGCTTGTCGCTTTCATTGCCCTGCAAGACAAAACGATGCAGCTTCTGTTTCGCCGGGTCGAAAACAACGTTTACAGACCCGACAGTCGAGCCGGTAGAGACAGGGCAAAGATAAAGAACTCCCCGATTACTGCTTTCTTCGTAATCGTATTTTTGTTGGTAAGCAATGTAATCGCCATCTTTCGCCCAGGTTTCGAATTTACCTTCTTCATTTGTATAGAGATCATAATACCCGCCCTGACCCATCATATAGGCATAAGTAAAAGGAACAGGATTTGTTCCATCACTAAGAGAGCCATTCACCTTATAGAGCCTGGCGAGCGATTTTTCAAAAGGAGTTGGAACCCCACCCTGAATGGAAATTTCGCCAATTTGTTCAAAATTGTCAATTTGTTCTAGTTTGTATTCTCTATTTGTGCTTGTTTTCCAGGTGCTGGTCGCAGTGCCTGAAAAAGCTGCAAGAATACTGTATTTTCCGGCTTCAAGGGGAATATTCGCATCTGAATTACCAGCTACAAGTCGACCGTCGTCAAGCGTTTGACAGTAAAAAGCCACGCTTGAATTACCATTGTATTGTTTCGGTTCGGGGTGCCCGGGCATGTAACCAGTATCGATAAATGGAACTATCTTGACAAGCAGGCCGCCGACACCCACACCGGCTTCGTCAACGATTTTGGCCTGCAAAAAGCCAATCTGTTGCGGGTCAAGGTTGAATTCAACCGGAGCGGTCAGAGGTGCTGATGAATCAACAAAAACGGTTCTTTTGATCAACGGCATAGTCTGTGAAGCATAGCGATCTTGCTCATCCATAGCGGTAATGCCGCCAATGTCAAAGGTAATTTCATATTTTCCGGTTTCAAGACCAGAAACCATGAAAGTGCCGGGCATGCCAGGACTGGTTGGGCTTGGCGGAACAGTCGGGCCAGTTGGGCCGGTCGGGGTAGTGGCCTCGGCAGTGAACACGCCTGTTCTGACAATAGAAGAATTCTGAGTGTTAACTACACTGATTCCCACTTTAGACCCCGCAGGAAGCGGCTGGCCATTGTTCAGCAGACGGCCCGCAAATTTGCCGCCGTCAGAAATGTTTATCACATGATTCAGAATGTCGGTGTCGCCGATTGCCATAACGATTTTGAACGGCACAAAACCATTTAGCGGAAAACCGCCGACCGTTGGCCTTTCAGATTCAAGTACATCGATAGCGACCTTCTGGCCTTTTACTGCCTTAAAAGCAAAGCCAGGGTCAGTAAGAAATTCTTTGGTTACTGAATCAAAACCAAAAGCAGCCCAGCTGAGACCGGCAGTACCCGGAACAACCGGATTCATAACCAGTCGACCATTACCAGTAAACGGCGTGCCATTGCGCATGACGTTGCCGGAAACGGTTACAAATTCAGCTGGATCAACAACCAGAGGCTCAGAAAGAACAGTTGTGCCGACTGCATTAAGGGAGATCGGCGCAAACAGCTTAACTGCTTCGGGTTCTGCTGCAACTGGTGGCAACGCAGCCCTGATAACGAGGCGCTGTGTCGGGTCGGCAAACGGGTAAAAAATCACCCACTTACCCGTCGAATTCTGTTCATACTCATAATTACCGGCAACACCGCCGGAAGAGCCATCCGCATTAAGCAAACCTATCGCCCGGCTATGTTCGATTTCGCCACCGTTGACATCTTGCAGCACGGCCTGAAATGCCGGCTTTTGCGGAAGAACGACTGTCGGGTTAAGTTCTGTTTCGCTGCCAACAGTGAAAGGCTGGTTATAAACATAAGCATAGCACTTGAACTTGGCAGGGTCACCACGGTCAACAACACCATAATTATTAAACCCGGAAAAATACGCACTGTTAACGGACACACGGTAGTTGCCAGGTGAAAGACGGTTGAGAATTTTGCTGGTGCCATCACCAGCAAGATAGGTTTCAGAATACTCAAACCACTGATTGTTTATCTGTTTTTCAACTATGCAACGCGAGCTATTGCTGGGCAAATAATTGGTATCGCCAACTTCTTCGCCCTGGGCACCCAATTTGACCGAAACTGTGGTGCCTGCGCCAGCAGTCAGACTGACTTCAATATTGATGGGTGTGGCTGAAACATTCCGATAAGGATCAATAATAATTGCCGGGGCAAGTGTTTCATTCAACGCGGCTTCGGGAACAAATCTGAATGAATATTGCCCATAAGGCAGATAAATTGAGCCATTGCCGGTTCCGTTCCAATAGGTTGAATACCCGTAAACGTCTTCAAGACGCCCTGAAGAAGTTGAGGGTTGAACGATATTCACAATACCTTTGGTCTGTTTGAACTGCTCAATACTAAACTGATTTAAAGCGGTTCCTGATACAACAAAGGATCTGGAAACATCACTATAGAAATTTGCTACGTTCGTTAAGCTTATTTTACCATCGCCATTATAATAGGTCCAAAAGGATTTTCCTGCAGGCCAGTAAAATTCGTAGTAGCCTTCAGCGGTGAGACTAGACTGAGTCAAAGTCTGAAAATTCGTCACGAAATTTGGGAGATCATTTCTGGCAATAGCAACGTTACCGGAAGTGAAGGTGCCGAAACCTGCGACTCCATCAGTTTTGACATTTAGTCGAACTTTGGTGCCATTTTTTAAAACAACGTTAGTCTGAGCGGCCAGAGCCACTGAGTTTGTCATGTTAAAAAAACGAGTTACACCATCAAACCAGGTTAATTGCGAGCCTGAAATTGCAGGCGGCACAACCAGATAACTGATATTTGGAGTAGGATTACTTGTTGAGCTTGGAACCGGATATACTTTTTGCAGAGTAACTTTGGCTAGACCATTTGACTTGGTTAAAATTGGACCGGCATAATATTCAGAGCTGTAGTACCATCTTGAATTGTCCCAGACATAGACTGCCGCTGATTCAACCGGGTTACCGGCGCTGTCGGTAACCAGGAATGGGAATTCACTCGTGGTTATCGGGTCTGTCTGAGCAAAAGCCGAGACAACGGGTAAGAACAGAAGTGCGATGAGCACCAGCATCATGCGTCTTTGCAGACTACAATTTTGCATCTACCTAACCTCCAGATTTTTCATGAACAACCAAATTGGAACAGAACACTAACCAACCTTAAAAAGCGTACAAAGCCTCTTGATCTGCGGCCTGCCAAGGCCTGAAAGGGTGCCCTCCTCCTTATTCCTGCTGGGATCAGATCATTTTTATATGTATTGAGCAGTATCTAAGCAAAAATTTTACGCTTGCCCCGAGTCAAAATCAATAGTCAGTAAAAGATTTTTTTTTCACAAAGCCGGCACTGAAAATAACCATCTTCGGTCATGCGCAATCGGGTTTTCGCTGTTTTCTGGTCGGGCGGGGCGTGTAACGAGCCACCGGCTCCTTCATACTGCTGATGTCTGCAGGCGGGAGCTGGAAATTTCCAGCAACAACACCGGCAACTGTAATATCTTCATCGAGATCTTCCCAACGAAGAGCAAAACCATTAAGCCGTAATTCAACCTTTGCCAACTCATCGTCGGTTGCATCCCTCAAAATTTTAAACCGGTCAGCAGGAAACCCGAAGACCCGACCATCAGTAAGTTCAACAAACACCATGCGGCCATCTACCCAAACGCTTATACCGACCGGCTCAATCGCTTCAAAGCTTTTCTTCTTAAGAGTGCCAGGCATTATATTTCTCCACTAACAACTTCTGGTGCTGAAACACAAGTTTTTCAATTTCACGAACAGTTCGAGGCGGAACACCAATGTTACGTGCCAGTCTAATCGGGTGCAGCCAGAACTTGCATTCGCCATCTGGTGTCGCAACATGTATGTGCGGTGGCTCACCACGCTCGTCTGAATAAAAGTGAAAGCGCAACGAACCAATGCGCAAAACTGTCGGCATACAACCTCGTCAGCAGTTCTAATCTTATTTAAACGCCAAACCTTGACTTCAAGGTGTTTTCAGTATAATTCAGTCGACAGCTGCGGTCAAGACACACAAATCATACCTTAATTTCAGTGGCGCACAACCGGAAGAATAAGACCCAACGAAGGGTCACCAGGCTTTGAAAGAGGCTGATAATAGGTTTTTTGCCGGGTCAGACGAGAGATCTAGCTCGGCGACATTTACACCGACCGAGGCGATGGCGGCGAGAATCTGCCAGGCATGGGCCGGCGAAACCCGGTCGATACTGACCTGGGCGGCGGGCTGGCTTTTTCCGAGGATGGTCAGGGTGGTGCGGTTCAAAGTCGGGCTGGCGACCTCGGGGGGCAAAGCACGAAAGGCGCTTTCAAGTGCGGTTACAATGGTCTGTGAGGCGGTCACTTGCTGACCGGCGGCCCGGGCGTGCAAAACCGCGTAGTCACTCAGCTTTTTTTGCAGATCGCCGGCCTGGGTGCGGCTGGTTTCGAGAACGCGATGCGCCAGCTTCAGCCGGTCTTCAAGCGGGCGGGTCACGAGATACCAGAACAGTATCGCCGGCACCACAGCCAGCAGAACCAGCAAGGCACGCCGGTCACGGGGGTTGCGGGCCAGCCACCATTGTTTTACTTTTTCCATGGCGCCTCCAGGTTGAAGGTGATGCCGGCATCAGACTGTCGCGATTCCTGGGTGTTGACCCTCTCAAACAGGCCACTAGTTTCAAGACGACCGCGCAAACCTTCAAGGGCCGCGTAGTTCACGGCAACGCCACTGAGCTTAAGACCGTTATCGCGGCCCGTGAGACGCAAAATAGCCGTATCGGGGCCGGCAACCTGCGAAAGTACATGAATTAAACGCTGCCATGGAAGCCGCGGCACGGTCGCAGCTTCTTTGAGGCGCTTTTCAAGCTCGGCGATGCTGCGGGCAGTCTGCGTAAGCGGTTCAACGACCGGGATACCGGGGAACGCCCCGGAAAAAGCCTGCTGCATATAAGTGCGGGTGCGTTGCGCGGCCCGCTCGGTTATTCGACATTCAAACCAGACGAACAGATGCCAGAGAATCACCGACAATGCCAGCAGTGAAAGTGCTGAAACAGCGACCAGGCGACGAAGACCAGCTTTTCGGCAGCGTCTGAACCCTGAAAGATCGAGATTCTCATGCTCAGATGCGAGCAGAGCCGAAATTTTGCCCGGCAGGCCGGCAGCAGTTGCAAGCAGATCAACATCACTCAGTGATTCGCTGCCTTCACCAGCCAGCAGAGCTTCAACCGGCAGGCCGGCCGCGACTGAAAAAAGGCGTTTCACCGCGTAATTGCCACAAAAAACCGCAATCACCGACGACACCGGCGTTTTAAGCCGAATTGCGGCATCAGATTCAGTCTGGGCCAGCAACACATCCGGGATGGCCAATCTGAAGCGCGAACCGGCGGCTGACAGAAGCGCGGCAAACTGCGGAGGAAACGCCAGGCCAGCGACCCGGCAGATGGTTTCCCCTGGCCGAACTGGCAGAATCAGCCAGGAAAACAGCCAGTGCGTATCAACATCGACATACTGGTCGGCAACGAACTGCGGCAATACCCGGGCAATTTTCGCCTGGTCGGAGAACGGCAGCTCGACAAGAAACGGCAGGGCGGCGGCGGCCGGCAGAACGAGAATCTGCGGCCCAGGCGGTGGCGCGTCAGAAACGGCCGGGGTGCAGCAACCGTCCAGCAGGTCGTAATCTACCTGTTGCCCGCCTTCATCGACAAAAACCAGTCGAAAAGCCTGCATTATGGAACCTCGGTTAAACGTAGCACCCGGCACTGCCCATCTGGTTCACGATACACCAGCGCTTCAACTTCGCGGCTGCTGCTGGCGATCTCGGCCTCGGCCATTATTCTGAACCAGGATGTCATGCTGATGAATTGATTTGTATAAGACTTCTGAATCTTCCAGTCAAACTTTACGATAAAGTTGGTGAAACCTGCAAGTTCCATGAAGGGGCGCTCAGCCAGCAGTTGCGTAAAATACTCTTCGCGGCGTTCGGCACTGTAAGAATCAGGAAGCCCCGAAATTGCCCTGATAACACCTTCGGGAGCGGTGTTTAAATTTATGCGGCCATCGCCATAGACGGTCAGCAGGTCGTAGAGACCGGGTCGGGTTGCCGAAGCCACCAGCAGGTCGCGACCGATACCCGGAATATTCATCAGTTCACGGATATCAGTCATTGGCCCGTTGCGTGGCGGCAGCAGACCGGCTTCGAGATAGCTCGATTCTTCGGCACCCATGGCACGGGGCGACATGTCGGAATCGAGGTAGTCGAGAATGTGCTGGGCAAGGCGTGCCGCCCCGCCGGTTTTCATTTCTTCGTCAATGATGCTGAACGAAGCAACGATGCCGAGATCATAAAAATCGAAAAGCCGGGTCAGGGTCGCCTCATCGGCGCTATTGACCTGAAGCTTGCCCGACTCATCGGTAACCCGCACCGCGCAACTGGCAACGCCGATCATCAACGGTTCGGCAAATGTCTGCTCGGTGAGCAGCCGCCAGTTTTCGTCGTAAGAGTCGCCAATCGACTTATCTTGAGCCAGCAGGGCCAGAGCAAAATCAGTGGCACCTCGCGCCCCGAGACGCAGTTGCATGACCGCGTCCTGGCGGGCATCGATACGGGCCATCAGCCCGGCATTGCCCATAAAGCGCAGATATAGCGCGATCAGCAGTGCCGACATCAGCAGCACCGCCACCATCGCCACTCCCCTAGAATTTTTGCAGTTTTGCATCGGCATAGGGTAACCAGAAGGCAGTTTCATAAATTCCGGGCGTACCGGTGTCGTCTTCGACAATAAAACGCAGTGCCAGGCTCTGCGCCGGCGGTATCACCGACGAAAGCCCCGAAATCTGGCCCCAGCTGATGCCATCGAAATAGAAAAGCTGAATTCCAGACAGACCTTCGAGAAAATAACTCTGGGAAACGGGCGGCAACTCACTGCCAGCCGAAACCAGCCGGGTGACCTTGCGCAGTAGCTTCTTAGCACCTGGGTCATAGCGCCACTCTACCCGTTTGGCGCCACCCGGAATGCTGTCGCGCACCAGCAACTCATCGCGGGTCGTCGTGTAGGCAAGAAACTCGGCGCCGCCGAGCAGCGTGAAATCAGCCCGGGCGTTATCGAGGAGCATCTCGCCGAGTTCTTTGCGAATGATCTCGCCGCAGAATTCGATTTCGCGGTCGAAGACACTGACATCGGCGGCAGTGCGCGAAATCTTCGCCATACCGCTCAGCAGACCGCCAAGCAGAACGAACAGCACCGCCAGCAACGCCAGCGAGATTATTGTTTCTATGAGTGTAAAGCCGGCCATAGTTTTTTTCGGTCGCCGGGTTACGGTCGCTAAGAATTTTTCGCTGGGGTGAGGCAGGCTTGGCAAAGGGGCCGGGGCTTCGACAGGCTCAGTCACCGGGGCTTCGACAGACTCAGCCACCAGGGGATTAACTGGGTTATTTTTCATCGGAGCTACGGGCTTTCTTCGGTTTGGGGGGATGCTGATAAAGAAGCGTTTCAAAAGAGACATGGTCGGTTTCCCAGCCTTGCTGCCAGGCAACATTGAGCTGATAACTGTATAGACCGGCGGTATTTGCGCCACTCTGCTGTGGCGGTGCCACCGTTTCATTCCATGAATAACCAGGAAACTCAGCCCCGAACACACCCGAGCGATGTCCGTTGACTAACGGCTCGACCCGGGCCTGAATCAGGCGTTTCCAGGCGAGATTTCTTGCCCGCGCGGCGTGGCGAGCCCGCACCAGTCGGCGGGTCAGGTAGTTAGTGCCCTGTGAAAGGGCGCCTGTAACCAGCGTAAGAATCGTGAGCGCCAGAAGCACTTCAACGAGAGTAACACCTCGGCGGCGCTGCCGGTTCATGGACGCGCCTCGGGGGTTGAGGCGAATTGCCCGGCTTCTTTAACCAAACAGGCATCGTAGGCTCTGACACGCATAATGATATTTTCGTTACTCTCTTTATCGGAAAAGCGCAGCAACGGAGTCTCACAGAAGCCTTCCGGCATTGTCTGCCAGGCTTTTTCGGGCCATTCGAGAGCGCAGGCGGCCGGAATTTTTGCCGGGCGCAGCATGACGCCAAGCACGGCAGTGAAAGTGCCGTTTTCTTCGACCATGGGCACGAGTTCGTTGCCACCGGCAAGTTCAACGCGATAGCGTTTGCCTTCATAAACCGACTGCTCGAAGGTTTCGCGGCAGAGCAGCGAAACATCAAAAATAAGCTGATCGAGGCGGTCTCGACGAATGTAAGCCGCAGCAGAAGGAAGAATCACCCCGGCCATCATGGCAAGAATACCAAGAACGACCAGCAGTTCGATGAGAGTGAACCCTCTGTGGCTATTTGCGGCCAATGTTCCAGTTTTCGATGTCGGCAAATTCGCCTTCACCGCCCTGCATGCCATCTTTACCGTAGCTCACCAGATCGAATTCAGGCAACTTAACGCCCGGAGCAAGATAAACAAAATCATGCCCCCAGGGGTCTTTTGGCAGAATGCCCTTTTCAAGATAGGGGCCTTTCCATTTGGCTGGCTGTGGTTCGCTGCCGGGTTTGACTACCAGGGCATTGAGGGTCTGTTCGGTGGTCGGGTAAAAGCCGTTGTCAGCATAATACAGGGCCAAAGCACTTTCGAGGCTGCGAATCTGCACCTCGGCCGTCTGGCGGCGGGCGTCTTCGGTGCGGCCCATAAGGCGCGGCAGCACCAGGCCGGCGAGCAGACTGAGAATGACGAGAACGACGAGCAGTTCTATAAGGGTGAAACCGCTTTGGATTCGTTTCATGATGGAGAGATACCTCCGGGGGCATTCTGATAATGATGGATGATAACCCAAGGGGGGCTCTCATTTCAACCACGGATAAAGAGAGGGATGAAGGGAAGAGAAAGACTGCCGCGGATGAACGCGGATAGACACGGATGGCGGTTGAATCGACCAATTTTTGAATTAGAAAAGTTCGATAGCGGGTGGGGTTTTGGCAGAGAATGGAATGTGATAATATACTGGCATGCCTGACGAGATTAAACAGAACCCCGAAGCACTGAAACCGCCGACTGCCGAGCAAGCCGCAGCTGGCAAGAACTCGTCAACAGGCAATAATGCTGCCGATAAACCTGCGGCGGAGCCACTGCCTGAGCCTACTCTGGCTGATGATCTGGCGCTGCTTGAGAAGTTGAATCTGATGCGTGCGGTAATGCTGCAACTGCAAGGTGGCAGGCACCCCGATAAACAGATTGACGGACTGCTTAAGCGGCGGTTTGATTTTAAAACTGAAGATTTTCAGGGGCCTTACGCGATCAGACTGATCTGCACCCTGATGATGGTTTTTTTGATCTGCATGATCATGTGGGGGTTGATCTGGCTGCTGGCAACCGCCTTCGAGCTCAGTGCCTTCAGTCGACTGATGTCGATCGGTATAGCCACGTTGATGGCCGCTGCCGCCGGGGTTGCGATTTTTTTCCCGGCGTCTTTGCCTGATGAAAAGCTTGTTAAAGAAGTGGTTACCCGGCGCATGGCCGAGCTGAAAGATCAGGGCGCCAGTTTTGCTCGTGGCACCAAGCCATCAGAACCCCTTCCCACCGGGGAAGCCAGCAGCGATACTGAGAGCGCAACCATCGCTGACGAGGGTTCAGATGGCGACGCGGGTGACGAAAAACCACTCGATGCGGTGGCGCCCGATAAAATCGCTTGATAGCCGCGCCAAATGCAGTTCTTATATAAGAGCCCATTAAGTATTTCTCACCGATTCGACGGCGTGGCCTGGCGACCGGAAAACAGATTGCAGCATTCTACACAGGCATCGTCAGAAGAATAAGAAGGAAAAGCAGATTGAAAACTTCAGAAAAAGCTGACCCACAGATCAAGAAGCGGGCCAAAGAGATTATCGAGATTCTCAGCGCGAAATACCCTGACCCACAATGCGCCCTGACGCATCTCGACCCCTGGCAACTCATGGTCGCGACCATACTCTCGGCCCAGTGTACCGACAAAAGAGTTAACATGGTAACCCCGGGTCTGTTCAAAGAATTTAACGGGATCAAGGCTTTCGCAGACGCCGATCAGGAAGCCCTCGAAAAGGCCATTCACTCGACCGGTTTTTATCACAACAAGGCCAGAAACATAATCGCCTGCGCCCGGGCGCTGCTCGAGCGCCATGCCGGCGTGATTCCGCAGACGCTTGCCGCCCTGACGGAGTTGCCCGGTGTCGGGCGCAAGACGGCGAGTGTCGTGCTTGGCACCGGGTTCGGCAAAGCCGAAGGGATCGTCGTCGATACGCACGTTACCCGCCTGGCGCAGCGTATGGGTCTGTCATTGCATACTGACGCCGAAAAGATCGAGCAGGATCTGATGAAGGTGGTGGCCAAAAAGCACTGGATCAACTTTTCGCATTTTCTGATCATGCATGGGCGCGAGCGTTGCGCGGCCCGACGTGCTGACTGCGGCAACTGTGAACTGCAGATTATCTGCCCGAAGAGAATTTAAACTGCACCACTTCGACCCGCCTGGCGGGCTCAGTGACCGTTTTTAGCTGCTGAGCATGATAGCGACCGGTTCAGTCAGCTATTGAGAATAGCCTGAAGTTCGATGGCATACTGATGCGCCCCGAGACCGGTCAGCAGGTGAATGACGCCACCCTGAAGCGGCATAATTCCTTTGATACCAGAATCGAGCAGTTCTTCGCTGTCGAGCCAGTCTGGTTCGTGCAAAACAATGCGCAGGCGGGTTTCAGCGCAGGCGGTTACCGTGGCCAGGTTTTCGCGGCCACCCATGGCCCTCAGCCACTTTTCGCATTTACTGCGGGCTTCGGGGTCAACCGGTGCGCTCGGGAACCCGGCGGCTTCGGCGGCAGCGGTCGGGTTGGGGCGCTGATCGAGTTCGGCGTCAGGGCCGGCGGTTTTGAGGTATTCTTCCATGTCGGTTTTGAGAATTTCGGAACGGGTGCCGAAAATTGCCTGCAAGTTATTTCCGGCTTCGAGAACCCCGACGGCGCCGAGTTGCTTCAGGCGTTCAGGGCTGGCAAAGCTGCGGTCTTTGAGTTCGAGGCGCAGACGCGTAATACAGGCGTCAAGGCCGAGAATATTGCTGCGCCCGCCGAAAGCGAGCACGAGCTGGCGGGCGAATTCATTGCCGGCGATGGCAGAAGAGTCGATTTCGCTTTCGACTTCACGGCCTGGGGTTTTAAGGTCAAACTTGAGAATAAAGAACCTGAAAATTGCGAAATACATCAGACCCCACATAGGCCCGATAACCAGCAACCAGAGGGCGTGGGTCGATTTTGAGAAGAGCAGCACAAAATCAAAGAGGCCATGTGAAAAGGTCATACCATGTTTGATGCCGATCATCACGCAAAGATAATAGGCGGCGGCGGTTAGAACGGCATGCACACCATAAAGCATCGGCGCAAGAAACAGAAACGAGAATTCAATCGGTTCAGTAATGCCGGTCAGAAAAGATGTCAGAGCAGCCGAACCCATGATACCGGCGATTTTCGCCTTATTTTCGGGGCGGGCGGTGTACCAGAAAGCGAAGGCCGCGGCGGGCAGCCCCCACATTTTAAAAAGATAGCCGCCGGCCATGTTACCGGCGGTCGGGTCACCGGCTGCGAAGCGATAGACTTCACCCCTGATCAGTTCACCGGCAGCGTTAGTAAACTCGCCGACTTCGAAAAAGAAGGGGGCGTTCCAGATGTGGTGCAGGCCGAAAGGTAAAAGGGCGCGTTCAACAACCCCATACAGGGCAAAGGCGGTGGCCGGGTTCTCAGAAGCCGCCCAGCGCGAAAACATGCCAATCACTGCTCCGACCGGCGGCCAGACAAAACTCATCAGTATGCCCAGACCGATACCAGCGAAGGCGGTCAGAATCGGCACCAGACGTTTGCCCGAGAAAAAACCGAGGTAAGAAGGCAACTGCACGCGATAGTAGCGGTTGAAGAGCCAGGCGGCGACCAGGCCGATGATGATGCCACCGAGCACGCCGGTATCGATCGACTGCATGCCCATTACCATGCGGGTCTCGAGGCCAAATGCCGAGGCAGTAACACCCATGGTGGCGACCATGACCGCGAAACCAACCAGGCCAGCCATGGCGGCGACGCCATCGTTACCAGTCAGGCCAAGAACAACACCAATGGCGCAGAGAAGCGGCAGATTGGAGAATATGGCTCCCCCGGCCTGCGCCATGGTTTTCGACACGATTGAGGGCAGAAAAGCAAAATTTGAACTACCGATGCCGAGCAACAACCCGGCGACCGGCAATACCGACACCGGCAGCATCATTGATTTTCCGATTTTTTGAAGCGTTGCGAACACACTTCTGGCAATGTTTTTCATCAGTTTTCTCCCCTGCTTTCTTCGAGCAGTTTTCGGAACGCCTGGCGCACCGAAAGCGCGTCGCTCATGCGAATGGCATCGCGCACCAGTTTACTGCATTTATCAGCCGAAAGACGGCGCACCGTGGCTTTAACTGCCGGTATCACCGGAATATCGACGCTCAGTTTGCTGATTCCCATGCCGATCAGGGCGGCGATACCTTCGAGGTCGCTGGCCAGACCCCCGCAGACGCCGACTTCAATCTGATGTCGGCGACCGGCCTCGGCAACGATGCTCATCAGGCGCAGAACAGACGGGTGCATGGCATCAATCTGGGCGGCGAGTTTTGGGTGGCCGCGGTCCATGGCCAGTGCATACTGTGTCAGATCGTTGGTGCCGATCGAAAAGAAGCTGGCTTCGGCGGCGAAAGT
>Ga0116170_10002274_pt1 | contig 18663 bp, 35 predicted proteins | sample AD_JPNHW1_MetaG_FD_89797 | JGI IMG/M metagenome (GOLD analysis project Ga0116170, IMG submission 89797) | Active sludge microbial communities of municipal wastewater-treating anaerobic digesters from Japan - AD_JPNHW1_MetaG | ecosystem: Engineered > Bioreactor > Anaerobic > Digestate | place...
ATTCTGACTCTAAAGAATTGTATCGCTTAGTGCGCACACCAAAAAATTCTAGTATATCATCTGTGATGGACATAAATACCTTCATTTAATACTCTACGCTAACACGATCTATGTCTTCAAAATCAATAAGAAAACCGCCTTTAGTAATAAGCGTTATCTTATCAAATTTGTTTACTTGATCTATGCAACCGGTACGACCAAATCTAATATTAACGTCTTTTAGCATAGCCGATGTTAATACTAATTTATTAATTCCTGTACTAGTCATATAAATCCTCTTTTAAATATAAATTGGAAGGGCAGAAAGCCTTGGCCAGCAAAAGTAACCCTTCCAAACTGGCGTTCAAAGCTTTCCTCGGCGTTTTAAATCTACTTTTAGTCAGTTCGACCAACACGGTCTTTTCCCGACGTCACGAAGGTGCCTTATGTCTTCGGATGTCAGAAATCGGATTCGAACCGATCATTGAAGAGGTCCGTACTTTATGCGTACGTCATAGACGGACATACAACTTCCAAATTATAGATATTAATCTAGGACTTAATGCCCGTAGTTAGCAATATCTTAATCATTCTGACGAATTAGACCACGCCGGATTCGAACCGGCCGCCTTTACGGCTTTTCCAATGATCGGCATTAGTGCCCTTTGGTCTAACAGTTGTTCATGGACCTATTTGTCACATTTGGTACCGAGTACCTTTGTCATTTCGACAGTCGGTCCAACTATTCCAGTTTCGATCGCTTTCTATTCTAGTAAGGCTAGATCTTTGACGACGTAGTTTAATCCGTGCTTCCAGATACGTCCACACGGATTTGTTCTGCACTGGATTTGAGGATGTATGGCCAATATTTGGATATAATGCTTCATGCCGCAGCATTTAACCACATCATACCCAATGCCAGGTGCCGGATTCGAACCGACGTACTGCCTACGCAGAACAGGTCTTAAGCCTGTCCCATTTAGCCGCTTTGGTAACCTGGCTATAATGTTTAGTGGGCCTTTTAACGTCATCTTGCCCAGGACGCACGTCATCAGTAGGGCTCGAACCTACGACCATCCGGTTAACAGCCGGATACTCTACCAACTAAGCTATGATGACATTTTAGGAACTAAAATGGAGTAGTTTAGCGTCATGCTCAGGACGTGGGGTGACCACTACGAAGGGCTTATATCGTATTTGTTATCAACCTCCTACTTGGGTTTTAACAATTAGTACTAAGTGCTATGTAGTATTTAAAGGTTTTGGTTATAAGTATGCGTTAGTCTTTCTAATCATTCTAATAAGCATCCAGCACTTAATAAAATTGATCCTATAATAATTAGCAGCATGGATAATCTAGGATGATTCAATGTATTGTAATGTATAGCAGAATATATCATATAAAATGATGTTAATATATTTATAGTTAATCCTGATAAGCCAACCAATATATACGTTTGCATATTACCAAAACCGTTTTGCTATCTTTTGACTATTAGCTTCTAGATAAGCTTGTCGCCTAGACTTACCAGATTGCTTGGTATTGGTTTCAGGCTTAAAATTTTCGTAAGAACGCTTTCTTGACATTTAAAGACCTTGAAAAATATTTATTGGGCTTTCACATACTTATGACAGAGTTGAAGGACTTCGTCGTACGACTTAGACTGCATAGCCTTCTTCTGGAATTCTTCGACTTTGTCCTTGCAACCACCTTTTCTCAACGCAGTACTGACATTGCCTATTACAGCGAATACGTTGCCATCCGTTCCTACGAGTTTACAAATTGGCTTAGTTGCTTTTGTCGGCATTTTATCACCAAATAGTAATATACTTGATAGTACTTAAAGGTTTTGGTTAATTACACTTGCTTAATAATTTTTATTTTCGGATAAGTATCACTTTCTGCATATGCTGAAGCTTGATGACAAATATCTATTAAATCGCCTTTTCTAGAAGTTTTTATATATCTTAATATATAATCAAGATCTCTCTTGCAATGATATGATACGTCGACTTCAAAAGTAACTGATAGTCTAGTTTTCTTAAGTTCTATTTGGGTTGGTTCTTTAAGTTCAGATACAACATTTTCTACATTATCATAATTCTTATACGCATATAATAAAGCATCTTTTTTAGATATAGGTTCCGCTGATTTAATATGACGGCATGTATTCCCTACGCAATGTACTACCCAATTCTTATGAAGTCTTTCTTTCATAAAATACTATTAAAACTTGATTTTATTTATACTTTTTGTTGTCTAGGCTTGAACTTACGACCAGTCATATCTTCAACCATTCTACGATGGTTTTCAGACTGCTCGAAAGTTAGTCCATCATTTTCGGGTAACGTATCAGGAGGGTGACCTGCGTTAAGGAATTGTTTCTTATAATCTAAATTAGACATTTTACGCACCAATTAAAAAAATATTATTTTAATGGCCTTGGCACCTTACTAGCATAGACCTTACGATTATGCTTTTTGATAGCTCTGACTTCATCTCGAAAAGCGATCCTGAGGTAGATGGTAGTATCTGGTTCATCGTACGTCAGACTATCAACTTCCATGAAGGATTGATCACTGTGTCCTGATAAACCTACTCCGCCGCCTGAAAGTCCACGCGTGGTAGAATATTGGGCTGAACAACCTATAGTAGAGTTTGTAAATGTGCTAGAATCCAGGTAATGGTTACTATTTATGTTAGGATCGTCCCAATTAATTGTAATACCAGAACTAACATAATTAATGGGTGGTTTATACTTGTAACCAGGCTTCCAGATTACCTTAATAAGGCCATTATTAGGATCTCCTGCGTCTATTTCGGCTAACTGGGCTTCATAGGTGCCGTTTCGGTAGGCAGTGAATTTGCCGTTGTCGTCTACGGATCTTTCAATGATGACAGTCTGACCATACGGCACCCGGAACGTGCCAACATGCTTGCCTTGGACGTGAACTTCTGCGTCTGCTGGTTTGCAAGATCCATCGAACTTATGACTATTGTGTAGCCGTATTGAAAAGTTTTGATTGTGTTTGAGTACCACGTACCCGTCTGACGTTTCTTCCTGACTTTCAGGAACACTTATGCTAAATCCATTTAGGAACATTTTATATCGTTTTCTCCATATTGAAAATGGGCTCTAAGACCCATAATCGGAAAATAAAATTATTAAAATAGTAGCTAAAAAGAAATTTTTAACTTTTATAGATACTATCTTATATTTAAAATTACTTAATCGTATTGAGCGTAATCTCCAGGTGTTTTTTTTCGGCGCGGTGCACTAGGATGCTTTCCTTTATCCATAATGTTTATATATTCAGAAGCAATTTCTTCAATCATTTTATTTTTTTCTTCTTTATTACTAAGACCTAATTCTTCTACTTGGTCTCTCGCTTCAGCTTTAGCCCATTTTTGCTTAGTGTCACTAGACCAAGATTCCCACCTTTTTGAATCTATCCTTGTATTCTTTGCGGCTGCTTTCGCTTTAGATACAGCTATTTTTGTTGGAGTACTACTGATTTCTGATGGTTTATCGTTAGGTTTTGATTCTTTCTTAACTGATCCACCGCAAGAGCCAGGGCCGGTGCCACTCTTCTCACTGTCAGGACAATTAGCATTTTGCTTCATTGATTCTTCGTCGTATACATACATACGACCTTTCTTGCCTTCGAATTTATATGTATTCATGTTTAATACCTATTAGTGTTTATATAATAACTTTTGGTCAGTACCATGTCATAGTACCATTAATAACAGTAATATTATTGTAATCAGTTAAATTACCTACTATGCTTTCTGGTAAGGCTTCGTTGCCATTCATGAATTCTGTTAACGCAGTCACTGTAACATCATTATCGGCTTGCTTAACTTTTATTATCGAATCAGAATGCAAGTAACCAATATCAGCCATAACCCACTTAGGTTGTTTAGAAAGTTTAGTATTGAGTTCGTTGATGGCTTTTGCACTAGAAGGGGCGGTATTACTTAGATCGAGCTTAGTGGGTGCTTTTTGCTTGGTAATAAGATCGGATGGTAATACGTCCTGGGCATTAACTGAAAATAATAATATTGAAATTATTAAAATGATAGCTAAAAACGTATTTTCGAATTTTATAGTCACTTTCTTATCCTCAAAACATAAAATTATTATTTAGTCAGAATACTTAAATTTTATTTTTTTCGACTTAGCTTCTTTAAGCTGTCCAACAGTGGGTCTAATTTCTTTTTGATATTTATGTATTAGGTCTAATGTTTGTTCTTCTGTCAAACCACCAGCTTTAGCATCCGACTTAGCTAATTTATATGCGTCTGATAATTGTTGAATTGACGGCATAAACTTTTCAACGGTAAAATCTTGAGCATTAGATTTACCAGAAGAACCGCCACAACTTCCTGGGCCAGTACCACTCTTCTCGCTATCTGGACAGTTAGAATTATTCTTTATAGATTCTTCATCTAGTTCATAAGACTTTCCGTCTTTACCAATAAATTTATATATAGTAATCACACCGTATTCTTTAAAGTGCTCAAATTTAAATGACCTTCTGCGCCTTCCTTGCCCATTTTCTTCATCCAGGCTCGGAGGATACGCGGGTCACTTCCAAACGCTTCCAACCACTCACGCAACGTTAATTTCTCACCGTCATCAGCAGTAGCAAATAACAAGCCCTCAGGATTTCCTGGAGTTGGCGGTACCCTAAATTCTCCGACTGGTAATGTCCACTCAAAACCAGTAGGCAAGATACAACCACAGGCTTCATCGCTGCTACCAGCATCTTCACTTCGAGGCGTATTAACTACTCCGCATTCCTTGCATAAGAACTTCTTAGGCATTTTTGGAAGTTTCGTAATTGCATTACAATTTGCACATTTTAATTGAACAGTCATAATAAAAACCTATTTCAATGTTTCAATATAATCAATAATATTTTTATCTACTTGATCGTTATCAAATTCCCAATCATCTATAATAGCGAATGCTAAATCAGTATTTTCAGACCTGCTTTTTAGAGTCTTTAATATTTTTATAGCCATAAATTATTATTCCATACTTTCCAACTTTTTCAGGAACTTTTCGTATTCAGATATTTTCTCGTCGGACCAGGATTCCATACAGGCTATGTCTGGGTCCACACTAGATTCAATCTTAACAGTCTGAATAGGCGGCCTCAACTTTAAATATGACTCGGATTCTTTTATGAAAAGTTGTCTATACTTTTCTTGCCAGAACTTATCCATCTTGGTCTTACTGTCATCTCTGTTGTCAATCATGTCAAACTTTTCATCATAACCTTTAATGATCTCAGTTAAGTGTACTAAGTCACTTTCATAAAAATCGATGATCGTTGGTAAGAACTTTTCAATCCTGCTAGCTATGTTCTGGGCAATATGAGCATCAGCGCATCTGGTAATTTCCTCCGAAGTTTTTCGGGCTTTCTTGACGTGTTCTAAAACGCCTTGCACGCTAATATCGACGCCGTACTTCTCCTTAAGTTCTAATCGGAGTTCTTCACCTGTCTTAGAACAGTTGGCAATAATATAATCTTTAGCTTCTTTTGGTATTCCATATGGTAACATAATTATTCTCGATTTAGGTTTAAAATAGTATTAAAAAGATTTATTTAATATAAGTAATAATAATTTTTCTTCTAGGTCTGGTCGGTCATTGTCCCAACTCAAGACCATTAAACGATTTGCTAACTTTCGTAGATAGTTGTTATTGTACTTTCGGAGTTTTTGGTTATCTTCGAACATCCTAATAAGCGTTGAAACCCTGTCATCCAAATTCAAATTTATATGATGGATAAACGGCTCATCAATAACAATATTTTTATATTCCCTGATAGGATTTAATTCAATGGTCTCTTCGAGTTCCAAGAACCAACGAGTATCTTCGTCTAACGTATTCTTGTCTATAAATTTCTTAAAGGAGAAGTATTGCAAATTGTTCATTATTAATCCAACTCCAATACTTTCTTTAACTTATTAGAAAATAATAATATCTTTAATTCAGATGTCCAAAATTTCCTACTAAAATTTGTTCGCCCATGATCTTTATTGCATAATGGTACTAAGTTATCAATATTATTATTATGTTTATTATAATCTATATGGTGTATTACTATTTCACGATTATTATTCTCTTTTTTAGTAGCTCCGCATAAGAAACATTTATTTCCGAAACTATTTCTAACATCTTCTTTTAATTCATTAGTGAATTCTACGCTATATTTTGCAAAACTTATACCACCATGCCAATTACCATTACCAACACCAGTAGTTTTAGGTCTAGGTTTACCTTTTAATGCGTTGCTAATTTTTAATTTAACTTCTGGTCGTTTGGATGGATTTAAATCACCTAATTGCCAAGTATTTTTTCTGCCTTTTTGAGATAAACTTAATTTTTTGCAAAATTCAGCTGACTTCTTGATACCTATGCTATAATAATAACATGGTTTTATTTCTATATTTAACGATTCTAGTCTATTTCTTATGGTAGAATAATCACTATTCATCAATTTACATATTTCGCGAATAGGTTTATTGCAATTACAATAATAATATTTTAATAATTCTATATCAATATTTTTCCGTTTCTTACATCGATAACTCAAATCGCACGTAGAATTCTTTAATCCTTTTGATATATTTATTTGTCTCTTAGGTAAATCAAATTTATTTATCCAAGTACTTAATGTTGCTGTACTGCAACTTGCTAATATGCTAATATCCGTTAATAACAATTTGCTGTTGACATAATGATCTATTAGCCATTGTTTATTTTTCCATAATTCTAGTTTTTTAGACATAATAGATCAATTATAACTTATATAATTAGAATTAACTTCACTATTTTGAGTTTTCTTAACAGTTTCTTCTTTGATTCTAGCTTCAGTAGCAATTTCTATAACTCTATCAATAGTAGCCTTCTTCATATTCTCAAAGAATTCTAGTCCATATTCTGGTCTTAAATCTATAATGCTTACGTCACTAGACATTATGGTACCTTTTTGATTATATTGCTTACCATCTATTTCTTCGCATAAATAATAATCTATGCCATATAGTGGATTTGGACCAATAGCGTCTGCCCTATAAGTATGACCACCAGCATTTATTACATACCTAGGAACTTTTTCCGGATCAAGCATTTGATTTTCGCAAGAACACTCTGCATCACCTTTTTCGGAATCAGTATCAGTATTTAAAGCTTCAATAAATTCTTCGGTAAACGAATCAAATCTACGTTCGAGCTCATTAAATAACGCATCCTTGAAGGCATCAAGTTCGGCCTTGGTAACATAAGTACAAGTTTCATCAGTCATTATAATTTCCTTTATTATCTTTTCTTAATTTCTTGGAATATGCTTTCGAGTAATAGACATCAAAGGAGCCATCATTGAAGTCATCTGATTCGAAGTAATAAGAGGATTCTCGGCTACCATATGATATTTTTGAAGTGTCTTTATAATAATTTTGCTTATAAGGGTTTTTATCGAAAGCTAGATTTCGTTCGACTTCCATAAAGGGGTAGTCAGCAATTAGGTCACAATTTGTGCATTGCAATTCACCGTGGTCATTACAACGAAGTAATCCACCGCATTGATCGCATAACAGACTATTAGAACTTCCGTAAGATTCCGTACAACCTACCCGGCTACTATAATCGTCTTTAATGTAAGAAAATTTAGCCAAGGACTTTCGATCAGCTAAATATTGTTCTTTTTCGGCTTTAGTATCAAAGAATACTGGCCTTTTTTTATTAATCAAATAATAGTATTGACGAGGAGGTTTTACGATTTCACTATTCCGGTATTTCTGGAGTTCTATAAAACACGGCTTGCAATAAGTGTGGAGATGACTCCTTGTATCATCACGTTCGTAGCAATTGCCTATATGGAGGACAGTACCGCACTTCCGGCAGACAGAAAACATCCTGTAAAACCAAATGGCAATCGATTCTTCCGTTAGTAGTTCAGTGGACATTATAAAAGAGACCTTTAAATGTTTATAAAAATATTATTAAATATATAATGTAAGGTTCTAGTATATAAAGGTTTTGGTTATAACCATATAAAAAAATAATTAAAACTGTGGTTTAGGTACGTATATTTCTATGTCAGATCCACCGCACTTTGGACAACCTTCCGAACTAGCTTTTTCTGCGCTATCGACCGAATAGAACTTCTTACCACATTCTAAGCATTCAAATTCCGGAATTCTTTTGGCCATGTTATCACTCCAACTACTATATAGTACTTCTAACTTTAAATAACTTTTGGTCGGATTATAACCAAAGATTATAAATACTATAACGTAATATAACCTTTATTATGAAAAAACGTATTATTGATAAGAAACCTATTACTCCAGAAATGTATGGGGATTACTTATCCTGGAAATCCAAAAAATACTTTAGGTGTGACCTATGCGGTCATCAATTCAAACCAGGAGATATAATTTCCGTTATATATAGTCAAGGCAGAACATTTCAAGACTTTGATGGTAAGACTCTTGGCATCAGCAATCCTATGATATGCAAAAACTGCGACGATAAATTCCATAATGACGAAGATCTTATAGTAGAAGAATGGCTCCAAATGCATAAGGATGTTTATTGTGGTAAGTATTGGTCATTTGCAAAAAGAGATTAAATAAAACGTTTTTAATTTTTATTATAATGTTCTAAAATTAAGTTTTCGTAATATTGCCAGGCAGTCCATATAGTTTCGAATACATAGCCGTCTCCTGTTGTTTGGCCTTCGGTTTTCTTAGGGTCCAAAAGTTCAAAACCAATCCTATGAAACGTGGAGCCATCTTTGTTAAGGATGTCTGCTATTACAGCATGATGTCGGCGTATCTGCTTAACGAAATAATATTTAAATTGGAGCCATTTCTGGGCATTGTATAGTTCGATAATATCTGCTGGTATTTCGGTCATAGACCTCCTTGATGGTTTTGAAAACTTGTTCGTAACTATATTCTTCTGCACAAAATGCCCAACATGCATATCCACTTAGGTCTGTATACATAATATCAGATATGCTACTTCTTGTTCTTGACCTAACCCAACCAAAATCTGGTGTTAATCGAGTATCTAATATTTTCATATTAATGTCTACAAATTCTGGTAATATATCAAAAGGGGCTTGGCCAGTATGCTTTATAGCTAATAAACTACTGTAATTCGAATGATAGCAAATCAAGACACTAGAATTTGGTACGCCCTTCATAATAAGAGTCATCGGATCGCTGCCAAGCTTTTCATATAATTTGGACATTATAATTTACCTCTCGATAATCTTTCCGACGGTAATATTATCGCTTATAATATCTAACCAGGCTTCAGACGAGTTTTCTTGCCAACCTTTAAAATCAGCATCTGGAAATATCTCAAAACACATATTCATTGCTTGGTCAATATCATTACATTGCTCTTCTAAACTATTCACTATTATAGTATACAAAGCATCCCTCCGTGACTATTTATGTTACAAAAAAGATTTAAGTGGGTACTACTAACCCACTTTCCATGATTACAGGCAGGCCGTTCTCATGCATACTAACATACTGGTTGGCTACGTGTATGATAGTAGTTGTGTCTTTGCCGTTCTCTGTCAAGTCACTTCTGACAACCTTGATCCGGTCGTCGGTCCAACCTGCTTCTTTGAGAGCCTTCAAGACAGCTCCAACCATCTGGAAGCGATTATGTTTCATGTCAGTTATGTCTACCTCGGGCTTACTGTCGTTGGAATCATATTGATCTGCTGCCAATGGTACCGGAGGAGCCGTCGGTGTCATATCACTGATATTTACCTCGTGCGGTTCCTCGGATTCATTGTCCGATCGAACTACCGGCTCCATGATTACTACTTCTTTGACCGAATTTTCCACAACGACTTCTTTTGGTTTGATTTCCTTTGGCTTCTGTGGCTCTTTGTGTAAGAACGTCATCCTATGACGCTTATAGGCATCACTTGTTATCTCTCTTTCTACGTCGATTGGAGCCTCATCCTCGTGATATGCTACGATACCAATTTTTCCGGTATGAGGCTTTAGTTCCTTCACGAATACTACAGACTTTCCACAAACTGGGCAGTGGTTTGGATCGATCTCTATCTTTTTTTGTCTAGCCATATTTACTCACCAATAACTAATAGTACTTCTGAGTATTTATAAGTTGTGGTAAGCATTTGCAATAGGAGTGCCATCTATTTCCGTAGGATATTCAATACCTCGTCTCTGATTTTATTATTATCTAAGAAGACGCCACGAACCGCAGACGTCTCCGTGATACCAGTCATCCTGGCACCCCTTATTTGCATACAACTATGGCTGGCCGAGATCATTACCATAATACCCTTAACTCCAGGAATCCAGGTATTCAAGTAATCCGCGATCTGGGCCGTCATTCTTTCCTGAAGCTGTGGACGCGACGCGAATTTTCTAACAGTACGCGGGATTTTACTCAGTCCGACGATATGCGTTGACGGTAAATAAGCCACGCTACAAGTCCCCGAAAAAGGGAGTACGTGATGCTCGCAAAATGAAGTAAATTCTATATCACGAACAATTACTAGATCGTTGCTTTCAGCCGGAAATATACCTTTGCCAAGTTCTAGACCGTTCCAATTACGCCAATCTTCGAACTCGTTCATCATACGATGAACTCTTTCTGGTGTATTTATCTTGGCTTCTTTATCAAAAAGTTCGTCTGGAAAATATAATCCAATCAAAGACATGCCCCATCAAAATTATTTACTTCAGCATAATTATCCGCAGATTCATGGACTCTAATATTAATATAATCAAACTCAGATGCATTTGTTAGAAGTATAAAATCAGCTAAGATCTTAATGGCTAGGTTCTCTGCAGTAGGATTACCTTTCATAATTGTTACACAGACGCCATTAGATTTTAATATATCAATTAATGGGTCATCCATATTAAGAATGGTCTTATGGTCATAATAGTCCTTGAAGTATTGTTTAATGATTCTGTAATCAAGAAGCATACCAACTTCATCCATACGGCGATCAGAATCGATTTCGATGTCTACAGACCACGTATGGCCATGCAAATTATTACAATTTCCATCGTAGCCCAGAAGTCTGTGAGCTGCATCAAATGTTACTTTTTGTGTTATCTTCATAATTATTCCTTAATATTTATCTATTTATTCGTTCACAGCAATCGGGACATCTTTTAGATAGTTCTATAATATTATTTTCAATGTTCACATTTCCAGATTCCGAGTAAATATAATTCGGCAATTCTGATTTGTGGTGATATCCCCGACGTACCATTTCTATGACTAGTTCATCATGACGTGATAATATTTGAGTTGGATCACATAATCCCCTAGATATATATCCTTTTATTGATATACCTTTATTAATAGTACCTACAAACATATGACACTCTACGTGTTCGCCGAGTAAGTGTTTCCTACATAAAAGTTCTGGATTTACTAACCATTGTCTCATAAAATATGAATATAATGATATCCTATATAAAGGTTTTGGTTTTAAATTTTGAAAGATTTTCAAATTTCATGCTGTTACTTTTTAATATAAATAGATCTTTATATTTATTATATGTATACTCGGATCCATATTTAATATGATCGTTTATCATAGATTCTATATTGATTACGATTTTTGGATCTTTTTTGAACATTGTTACTGCATATCGTATTAAATTTTTTTTATCTCCTACTATACAATTTATCTGCCGATTGGTTTCTATGGTTCTATATAAATTGTGTAAACATATTACGATACCACTACCTCCGGTATCTTCATATATATTATCAATTGATACATTACGGCATACTGGACAATCACATGGTAATCCCGTCATTAATCGGTTACTATTTTGACTTCCAAGATAGAAATGCTTTCCAATATCTCCTGGTAGGAAGTATTCTCGTGCAGTACTTCCGACATTATAAGATGATGCATCAAATCCGATAGGCAGTCCAATTTTATGTTGAAGTAGTGATAATGCTACCATTGTTCTAGGACTACCAACTCCAAAAAAGTGACAATAATTGTTCAGTCCTTTTGCGTTATTTTCATATAAGAATAAATATGCCCAAATTTGCAAATATATATTATCAGCCGGCTTAACTCCAATAGCCCACCCATCGAAATCAAAATCCTTGACACCACTATACCACGTCGTTAGCTCTTTGTAATTTCTTCCATGAAGTACGTTGCATAGTATCATATCGTAATTTTGACGTGAATTTTCAAAGCATTGGAAGTTCTCAATACTCTTTGAAAGTGAATCACTAAAATTATCAAATAAAGGCACGTCTAAATTCATTCCGATATCACAATTTTGTTCTTGCCAACGAAGAATTTTGATTGGTTCAATGTTAACGGACACGCCCTTTTTTGCGTAAGACACAATTTGAAATCCTCCACTATCCCCTATCAATATATGCTTCTGGTCGTTTGGAAATCCGTGATATTCCCGATAATTAAAGGTATTGATATTATTAAATGCATTTGATAGCATATATGGATAATGAAAGAATGACCTTCCAGCATCAAACCACTTCAGGCTATATCTATCATTGAATAGATAATTCTTTTTCCAATAAGTACCCTCGAATTGTGGTCCTGCGGCCGGAAAGTAAGTTGAACTATCTATTGGAAGTTTAATCACGTTACCTCCGAAATCTTTTTAGTATAGTTACCATATGGCTGATACGGATACAACGGACAGTTCATATTATTACAATCTTTGACGCCGTCTTCGTAATTTCCCATGCAATCCGCGCAAAATGCTTGTATGGCTGCTTTCCTCGTTAGTAATTCATGGGTACTGCGCCAGTTTTCTAGTTCTTGTACTCCTTTCATATTTATTCTCCCGATTTTGTTATCATATTTTTTATATATTTAGAAATATTATTTTGTACATATGGATGTTGGTCATCAATGATATACTTAAATACACTATCATGGTATTTTCCATTTACTTCGACGTATCCTTGCTGATGTAATAACCAAATGATAGTTTCCTTTTCTTTTATTCCGTCTAGAGAATTGAATATTTTCGAGTGATCTTTATATATGATACTTGGATTAAAATATTTAGATTTATATCCAAGGGCAGTTTGAATTGCTGCAATTCTCTGGCATTTCATGCAACGTTGACAAGATATATAATTTTTACCATCCCAGATAGGCTCTAAGCAACTTTCCTGAAATTTCTGGTACTCACTAGACATAAGCATTTTCTGTATCTGGGTCTCTGATAAATTATAGAGTGGACTTAGAACCAATATATCTAGACCAAGGTCTTGGCTATATTTGGATATCTTACGTTCAAATACATTTGATTGCTCATAATTATCTCCATAATACAGTACATCATATTGAGTTATTGGACAAGTATTATCATATTCGTTTCCAACGATTAGTCCACTTATTTTTTTATTATAACAATATGCTAGAATTAATAATATTGTCGGAGATAAATACATACTATGTTTTCCGAAATCTGATGGTACCAAATTCATTAAATCTATTAAATTACTATGTATAATAATTGGATCTTTATTTATATTCTTTAAATGATTATATAGACGTTGTCCTTCTTTACGTTTCGTTATTCCGTTATAATCTATGAATATTGGAACAGTATCATATTGCAAGTCTTGTAATATTTGATAGCATAACGTGGACTCTTTTCCTCCACTCATTGCTACTGCAACTTTATTCATACTATTGAAATTACTGTAGTCCGAAATTAATATTTCATTGTAATTATGAATGTAATCTTTAAGACTAGTAGCTCGTCCAAATATGTTATGCCAAATTTGATAATTATGACTATATAAATCATTGCATAAATTAATGGAGGATTTACTCAATTCTGTTGGTATACTTATCTTACTATTTGTTATTGGTTGCAAGTTGAGTGCATGAAGATAACTGCTTGTTATCAACAGTTCAAAAAATTGCTCGTTAATATAGGTATTCGGAAATTCTACATACCCATTAAAAACATAGGTATTTTCGCGATAAACAACGTTGAAATCTACTTTGAATATAAGTGTACTATCAACATGATTAACACGTGGATTCACCACGGAAACACTATCGTATCTGATGGGTTTACCCATGATTTTTACTATGGTATCTAAGTCATTATAGGTGTATTCAGTCATGTAACATCATTGCTTGCTGGTAATCTTCCCATTCAAACATCCTAGTTTTCATTTTGGTTATATCAGAACTAGATAATGATACACCAAGAGGATCAACGTTAAATATTTCGTGATAATCTATGTTATTGTTTTGTAATGCGACTGCTTTTCTTAGACATGATCGACATACTCCACATTCCAGATCGGCGTTTGTATAGCAGCTACGACTATAATTTAAAAGATCGTTGATACTGTTTCCTTTGGATACGTACTCATGTAGAATCTGCGTTTTTGTCAAATTCTTGAATGGCATTATTATTTGATATGGATATCCAACATCCTTATTTTTGTGCTTATCAAGACCAAAATAATTTAATATGCCTTCCATTTGGGATTTGAATACGTAGTCTTTATCTTTAGTGGTATCTCCGATAGTCGTTCCAATATAAATGTGGTTACCATAATTAGATGCGATTAAGCAAAACAATGAATTTCTGTGAGGAATAATTTTATTTTCTAATTCATATTTAGATAATGGAAAATTAATTATCTCTACTCCATTTTCATTTATAACACCATGTTCGATGGCTCGATATAATTGTAGTAATTCTTTATGGTTATCTAGTGTCCCAGTAATAAAGAATAATATTTTATTAAATTTATATAATTTGGATAGACAAAAAGAGTCCATACCACCACTATACAATAATACATTCATAGACATATTAATTCTCCTTTAAACCCTAAGTCGCGGATATTATCAAGTATTTGATAATCAGAATCCACGTAGGCATCGAATCCATGTGCCACTAGAACACTATATTTCCAAGAACTTATATAATCTATATTCCAAGTAGAACAAGGATTAAATATTATGGTGTTTAAGTTTTTAAGTCCAAGTAATCTACAGGATAGCCATGTAATACCCTTCCATATAGGTGTTCTTGCTGTTATAATATTGATTACATTATCTTTATTGATCTTAGGATTCATTTTAAATATTATCTTTTTAATAAAAACATTACGAATGGGACTCTGGATAATAGTCCCATCGAAATCATATGCTATCTTCATTGCTTCCAGTCAGGATTCGTTGCTAGTATCTTGCTAAATTCTTTTTTTACCTGATCATATGTGTTAAGCCAATCTGACGATAGTTCTTTACATCGATTAGTATCCAATAGTATATCCCAATCATTCGTTCTAAATAAGTGCGGAATCCATGGGATTAATTGGCATATAACAGGACGCTCATCGTGGCTAAGTATACATCCGAATTCCTTTTTGAACATGGGACATGGAGACTGTATTCTAATTCTGCTACTATACGCAGGAATGTTTGATAAATGCTCCAAATTATTATCTATATAAGTTGGTATAACAATTCCTAGTTTTTTTTCTATAACGTATAACTCTCTCGGCGTAACCATTGGATGAACATTTTCACAGCATTGATGAGTACATCTTTTACATGTTGGAATCTCTGACATAATATATCCTTCTATATCCTAGAAATCAAGTAGTGTTTTTGGTTTCTTACTATTCATTGTTTTATTAGTACTATTTATAGTTTTTGGTTTATCTTCTTTTATTCCAAGGATTTTATAATCCTTGCTTTCACAACCTAACGCTAATAATACGTCACGCCAATCTATTCTGTCTAAATTATTGATGTTACGCGATAATTCTTGACTAGACCATCCGAAATATGTTTTAGCTAATTCGCACTTCAGGTTATAGGACTTATCATCTTTTTGCTTAATAGATTTTGGATACTTTATATAAGGATTTTGATCAGTTAAACCCATATAAAGCATGGTCTTTTTAATATTATTTGGTAAGTAAAAAAAATACTTATTGACAGTCTGGCACCATATAAGATCTTTTTTGCTACCAGAACACCACCGAAGTATTGGATACAACATATTGTCGTTGACTAGATTTAATTTACCCATTTTGAACAATTTGAAGTTGTCTAACATGGTCAAACCTTAGTCACATTACTAATAAGCTTAAGGATCAAAGCTTCAACCAGGATCTCTTTCCAGGCTACAAAAGACAACGATTTATAATATTCTGCAATTTCAATTATAGCTGATTTTTTATAAGCAATGTCTACTTTGCTTGACCAGATTACATCGTGCAAATCTTTTAAAAACTGCTCAGGATCTTGGTGACTGTCTAAATAGATTTGTCGAGCATGTTCGAAATCTAAACTTAAAATATCATCGAAAACTTCTAATGCAATAATTGGTTCGGAAGTCACTTTATCTAATGTTACTCCAGATCGAAGTTCTTCTAATTTGTTTATTGACCGCCGTATGTCGCTGCCATTCAGCTCAACGATTTTTGCTAAAGCTTCTAATTGGTATGGTATATTCTCAACATCACATATATATTTAAGACGTTCTATAATTTTATTAGGTTCTATATTATTAAATGGAATAGCCATACAACGTGACTTCAGCGGATCAATAATCTTATTTGGGTAATTTGCTGTTAATATGAATCGACACGTCTTTGAATATGTTTCCATAGTGTTACGCAAGGCGGTTTGTGCCTCGGAGGTTAAGGCATCGCTCTCGTCTAAGAAAACGATTTTTATGCCTGGCTTCGTACTTTGGGTCGCTGCAAACGTTTTAACTTTTTCTCTGACGGTGTCAATGCCACGATCGTCAGATGCATTCAATATGATGTGATCTGAATCCAATTTACGTATGATAGCTTTGGCTAAGGTGGTCTTGCCGGTTCCTGGTGGACCATATAAAAACAAATGTGGTAAATTATTAAAATCTATTTTTGATGTATCAAGACCTACAATTTCGTTGATTATTTTTGGACGATACTTCTCAACTAATAATTGGGTCATAATTCACTCCTAAAAAATGTTTAAAAATTATTTTTTTTATTCGTTGTCTGTGGGCTTAGCCATCGGAGCAACAAGCCAACGATACATTGAATCTTGGTTCGATACAGTAATTAGCATAGGATAATCCTCGTTAAAGGATATCGTAGCTGCACCATCAATGACTGCTATAAACTCCAATAGGATCGTAGCATACATTGTTGGCTTTATATCCTTATAGTCTGCTGGTAAGTGAGCGGTTAACTGGTCAAATTCGTCTTCACCGGCTGTCAAGAATAGTGTGCCTTTTTCGACTTTTGCTGATACAAATTTGAAGCCTAAGGTCGTGGCGTTTTTCTTAGCATCATTAAGAACTTTGGTATCTACTTGAAATCCGGCGTCGTGTTCTGACAACGTAGGGAACTTTTCCAAGTTGCATTCTAGGTATTGTTCTTCAGACAACTTAAATCGACCATCATTACTGTCAGACTTTAAGACCAAATTATTGCCTTCCAACGAGATTTCTACGTTTCCTGAAAGGCTTTTTAAGAAGCTTAAAAGTCTTGGAATATTTTTGACTGGTGCGACCATCTGATTGTAATCTATAAAGCCAGCATTCATTTTAAGAAGGCCAGAAGAAAACCCAGTATTGCTTACGTCTTTTACAGATATTGATAGTCCTTCTGGTCCAAACTTTAATAATGCATCCTGCATACTGCCATTTATAGTTACCTTGCCAAGGAAATTGGCTAAGGTCTTAGCATTTATTTTCATAATTTGTTGTACTCTCCTTATAATGGTTATAAAAACGATTTTAACTATATTAAAAAAGGATTTAGTAGTATTTAAAGGTTTTGGTTACTTACCCGAACAACGGATGTGAAGTCGATCCGAATAATTGCATCCGAGACGCATTGCAACTTTGAAACAATTCTTGCCAGAAATGTCCAACTTAGTTGTATTGTCGCCAGCTGGCATAAGCCATATTCGAGACGGTTCACTACCAGACAATCTAATAACGTCTCGAACTTCGCTCTCGGACCAAGCCCACGGCAAATTCCCTACGACAAACTTGAAGAAAATGTTATTACGACCATTTTTTGAAATGTCATTCCAGGTTTGGAGGAACGCCGACGACTCTTTGCCAGTCTTGAAAATATTCTTTTTAGGCGATATTACAACTACGTTAAACCTTTTTAGCAATTCGGGATAGTCATGGATGGTGCCATTGGTCTCTAGATCAACCGGAATCCCTGGTATGCCGTCCAAGATTGCATTTAAGGCGTCTGGCTGGAGTAACGGTTCTCCTCCGGTAATAACTACCCGAGCGTTTGGATACGTTTTTTTGTAGTTTAAGATTCTATTAATGATTGAAATTGGTTCGACTTCCTCGATTTTGTTTCGGATTGGCGTGTCGCAACCAACGCAATTCAAATTACATGAAGACATTCTTACAAAAATTGCTGGTCGTCCAATCGCAGGCCCTTCTCCTTGAATACTATAAAACAGCTCGGATAGTCTTGCTTTCATAGTTAGTAGTTAATTTTAGAGTATATAAAGGTTTTGGTTATTATGAGCAAAAACTACTTATAAATGAACAAACTAAAAGTAAATTGAGGTGAAGATATGGCAATAGAATGTATCATGGAAGAAAGACCGAAAAAGTCAACGTCTATAGAA
>Ga0116170_10002275_pt1 | contig 18649 bp, 16 predicted proteins | sample AD_JPNHW1_MetaG_FD_89797 | JGI IMG/M metagenome (GOLD analysis project Ga0116170, IMG submission 89797) | Active sludge microbial communities of municipal wastewater-treating anaerobic digesters from Japan - AD_JPNHW1_MetaG | ecosystem: Engineered > Bioreactor > Anaerobic > Digestate | place...
GAGGAATTTTATGTAGCACCAGGATCGAGGTTTAAAAAAGAATCTATCCGCGGTGACAAAGAAGATAATGCGCATCATCTTATTGTACTGGCGAAAAATCTGGCCGGTTATCAGAATTTAATGAAGTTAACTTCTGTCGGTTATCTGGAAGGTTTTTATTACAAACCGAGAATAGACATGGAGTCTCTTGAAAAATATTCTGAGGGGCTTATTGTTTCATCAGCATGTATTGCCGGAGAAATTCCGAGAAATATTCTAAGAGGTAAACTCAAAGAGGCAAGGGATCTCGCAGGACGCTACAAAGAACTGTTCGGAGCGGAAAATTTTTATCTGGAACTTCAGTATCATGGTATTAAAGAGCAGGAGATTGCCAATAGCGAACTCATTAAAATTTCGTCAGAACTGAATATACCTCTTATTGCAACCAACGACGCACATTATGTGGAAAGAGATGACGCTTATTCTCATGAGGTTTTGCTTTGTGTTCAGACAGGTAAAACCATGAATGATGATAACAGAATGAGATTTTCATCAGATCAGTTTTACCTGAAAAGTTTTGATGAAATGCGGAAAATATTTTCCGATTATCCGGATGCGCTTTTTAATACATGTAAAATAGCTGATATGATTGATCTTGAACTGGATCTCGGCAATCCTATTCTTCCGAACTTTGAAGTTCCAGAAGGATTTAACCTCGACTCATACCTGCGGCATCTGGTTGATGTAGGCGCCTCAAAAATATATGGCGCAAATATACCTTCAGCAGTCGCAGACAGAATAAATTACGAGCTTTCAGTTATTACAAACATGAAATTTTCAGGGTATTTTTTAATTGTCTGGGATTTTATAAAGTATGCGCGTTCAGTAAATATACCGGTAGGTCCAGGGAGAGGATCTGCTGCCGGATCTATAATATCGTATTGTCTTGGTATTACAGCTCTTGACCCTCTGAGGTATAATCTTCTGTTTGAGAGATTTCTGAATCCCGATAGAAATGAAATGCCTGATATGGATCTGGATTTCTGTGCTGACAGGCGCGAAGAGGTCATCGATTATGTTAAACAGAAATATGGCGAAGACCATGTAAGTCAGATTATCACAATCAATAAGATGAAAGCTAAAGCGGTAGTAAAAGATGTGGCAAGGGCGCTTGATATCCCTTTCGCTGAATCCAATGCTATAAGCAAACTTATTGAAGAAGATACATTAAAGAAATCAATTGAGACATCTCCCGAGCTTAAAAAAGTATCTGACACTGAAATCGGGAAAAAATTAATCGATATATCTTTAAGGCTTGAGGGACTCACCCGTTCTGCGGGCAAACACGCTGCGGGAGTCGTTATTTCAAAAGGCCCTTTGACTGATTACGTTCCGCTCTACAAGGACAAGGACGGAAGTATATCTTCCCAGTATGAAAAGAACACCCTTGAACAGGCCGGACTGGTTAAGATGGATTTTCTCGGATTAAGAAACCTTACCATTATAGATAAATGCATAAAATTAATTAAAGAAACTACCGGCGATTTTGTAGATATAATTAATATACCGCTTGATGATAAAGCAACATATAAATTACTGCAGCGTGCTGACACCAAAGGTGTATTCCAGCTGGAAAGTTCCGGAATGCAGAATATAATCCGGAGACTTGGTCCCACTGAATTTGAAGATATAATAGCAATTGTAGCATTGTTCAGGCCGGGACCGCTTGGTTCCGGAATGGTTGATGATTTTATTGAGAGGAAAAAGAAACCTGAACTTGTAAGGTATTCTCATCCGACCCTTGAACCTGTTTTAAAGGATACACTGGGAGTTGTGGTCTACCAGGAACAGGTTATGCTTATATCCCAGATAATTGCCGGATTTACCCTTCCTGAAGCGGATAAACTCCGTAAGGCGATGGGAAAGAAAAAAATGGATATTATTGCTAATCTTGAAACCAAGTTTTTACAGGGAGCAGAAAAGAAAAATATAGATAAAAAGATTGCTGTAGAACTTTATGATATGATCAAAAAATTCGGTGAATACGGATTTAATAAATCGCATTCTGCAGCATATGCGCTTGTAACATACCAGACCGCATATCTGAAAGCTCATTACCGCCTCCAGTATATGACAGCACTTCTTTCAGCTGCTCCGGATAAACAGGATGATGTAATCCAGTATATAAATGACTCCAGGGAATCCGGAATTAAAGTCCTTCCTCCTTCGATCAACGGCAGTTTTTATGATTTTTCTATTGAAGATAAATCATTGAGATTCGGATTCGGAGCGATTAAGGGCCTCGGTGAAAAAGCGATTGAAAATATAATTGAAACAAGAAAGAAATGTGGAACGTTTACAACACTGAAACAGTTTCTTGAAAATGTTGAATTGTCAGTTGTAAATAAAGGCGTACTGGAAGCTCTTATTAAATCCGGTTCATTCGACGAGATTCATAAAAACAGGGCGCAGCTTTTTGAATCAATAGATCTTATAATTGACTTGTCGCGGAAATATCAGCAGGATATAGCGTCGGGGCAGGGAGATCTGTTCAGTATGGACTCATCTCGTGATAACAGTAAAATATCCAATGATCTTCCCGCTGTACCTGAATGGAAAGATAATACAAAGTTAAATTTTGAGAAAGAGGTTATCGGGCTTTATCTCTCCGGCCACCCACTTGCCAGATTTGAAAAAGAGATCAGTTCGTTCCCTTCATATACATTAGCTGAAATATGTGAAAAGAACTGCGCCAATGATATTTCTATTGTCGGTATTATAAGTAATGTAGTAGTAAAGAGATCACAAAAAAATGGTAAACAGTATGCAACCGGCCTGTTCGAAGATCTTAATGGATCAATTGAAATTTTGATTTTTGCAAAAGTGCTTGATAAGTTCGATACTCTCATCAACTGCGGCGAACCTGTTATGGTTACCGGCCGGGTTGAAATGGAAGGAGATAAACCAAAAAAAATACTGGCCAATAGCCTTAAATCACTCAAAGAAGTACGGCGTGATGCTGCGTCGGCAATTCATATTAAACTTGATTCTCTTGGAGTTGATGATGATGTAATTGTTAAAATAAAAGAAGTGATTGAAAAGCACAAAGGGAATTGCCCTTTATTTTTTCATGTTAAAGATCATAATGAAACGAAAACTATCAGAGCTCATTCAGCATTCAATATTTTTCCGTCTGAAGTTTTTATTGAAGATATTTCTAAACTCGTCGGGCATGATTCAGTAAGGTATTCCTTTACCCGATATGATTGAATCCTGCAGCTTATTCCCGGCAATTCAGTCCGGTATTATACATCTGTTATTATCACATTCCGTTGTATCATACTGAATCCTTGTGACTGCTGCATTGTTTTGTAATGTCCCGGACTGGTTTTTATTCTTATATTTTTATAGTCCTGCAGCTCTTTTGACAGCAGCTGCGCCAGTGTAATCGGTGTAGTTGAATCTATTATGCTCTGATTCGGAATGTTTATAATAAACAGGTCTCCTTTTTTTAAATTCATTTCATCGCCGAAGCCTGTTCTCATCAGATGTAATAATCTGTCAATAACATCCAGCCGTGTATAGCTTGTGAAGTTTCCCAATATGTAGATCTCTCTCTCGTTCAGATTTAATTTATCATCATACTCATAAGGGGTATCACCGTTTTTAAAACAGATTTTTCCTGATCGTAAAACAATATCCGCCGGATGAGCTGCGTCAATTTTCGGCCCGGCATTTGGAGCAGGTTTATCCGGCACAAGTTTGCCTCTTAGTTTTTCCTTTGACTTGATCATGTTGATGAAAAGAATAAGTTCTGATTTTATAAGAGAAGGCTCCTGTTCACCGTCAGTAATTAATATGTTAAAATTTCTTTTAAATTTTTCGCTGTTAGTGGTGTACTCGTGAATGATGTTGTTAAGACGTTCGTCGTTTGTTTTTAAAATGCTGAGAAAATTTTGCGGGTGTTTATTTGTAATTTTAAACTGGTTGTATTCATTTTTTCCCATAAGAATTGAAACATTGCATGAAATATTTTTATATTGCTCGCTCTGCATAATGATGATGTATGACAATAAAAGAGTTTTGAGAATTTTTAAATTTTCATGTACTGCTTCTGCTCCCGGATTAATTTTAATGTCTATAACAGTAATGAGCGGGTAACCGTTTTGCTGAATAAGTGTAAGAACATCCTTTTTTAAAAAAGAGAGGTTCCCCTCTTCAAGCAATCTTTTTTTTATTGATGCTAATGATGAGAGAGAATTGTTTTCAGAATATTGATCGACATTAATTTCCGGAAGTATATTTTTTATCAATTGGATCAGGTTCTCATCACTTGTTAGTATCATAGCTTTGTTGGAAATAGTAATACTCATTAATTAGCCTCTATATTTATTATGAATAGATCTGTGAAGATATAATTTACTGAATTTTTATCTTTATTATTTTTTTTTGGAATAAGTGAATATAAAAACGATGTAATTCAATAACGAAACCGCATTAGTTTCAAACAGTCATTTTTTTTGGATAACAAAAAAATATCTTGAATAATAATTTATTTAAAAAATATAGTCAATGAAAATAATGTAACTTATCAGAATCCGGATATCAAGATGTTTCCCGTCGCGTAGCAGGCGTGCCGGGAAAGAATTTCACTGTCATTTTTTGATAAGTTGCGGAATAAACATTATAAATTATGAGAGCGTAATTATGAAAATTGTTTATAAAATAGATGATGTGAGAGCGGAAGTTAAAGCTGCAAAAAGGCAGGATAAAATAATAAGATTTGTTCCGACGATGGGTTTTCTTCATCAGGGACATATAAGCCTGGTAAAGATCGGCAGAGAAAATTCTGAATATGTTGTTATGAGTATTTTTGTTAATAAACTTCAATTTAATGATCTTAATGATTTTAATGGATACCCTAAAAATCTTGAGCGTGATATGGAAATGGCTGAAAAAGGAGGAGTTGACCTTCTTTTTATTCCGGACGATAAAGAAATGTATCAAAACAATTTAACAACGGTTGATGTAGGCCTGCTTACTGACAACTTATGCGGTGCAAGCAGACCGGGCCACTTTAAAGGCGTATTCACTGTTGTAAGCAAGCTGTTTAATATTGTTCAGCCTGATGTTGCAGCTTTCGGGCAGAAAGATATCCAGCAGGTGGTCAGCATCGAGAAGATGGTTTTTGATTTAAATTTTCCTATTAAGATAATAGTGGCGCCAATAATCAGAGAGAGTGACGGCCTTGCAATGAGTTCCAGAAATAAACACTTAAATGAAAAACAAAGAAAGGATGCTTTGGCGTTGAACAGAAGTCTTCAGGCATGCAGAAAACTTATTGATTCAGGAGAGAGAGATGTTAAGATAATTACTGATAGTATAAGATCAGTAATACAGGAAGGTTCTCCCGACAGTATCGACTATGTATCAATGGTGAGATACGAAGATTTGAGCTACATAAAAAAAATTGAAGGCAAAGCTGTCGTAGCCGTTGCCGCATTCTGGGGAACTACAAGGCTTATTGATAACATGATTATTGATAAAACTGATAATGGATATGTATGCATATCCTGAAATTTTTTTTACCGGTCGTGCTCGGAATCCTGATGTCGTGCAGCAGTAACGGGCTTCTGACTCCTTTCCAATCTTTTAATGTAATTAAATACGCCGTCGAAAAGAACGATAGTGAGCAAATAGTTAATTGCCTGAGCGAATCAAGCCTGCGCAAGATCAGTAAACTTAATCTGCTGATAAAAGAAATGCACAGTGATCAGCTTTTAATACTCTCCGAAAAATACGGTTACTCGCAGGAAAAACTAAAGGATTTGAAACCATCCGAAGCTGTTGATTTATATTTTTTTTCAGATGCAACAGGCGTAAAACTTGGCAGGTATTTCAAAGAGAGTATTGTATCAATTGATATCCAGGGAAACAGTGCTTCCATTAAAACTGAAAGCGGAATCGCACTCGACTTCGTAAGAGAAGGGCCATACTGGAAATTTAACCTGAGTGATCTTTAAGTTTTATATAATGTCTAAAAAGCAGATAACTATACCTGTATTTATCCCTCATTCAGGATGCCCTCATTGCTGTGTTTTCTGTAATCAATGGAGAGTAACCGGAGTAAGTGATAAAGTCTCTTCAGAATCTCTACATGGAACTGTTGAAAGTTATCTTTCCGCGATACCTGAAACGGTTGAAAAGATTGAAATTGCTTTTTTCGGAGGGAGTTTTACTGCTATCCCGGCAGGTGAACAGATAGAATATCTTTCCGCAGTTCAATCCTACATTGACCGCGGAATAATAGACTCTGTAAGAATTTCTACACGCCCTGACTATATTGACAGGAAGAAGCTGGCGATTCTCAAAAAATATCATGTAGAGACAGTCGAGCTTGGAGTCCAGTCTTTTTCAGACGAAGTACTTGAGGCATCGGGCAGAGGGCATAGCTCGGCAAATGTAACTGATGCTGTTTTGCTGCTGAAGGAATCCGGGTTCAGGGTGGGAATTCAGCTCATGCCGGGACTTCCTTCTGATAGTTATGAAAGATCAATTAACTCTGCTGCCAGAACTGTTGAACTGCTGCCGGATGATGTGCGAATTTATCCTGCTGTGATTTTAAAGGATACAGCGATGGAGAAATTGTTTAATGAAAATAAATTTGTACCTCTAACCATTGAGGGTGCGGTTGATTTATGTTCTGTAATGTACGGAATGTTTATTGAAAAGGGTATTAATGTTATACGAATGGGGCTGCATCCGATGGATCTCAGCGGCGGAAATGTTGTCGCAGGACCATATCATGTAGCGTTGGGATTTATGATAAAATCGAGATATAAACGCGGAATCCTTGAAAATGTTATTAAAAATTCAATTGATGCCGGCAACGCCGAAAAGAATATATCTATTATAATACCGGATAAAATGAAAGAGGAGTTCATTGGAATGAAAAAAGAGAATATTTACTATCTTAAAGATAAATTTTCTCTTACAGCGCTTAATTACACAATTGGAAATATTGAAAATCCCCGTATTTTATAGCGATTTTTTTATTGACTTAATGCATGGTATAAAGGTTTTTGATAACTGCCTGTAAGCAGGTATTAAAATTTCCCTTTACAGTATAAAGTAAAGAGAGAAAACACTTACAGTGAATTTTAAGAAGTTATGATTTTTTGTTATGAGTCAAATTAAATTGAGGTGATACCATGCCCACATATGAGTATGAATGTCTTGAGTGTAAAAACAGGTTTGAAGTATTTCAATCAATGAGCGATGCACCTGTTAAGGACTGTGTTAAGTGCGGCAAGCCTGTACGTAAAGTTTTCAATTCAGCCGGAGTTATATTCAAAGGTGCCGGTTTTTATGTTAATGATTACAAATCAAAAAAAGACAATCCCGGTTCTGAAACCACACCGTCATCGTGCCAGGGATGTTCAGGATGCAGTATGGGCGGAGCTGAATAGTTTCGTACTTTCTATTTATTTTTATCACGTTTCATTTTTGCCCTGTTTTGCCTGTATATTGACATAAGGTATTTCTCTATACTGAACAGGGCGCTTCCAGAAATAGTATCCTCTTTAAGTTTATACCCGGTAATTGAATCAATGTAATCTCTTATACTTTCCGGTGATGACGCTTTTTCCGGGTCCACCATAAGATATTCAACATCTGATAAAAGATATTTTTTACTTCTCTGGGCATAAAGCATCTGTCTTGCATTATAAATCGGAATGATAATTTTTAAATTATTACTCCGCATTTCGGTTATTAATTTTTCAATTTTACTTTCGTTGTCAGGCTTTATTTCTATAAAGTCAGAAATTGGAAGAAGGGGGGATTTTCTTAAAGAAATTTCTTTATAAAGATCTCTTGTTTCAGATGATATTTCTGTCTTCGTTTTTTTAGCTCTGACTGATCCTTTCTTTGCCGGGTTAAGAGCATAATTCTTCTCTTTTTTGGTAAAAAGCATTATTATAGAATTTGCTATTCTTGCCAGAAAAGAAGCTCCTGTTTTTTCTTCTGAATCACTTTTACTTGCGTTTCTCATTGCTATGAGTGATCTTTTAAAATCCTGATATTCATTAATGAGAAGTCTTAGTTTCTGTATACTATCTTCATTTGTAAAAAGCTTCAAAGCAGTCTGTTCTTTCTTAAGTATATTATTACCAGCTTCCGTGAGCATATCCGTTGTAAAAATTTTGCTGTCACGCTGGCTTTCACTTATTTCCGGACTATCCTCGCTGTAAATAATTGATTTAGTGAAAGTTTCATATTTATCCAGAAACTGTGACGGATCAATCAGATATTTAACATTATTATAAGGATGAAGTATTATTTTACCTGAAGCGGATTTTTCTGCTTCCCATCTGGCGAGTGAATCGCCGGTCATATTTTCAAAAAGTGAAATTATATCTTTTTCGGTGGTGATAAAATTTTCCTCAAGATGTTTCATCATTTCTCCATCAAGCATAATGACAGGATCCAGAAGTTTGTCCACCTTTAGAATGCAATCTCTTAAGTGTTTAAAATTTTTTACTTCTACTATACTTTTTTTTTCTATTGAGGGTGCGAGATCACCTGTAAGAATGTTAAGTATATATTCAAGTTTATTGTCCCGGTAATCGCTGATTGATGAATTGAGTATTCCAAAATTCTTAAGGCGGCGGTCTATTGCGGGTTCATTTGCTGTTATTACCTGTTTAATCCCGTCGAGATCAATTTTATTTTTTACTGAGTCATAATTATTCTTGTGAAAACAGTAATCTTCAACCAGTTCAAGCCCGTTTTTATCCAGTGAAAAATTTTTAAAGGTGAAAATATTTGTACCCAGCTGACTTTTGACAATCATTGCAAGGTGGTTTCTGTTTTTTGCTTTTTTTAATAATTTGGTAAGATTGAAAAGCCTGAAACTTACAAGTAATTCGATAAGACTTTCAGCAGATTGTTTATCTCTTTCGGCCTGCAACTGGCTGTGATCACTTTCTCTCATCATGAAAGTGACTTCCATTTTTTCTTCGATGGTCAGATTTTTATTCTCGGGATTTATAATAAATTTAAATGAATATACAGGTTTAATCTCTGACGGATGATCTTTCATCAGAAGGTCAATGAGATATTGAATATTCATCAGCCGCTTTTGCGTAAGAGGCATTTTGATATTTCTCGATTCGTTAAGGCTCTCCACTGTGGAAAGCTCACCGGTATGGGTTTTTAACCAGATTCTCTGATTTGTTTCAATTTCAGCTAATACTTCTTCAATATGAGCTTCTTTTGATAACCGTTCGTTCAGGAAAGGGTATTTTTCATTTTTATTATACAGCAATAGCAACACCTGATCTTAATTTATTCATTTTAATAAAGAGGTTTATTTTTTTAAAATTTGTCAATTATTAATTATAGCCTTTGACCATGGGCACAAAACTTACATAAGTAATTGTTTCAGTTGTTATGCTTCCGTTATTTTTTTTTAGTCTGATGAGCTGCTGCACTGTATTGCCAACAGGGGCTACAAGTCTCCCTCCTTCCGCCAGCTGGTCAATGAGAGATATGGGTATCACTTCAGGTGCTGCAGTAAGAATGATGACGTCAAATGGGCTCTCTTCTATAAGTCCATTGAACCCGTCATTATGCATTACTTTTACATTTTCACATCCCAGTTCTTTAAGGACACGCGCCGCATTTTCAGCAAGAGGTTTTATCCTCTCAATACTGAAAACCTTATCTGCAAGTTTTGAAAGAATCGCTGCCTGATATCCGGAGCCGCATCCTATCTCAAGAACCTTTTCATCGCCCTTAAATTCACATAGTTCACTCATTAAGGCAACAATATAAGGCTGTGAGATTGTCTGGTTATGCCCTATAGGTATCGGGTGGTCACCATATGAATCAACCATATATTTGGAGGGAACAAATTTCTCCCGTTGTAAATTGCTCATAATATCCAGTACTTTTTTATCAGCAATACCTCGTGCGATCAGATGTTCTTTAATCATCCACGCGCGCTGGTCTTTCATAATACTTTCTTTATCTATTTTCATCGTACCTCAAAATTTTTATCGCTATTACTTCCATTGAAATATTGTTTTCTAAAATTAATACAATAACCTGACAGCTTCATAATACTTTTAAAACTGTAATCTGCCTTCTGCCGGAGCAGGGCAGGAATGCATTTTATGGCAGAGATTCGAACTTTAAAGCTGAATGAAGCACGCCATTCCTTAAAAGTTTAAAATGAACAATGATTAACTATATATACTTTACTATCAATCTAAATTTATATCAAGGGGAAGTTGTAGTAAAATTGATACACTTTGTGCGCATTTATCCATCCGATAAAATTAATATATTTTTTTAATAATAAAAATATATAGAAACTCCTGATATAATCAGGGGTTAAGTATAAAAATTTATTTGAAAATAATGGCATGAATATTGCTTAATATAATAGTATTGAGGAGGTCGGAAATTATGGCACAAATAGTAAATATGTTCTGGGTAGTTGTAATTTTCTGGCTTGTTATTGAAGTTATTAATAACAGGATTAATAAAAATAAAAAACTGGGCAAATTAATTGATGATATCAATCATGATAAGTGAGTAACAATCATCCGTATTTGTTTTACCAGTTATTTACCTCTATTACTAAAAATATACTTCTGCAGAACCGTCCCGTTAAATTTATATACATGCGTCAAATATAATTGACACGTTTACTGTTAGTTCCCATGCTTAATATACACTGAATAAAATTCTTAAAGGCATAGATGAAAAAATTAATTACAGCATTATTTATTTTAATTACAACATTATCTTTTTCAGCAGATAATGGAAATCCGCTGATTTCCGAGATAATTGTAAATATTGACAATTACAAAAATAATACTATTGTATTAAATCTAAGGCTTAAATATTTAGACAGGATATTCGAAAAAATTGTTTTTTATGATTCTGAAAATGTAGATGTTGAATTTGATATTTCCGGCAAAACGAAAAGAACAGAGCTCTCCGGTAATTTGATTAATATTCATGAAGGAATGATGTACAGGGTTAAATTTACAGTAGTGGGTGCCGGGATTTTTGGAGGACTCACTGGTGATTTACATGAGTTCACACCTGTAATTCTTGATAAAATTCCTGCTGAAGAAAATTAAATAAAGAAAGCAGAATAGCTGGGCGGCTATCCTGCCTTCTTCTTTTGCAGTGTCAAGTTAATGACATGATAAGAACGGGAGGGAATTATCACATCATCACTTATAAATATCTTATCGGCTAATTGATGTTAAAACTTTAATTTTTTTTGAGGAAAATGACAGGAATAATTGTAAAAGTTTTTGGAAGATTTTATACTGTTTTGTTTGACGGGGGGGAGGTTAACTCTGTCCTCCGCGGTAAAATGAAAACAGGTTCGAGTAATTACTCTAATCCCGTAGCTGTTGGGGATATTGTTAAACTTTCAATAAACAAAGAAGGGCTTGGAATTATCGAATCAGTCCTGGAGAGGAAGAATACTTTTACCCGTAAGGATGGGGTCCGTTCGCGTGAGGATATAATTGCGTGTAATCTGGATCAGGTCATAGCGGTACAGGCATTCACAAACCCGAAATTAAACCTGAGGTTCGTTGACAGAATAATTATCCGGAGTAAAAGAGGTAAAATTCCTGTTCTTCTATGTGTAAACAAAGCTGATCTTATGGAGAAAGGTGAATCCGCGTATGTCCGTTCATATTATAAAGGAGCAGATATAAATATTAAATTTGTCAGTGCACTGACAGGAAAAGGAATGAGCGAATTCAAGAAAGAAGTATCCGGGAAAAGATCACTCCTTATCGGCTATTCCGGTGTAGGAAAATCATCTCTCTTTAACCGTATTTATCCGGGAGTAGATTTAAAGACAAATGAAGTTTCCGAGAGTTCAGGTAAAGGGAAACATACAACTACGAATGTAAAAATGGTCAGAGCTGATGACGGCACCGAACTGATTGATACTCCAGGTGTCAGAGAGTTTGGTTTAGTTGATATTGAACCTGATGACCTGGGTAATTATTTTGATGATTTTCGCGAAGCAGGATTAAACTGCAGGTTCAGGCCGTGTACCCATGACCATGAACCGGGATGCGAGGTAAAACGGCTTGTGGAAGATGGCGTTATCCATGAAGAGCGGTATATTTCATACCTGAATATATTGTACTCTATACAGGAAAACCTGAAGAATCAGTACTGATAGTGTTATTTAATAATATGGTGTAAGAATGATAAGTGTTAAAAATCTTTCAGTATCTTTCTCCGGTAAAGTTATTATTGATGATATTTCGTTTCAGGTAAATCAGGGGGAAACTCTGGCAATTATGGGTAAAAACGGTTCGGGTAAATCGGTTTTGCTAAAGACTATTGCCGGTCTTATCAGGGACTATCCGGGAGAGATTAAGATAAATGGAAGAAATATTAAGGAGCTTTTTAACCGGAATAAAAAAACGGATAACAAAAAATTACAGCATTGTGAAATGGCATATGTTTTTCAGAAAGGCGGACTATTCGATTCAATTAATGTTTTTGATAACACCGCTTTCGGCCTGAGAAGAATGGGTATTCCTGAAGAGGAAGTAAATGAAAGAGTAAGTTCCGCTATAGAGAGGGTTGGTCTTAAGGGTGCGGATAGTAAACTCCCATCGGAACTTTCCGGAGGTATGCAGAAAAGAGTAGGGCTTGCCAGGGCAGTCTGCATGCAGCCGGATGTAATTCTTTATGATGATCCTACGGCAGGCCTTGATCCCATACTTTCCGATTCAATTGCAGATTTACTGCTTGAAATAAAAAGCTCATTAAGTACTGCATCCATTGTTGTGACTAATGATTTAAAAGTAGCAAAAAAAACCGCTGACAGAATCGCCTTATTATATTCAGGTAAATTTGTCTGCTATATGGAAACTGAAGAATTTTTCCGTGAGATCGATCAATATTCGAAACAGTTTATCCGCGGTGAAATTGAAGGTCCGATTGATGTATTATAATTTTTGAGGTAAGAAATGCAATTAAAAAAATCAGTTTATGATGTTACAGGTATAGGCTCGGCATTACTTGATTTTATGGTTGAGGTTGATGACAGCTTTATCAGTTCACTCGGTTTAAAAAAAGGTGAGATGCACCTTGTTGATGCAGAACGGAGCATGGAGATATTTAAACTTTTACAGAGCATGAAGATTCATGTCGCTCCCGGAGGAAGCTGCGCTAATACTATAGCCGGAATGGCTATGATGGGAGGTAAATGTTCATTCATCGGGAGAGTGGCCTCTGATGATTATGCTACAACTTATATTGACAAAACTGTTGAGGCAGGCGTAACTTCTTTTATACGTAAAGGAAAGGGGATGACGGGCCATGCGATTACTTTTATCACACCCGATTCGGAAAGAACTTTTGCTACTCACCTTGGTGCAGCTGTTGAACTCTCTGCGGATGAAATAGACTATTCTGTTATGGAAAACAGTTCTATTCTCCATCTTGAAGGTTATCTTTTTGAGCCGGAGAATTTAAGAGATGTCTGCTACAGGTCTATGAAGGTAGCAAAAGAGAGCGGAACTCTGATATCTGTAGATCTTGCAGATCCTGCGCTGGTGGGAAGAATAAAAAATATTTTTACAGATGTTGCTGAAAAATTTGCTGATATTATTTTTGTCAATGAAGAGGAGGCTGCAGCATTTACAGGGAAAAGAGATGAAGAGGCTCTTAAAGTGTTATCCGGCTTTTCCGATATAGCAATAGTAAAACTCGGAGCAAAAGGGAGTATTATAAAATCGGGAAATGAAATTGTGAAAGTTGATGCTGTTAAAACAAATGTTATTAATACTAATGGTGCCGGGGATATGTATGCTGCAGGATTTCTTTATGGACTTAGTTCTGGCAGGAGTATTGAAATCTCGGGTAAAATCGCAAGTTACGCTGCATCACTTGCAGTGGCATCTGCCGGAGCGAGGGTTGAGTCTAAAATTGATCTGAAGGGTATTATTTAAAGAATTCTTTCATGTCTTTTACAGCTTTTTCAAATGCTTCATCAAAGGGGAGTTTTGTTTTATATCCGGCGGCATTCTTGTGGCCGCCTCCGCCGTTTTTTATGGCCAGCGCTGCAACATCAAGATTCCCCTTTGTTCTCATGCTGATTTTTACCGGTCCGTCAACATCCTGCTTAACCAGAAGGCTTGCGACCACTCCTTTTACTGTAAAAGGCGAGTTGATTGTAGACTCTCCCTCGGAGAATGAACCGTGTGTTTCAATCACCATCTGCGGAGTGAGCTTCATGGAGATCATTTTCCCGTCTTCAAGAATTTCCATTGATGCCAGAATTCTCCCTCTTAACTGAAAGCTCGAAAGAGAATTACTTTCATACAGATTCTCGTAAACTTTAAACGGATCAACTCCAAAACTTACAAGATGGGATGCAATTTTAAATGTTTCTGAAGTTGTTTTCGGGTACCTGAATGAACCTGTATCAAATACAATTCCGGTAAACAGAGCCTGTGCGGTTTTAAAATTCAGTTCCTTTTTGTAGTGCGCGATTATGGCGTAAATTATCTCTGAAGCGGAAGCGGCTTCTACTTTTATAAAATTTATATCGATTTTGTTCTGGTCACTGTCCTGGTGGTGATCAATTATAAAGTACTCTTTTACTCTGGTACTCAAAACATTATAGGCTGAACCTATATTGTTGTAATCATTCGTGTCGAGTACAAACTGGGCATATTCATGTATGTCGGAGGGGAGCTGTGATTCGTCCTCGAGAACTGTTAATTCATTATCTATATCAAGGAATTGGCATATTTCCGGTACAGGGTCTGAGTTAAGGACCATTACTGTTTTTCCCATCTGTTTCAGGAAATCGAAAAAAGCAATCTCACAGCCAAGACCATCCGCATCAGGACTTTCATGTGTAGAAATTATGAATTTATCATTTCTCTTTAAGAATTCATCAAGCATTCTGATGGATTGGTTCATCAGACCCCCTGTGTTGATTTAGACTTCAGTAATGGGTAGCCCATCTCCTCCCGGATTTCTACGTATCTTTCTGCACATTTTCTTGCAATATTTCTTACGCGGGTAATATAACCGACCCTTTCGGTTACCGAGATTGCTCCTCTGGCATCTAACATATTAAAAGCGTGAGAACATTTCAACACAAAATCGTAAGCGGGGAGCACAATTTTAGTTTCAGAATATTCAAGTATGGAAAGGCACTCTTTTTCGTACATATCAAACAATTTAAAATACATATCTGTATCTGCAATGTTAAAATTGTAATGAGAAAATTCAAATTCACTTCTATGATGTATATCTCTGTATGAAAATCTTTCATTCCATGAAATATCGAAAACACTATCCACTTCCTGTATATATGTGCAGATCCTCTCAAGTCCATATGTAAGTTCGGCTGAAACCGGGTCAAGATCGATGCTTCCGCACTGTTGAAAATAGGTAAATTGCGTTACTTCCATCCCGTCGAGCCATACTTCCCATCCCAGACCGGATGCACCAAGAGTTGGAGATTCCCAGTCATCCTCAACAAAACGTACATCATGCTCTTTGAGGTTTATTCCGAGGTATTCAAGCGATTGAAGATAAAGATCCTGTATATTTACAGGAGAGGGCTTCATTATTACCTGATACTGGTAGTAATGCTGCAGCCTGTTGGGATTATCACCATATCTCCCGTCAGTAGGCCTTCTGGATGGCTCAACGTATGCAACATTCCATGGTTCAGGCCCGAGTACTTTCAGAAATGTGGCAGGATTGAATGTGCCGGCTCCAACTTCAAGGTCATATCCCTGAAGAATTACACATCCCTGATTTGACCAGTATTCATTAAGTTTTGCAATTATATTCTGAAAATGCATGTTAATCCTCAAATATTTTTTAGATTCTATCAGTAATTATTTTTTACCGTACTTTTAGAGTAAAACAACTTTAATCACCTTGCGGAGGTGATACATTTTACTGTAAAGCAGGTTTAGTTGCAATTACTGAAAATATTCAGAACTGTTTCAGCAATATATAAGAACATCCTGAAATATCGGATGCGGAAGTTTATATGCTCAAATTCAGCTCATTAATTATATAAATTAATTCTTACCGGGTTATTTTAAGTCAAGTATTTTAAAAGTTCTTTTTAGTGTTATAAATCTCTTTTAGAGACAAATGATACTCTTCAAATTTTTTTTTGTCATTTAATTTAAAAAAATCAAGTACTCCATCATCGGCTATTTCAAATCTGAATTTATTATTCTCAATCTCCACCATAATATCAGCAAGATAGACTGTGAATATCAGATCTTTATATTTACTTTCGGCCCTGTGAGGTCTATGATGAAGCTCTATGGTTTTAATAAGTGATTCATTAAAGTTCCATTTTTTGCATATTAATGCGCCGAGTGAACTATGGCTTATTCCAAGGCTTATTTCTTCAATCAGTGTGGAGTCGAGCATTCCCTTGAAGCCGTTAATTTTCTTTATCTTGTCAATAAGATCAGTCTGCAAAGATAACATGACAATTTTTCCAATATCAGCCAGAAGCGCTGAAAGATAGACCTGATCTGCAAGTTTTGAACTTTCATTTATACGTTTTGTTATTAGCTGCGCGTAAAAAGCCCGTTTATAGGAATCATTCCACACCGCCTCATATCTTTTATATCTTGTCTCCACAACTTTCTGAACACCCGTGGCGATCAGGAGAGTATTAATACCCTTTATTCCGATTATTTTTACCGCTTCATCAATTGTTTCCAGTCTGTTCATGGTGACATATCCGGCTGAATTTGCAAGTTTCATAATTGATGCAGTAAGCCCGGGATCACGTGAAATGGCTTTTGCAATGTCTTTAATTTCACTGTCGGGATTTTTGAGGAGCATTCTTATTTCTTTGATGTTATCCGGAAGAGCGGGGATGTCCTCTATCTCTTTAAGTATTTCCTCTGTTACTTTAAAGTGAATTTCGGGTGTCATGACTTTATGCGGGATACTGAGATTGACAGATGTCAGTGTTTCATTTCTGCTTATTGTAAAGACGTTCTGAGGAAAGCCGGAATTTTTTAACAGCATAAGTGCCATTATAAGGCCAAGGCCTGCTCCTTCAGAGTCATCTAGAACATCTATGAAAGCTTCTGAAATATCCTGATATTTGTAGGCTTTAGATACTCTCGATTTAATTTTATTCATTTCAGACTCAAGAATCGGATTATTGTTTATCACACTTATGGTTAGATTTTCGTCTGTACTGCTGAAATTAACCCTTACCATATATCTTGATCCCTGAAGTGATTTGATAAGTTCGCTTTCATTGCTTTGAAAAACCGCATCTTTAAAGGATTCCATCCCCTGCCGGTAATTGCCGCTGTCATTTATATTTAGCCCGGCTGATTCAAAATACAAGCGTTTAAGGTTGGCTTTTATTGCATTATTTATCAGTTCTTTTACTATGGAAATTATAGTGTCTTTGTGGAATAAAAGATCGTAATGTTCAAGATACCTGTGGATCATTTTTATTATTTGCGAATCTACATCCTGGGTAAATCTCTGAAACTGGATAAAAAAATCTTCTTCAGAACTCAGTGCTTTATAATAATCTTCCGGTTTTATAAAAAATTCTTTTGAATCAATTTGTGTCAAAATGTGACTCCTCTTTATTGCTGAGTTATCTGAGTGAAATCAGACCTGAATGAAAATTTAATACACGAATGATTATAATACTTATCGGAGAATTAATGAAAATAAAGTTATTTTTCCCTGTGATTTTAAGGTGTCTTGATTACTTATTACTGCATTTTTTAATAAGGCAAGATATTTAACTTATTAAGTATTAATATATCAATTATTTTTTTATATAGCGTTATTTTTATTATGCAAAGAAATGAATTTTATATATCATAAAAGTAGTATAATACAACAGTAATCTTTTAGAGAATTTGCTCTTGACAGCAGAAAAACAGTCATAATAGATTGAATCAGGTAGATGTAATTTTAAATAATAAGATCTATTATTTAAACGGAGTATTGAAAATGACATTAAAAGCAGATTTCCCTAACTTAAACACTAAAGACCCTGATGGTATAAAACCTAACGGATCATCTTATAAAGTACTGGTTGTTGATGGTAAAGATTTTCACAAAAAACAGATTGTACAGATACTCGAATCAGAAAGGTATCAGGTAGTGGATACTGCATCGAATGGTAAAGAAGCTCTGGAAAAAGCGGAGAAACATAAAGGAAAACTGGACCTGATCACGACAGAACTTGATATGCCGATTATTGACGGTTATGCGATGTTATATGAACTGAAGCAGAAGGGAAACATGCCCCTTGTAATATTTATCAGTGAAGATACTACCAAAGGCGTGATGCAGGATCTGATTTCAATGGGAGCCAAGGATTTTATACTTAAGCCTGTAAATAGAAGAGTTATACTTGAAAGAGTGAAAAACGTACTGACAAAATATTCATCCTGACAATTCGAATTTAACAGTTTTTAATAATAATTTAAATAGAGGATCAGTATATGCCCAGTGATCTTGAATCAGCTGCCAATAGTCTGTCTGAGCAGACTAAAAAGCTGCAAATTGCCCTTCATTATACTTTTGGTGATGAAGAGAAAGCAAAAAAAATGTTGAATGGAACATATCTCGA
>Ga0116170_10002276_pt1 | contig 18643 bp, 10 predicted proteins | sample AD_JPNHW1_MetaG_FD_89797 | JGI IMG/M metagenome (GOLD analysis project Ga0116170, IMG submission 89797) | Active sludge microbial communities of municipal wastewater-treating anaerobic digesters from Japan - AD_JPNHW1_MetaG | ecosystem: Engineered > Bioreactor > Anaerobic > Digestate | place...
CAACCGTCCGGCCACAAACAGCCCCTTCTATAATCCGGTGGCCAAGCATCCTTACAATGTAGGTTATGATATGAATCACGAGTCGGCTGATTCGAAATACTACATCAGCCGGGTGATGAGGCACTGGCTCACCAGATACAACGTCGACGGCTTCCGTTTCGATCTTTCAAAGGGTTTTACGCAGAATTATACTACCGATGTCGGCATCTGGGGCCATTACGATGCCTCGCGCATCAGCATCCTTACTGCTTACCACGACACCCTTCAGGCTGTTAAACCTGAGGCATACATGATCCTGGAACACTTTGCCGACAACGATGAAGAATCGGTGCTGGCCGCCAGGGGGATGATGCTGTGGGGAAATTATTCGGGACAATACGGCAGTGCAGCAGCCGGCAGTGTTGCAGCAGGAAATTTTCCAGGCATTTCCTATGTTTCTCACGGATGGTTCAAGCCTAACCTGGTCGGGTATATGGAAAGCCATGACGAAGAAAGGCTGATGTACCGGTGCATTTCGGAAGGCTACGTTTCTTCTGCCTATAATATAAGGGATACGGTTACAGCGCTGAAACGCGCCGGACTGGCCGCCACTTTCTTTTTCACGGTTCCCGGTCCTAAAATGGTCTGGCAATTCGGTGAACAGAGTTATGACTATTCCATCAACTGGCCTTCTGGATCTGTCAACGACCGGCTAACCCCAAAACCTCCAAGGTGGGATTACCCGGATCAGCACAACCGGCTCCTGCTCCTTTATGATTACATCAGCCTTATTAAACTGAAAACCACCAACCCGTTGTTCAGGACAACTGACTTTTCGCTGGACGTAAGCGACGCCATGAAAAAGATAAAACTTCGTAATGAAGAAATGCAGGCAGTAGTGCTGGGCAATTTCGACGTTAAACAGGGAAACATCACCCCTGGTTTTTACCATACCGGAACCTGGTACGATTATATGACCGGCGACTCCATCGTTGTGTCAAATGCAGATTCAGCTATAACCCTTGCCGCCGGTGAGTACAAACTTTATCTTTCAAAACGCATAAACAATCCCTGGGGCATTTCCGGGAAACAGGTAGCGGATGTAACCGTCGATATAGCTCCAAATCCCGTGATTGAGCAGACGACAATCAGGGTTGCAGCCCCGGGTATGAAAAGATGTATCATTCGTTCCTTCGATATGACCGGCAGGTTTACCGGCACCCTTTTTAACGGAACCTTCTGCAACCAGATGGAAATCACCTGGCAGCCTTTGCATAAAGGACTGAACATCCTGGTTATTGAAGCCGGGAGCGCTGTCACAATAAAAAAAGTCCTCGTTTTATAGGCGGAAACGAAGCCAGGTTCCCCCGGTAAGGATAATACCCTGCCTGGCAGGCGATCAGGAAAAAGATGGCAGGCTTAACGGGATTCAGATTTTTTCTCCATGATAACGGCTACTTCATGAATTCCGGGCGTCTGGAACTTGGGGTTCAGGTTTTCGACAGAGATGGTGCAGGCTCCGGTATCCGAAATTTCGATGCCTTCCCATAATTTCTGCGTAATCGTATAGTATCCGTCTTTGCTGGCGCCACAAAACTTTTCCTTATCCCTGATTTTAAGCGGGACTTCGTTCATCCGTTCTTCACCCGAAGGCGTATCCAGGATAACGTAAACGGGAAACTCATCGCACTCCAGGCCGTCGGTATGTTTCAGCACCAGCGAAATATCGTAACTCCCCGGCTTGAGTTCTTTCGGCATCTCGAACAGCAACTTGTTGAACCTGTCCCAGGTATCATTCGTAAAGGTATTTTTCAGTTCGTACTTCCCGCCCGGTTTGCATGCCAGAAGCAGGCTGAAAAGTAAAAAAAACGGCAGTGTCCGCATCCTTTTCATTTTCTATAGATCTGTTAATTTTTTCACGTTAGTCGATCACTCCGCTGCCAAGGCAAATGCGGTGTTCTTCATCATAAACCACTCCAAACTGGCCGCAGGCGATACCGGAAACCGGAACAGAGGATTTGATAACCAGGTGCCTGCCATCCTGTTGAAGGGTACCCGCAGTAAAATCAGGCGTATGGCGGATCTTGAAAGTTATCCGCTGTGGCTGGATCAGACCGGGCCAGGGATTTTTGGTGATAAAATGGAAATCGGCCAGGCGGATTTCAGAACCATACTGAGCCAGCGGATCATAGCCGTTCGATACATAGATAATGTTCTGATCCGTATCCTTTTTCACCACGAACCACGGTCCCTGGCTCAGGCCCAGGCCTTTTCGCTGGCCTATGGTATGAAACCAGAATCCCTTGTGTTTGCCGAGAATTTTCCCGGTTTCCAGTTCTATGATCGGTCCTTCTTTTTCCCCGATGTATCTCCTGAGGAAATCAACATAATTCACTTTCCCCAGGAAACATATTCCCTGACTGTCGCGGCGGTGGGCGCTGGGCATATGCTGACTGCGGGCAATAGCGCGAACTTCGCTCTTCATCATATTTCCGACCGGGAACATCAGTTTGCTCAGTTGCTCATAGGTAATCTGCGCCAGGAAATCGGTCTGGTCTTTCACGGGATCGATGGCCGTCCCCAGCCAGGTAACCCCGTCGGATTCGATGGTAGTTGCATAGTGGCCGGTAGCAATTTTATCGAAGTCCCTGCCCCACTGCTTTTCAAACTCTCCGAATTTGATCAGCCGGTTGCACATCACATCCGGGTTTGGCGTCAGCCCTTTTTTAACGGCATCCAGGGCATAAGCCATCACATTATCCCAGTACTCCTTGTGCAACGGAACGACTTCCATTTTCAGCCCGTAATGGTTAGCCAGCCAGGAGGTAAGTTCGATGTCCTCTTCCGAGGAGCAATCAAGAAAATGCTCGTCCTCCTTCATCCCTATCCGGATGTAGAAGATGGTAGGTTCAAAGCCCTGTTCCTTCAACAGATGAAGCATAACAGAACTGTCGACTCCGCCTGAAACCAGTGCAGCAATCTTCATTTATGGGCTGTTTGAGAATGCAAAATTGCAAAAAAAAGGGCTACGGTAGCCCGCGCCCTTATTAGAGATGTTATATTTTATTCTAGATCAATCCTTTGGCTTTCTTTTCACGAATAGCCTTCAGCATATCGATGGTCATTTTTTCGAGGTTCCATTCAGGAGTCCATCCCCACTCTTCGCGGGCGCAACTGTCGTCCATTTTATTGGGCCATGAATTGGCAATGGATTGTTTAACAGGCTCAACCTGATATTCCATGGCAAATGCGGGAATATGTTTTTTAATTTCAGCCGAAATAATTTCCGGGTCAAAGCTCATAGCGGTGACGTTGAATGAATTGCGGTGCTTCAGTTTCGAAGGATCGGCTTCCATCAGGTCTATAGCTGCATTCAGGGCGTCGGGCATGTACATCATGTCGAGGAATGTACCGGCTTTCAGCGGGCAGGTATATTTGCCTGTTTTAACGGCTTCATAATAGATCTCCACGGCGTAATCGGTAGTTCCGCCACCGGGGAGAGTAACGTTGCTGATGATGCCGGGGAAACGGACCGAACGGGTATCAACGCCGAATTTCCTGAAATAGTAGTCGCTCAGCAGTTCGCCGGTTACTTTGGTGATGCCGTACATGGTTTGCGGACGTTGGATGGTATCCTGGGGCGTGTTGTCAAGGGGTGTACCGCCACCGAAGGCGCCGATCGAGCTGGGGGTAAAAACGGCACAACCGTTTTCGCGGGCCACTTCAAGGCAGTTCATTAATCCGCCAATCCCCACGTGCCAGGCCATAAGCGGTTTGGATTCACCTACTGCCGAAAGTATAGCTGCCAGGTTATAGATGGTGTCGATCTTATATTTCTTCACAACATCAGCCACCTGTTGTGCATTGGTGGCATCAGCCACTTCTGCTGGTCCCGATTCGAGCAGTTCACCGGTGGGTTTTGTTGCACGGAAGCCGGCAACCACATTGCTGTTGCCATAACGTTTGCGGAGTTCCAGGGTCAGTTCCGATCCGATCTGTCCGACTGCCCCGATTACGAGAATATTTTTCATGAATAAGATTGATTTATTTGTTATTCGATTAACAATGCAGTGGCAAAAATAATGAAAATTAACCAAGTCAAAGATGATATTCGGCGCAAATTTCCTCCGGCCTTTCGCCCTGATTTTCACCGGTCAAAGGCAAAGCGGCGATAACAGATAAATTAACAGATTTTAATACTGAAATAATATCAAAAACAACTGTACGTTTTTACAAGATTTATATCTTTGCACATTGTTAAATTAAGAACAATAATTCTACCTAACATCTTAAAATACAGATAATTATGTACGAAAATTTTCAGTCTTTCCTCCAGAAAGAACTCACCGGCATCGAAGAAGCCGGCCTGTTTAAGAATGAACGCATCATTGTGTCGCCACAGGGTGCCGAAATCAAAATCAACACAGGTGCTACCGTGCTGAATTTCTGTGCCAACAACTACCTTGGACTCAGCAACAATCCCAAACTCATCGCCGCTGCAAAAAAAGCTCTTGACAGCCACGGATATGGAATGTCATCGGTAAGGTTTATCTGCGGTACTTCCGACCTTCACAAAGAACTGGAGCGTAAGATCTCTGAATTTTTCGGAACAGAAGATACGATTCTGTACGCTGCCTGTTTCGATGCCAATGGCGGAGTATTTGAACCATTGCTCGGAGAACAGGATGCCATCATCAGCGATTCACTCAACCATGCATCCATCATCGATGGCGTTCGTCTCTGCAAGGCTGTTCGCTATCGTTATGCCAACGCCGATATGGCAGACCTCGAAAAACAACTTCAGGCTGCCCAGGCCCAGCGTTTCCGCCTTGTTGTTACCGACGGCGTTTTCAGTATGGACGGCAATGTTGCCCCTCTCGACAAGATTTACGAATTAGCCAATAAATATGATGCCATGGTAATGGTTGACGAAAGCCATTCCGCAGGAGTTGTTGGTCGTACCGGTCGTGGTGTAACCGAACAATTCAACCTGAGAGGCAAGATCGAAATCCTTACCGGAACTCTCGGCAAATCCTTCGGCGGCGCTATCGGCGGATTTACAACCGGTAAAAAAGAAGTGATTGCTATGCTTCGCCAGCGTTCACGTCCTTATCTGTTCAGCAATTCAGTTCCTCCGCTGGTAGCAGCAGCCGGTATCAGAATGGTTGAAATGATGAGCGAAACCAACGAACTTCAGGATAAGCTTCACGAAAACACGGCTTACTTTGTTAAAAAGATGATGGCTGCCGGTTTCGATATCAAACCAACCCAGAGTGCTATTTGCGCCGTTATGCTGTACGATGCCAAACTGAGCCAGGAAATGGCAGCAAAACTGCTTGACGAAGGTATTTATGTAACCGGTTTCTATTACCCGGTTGTTCCCAAAGGCCAGGCACGTATCCGCGTCCAGATTTCAGCCGCTCACGAACACGCACACCTTGACAAATGCGTTGCCGCCTTCACGAAAGTGGGTAAAGAACTCGGCGTATTGAAATAATCCTGCTGCAGGAAGTACCGGTTATCAGAAGGCTGGCGCCTTTTCATACCGATACTCCTTCCTATACAGATAAAAGGCTGCCCCCGGGCGGCCTTTTCTTTTACTAGATATTTATCAACCGAATAGTGGTATCTTCCGTTTAAATTGTCATATTTGTAACCAGATTATTTAATCATTTTAAAATTCCGATATTATGAAGCGTATTTTACCTTTTCTGCTTTTCCTAGGTGTTTTTTCGTTTGCAATTTCTTACGGTAGCCTGGCACAAAAAAGCGGCAGTACTCCGGGCGCCGCAGGAGTGCAGGCCGCCAATGCCAATTTCAGCAGGCTGCCTTTAGCACCTTCCATCTATTGGGCACCGACCTCTTTGGTGGATACAGTCTGGACAGGACTTGACAATAACCAGCCTCTTTATCTGATCAACAATGGAGATACTGCGCTCAATTTCATGTTTCCAAACTATTTTGAGCCCAACCCGGTCGTGAGTCCGTACACATACTGTTCAGCCTCGGGCGGGTGCGATGAATTTATCAGTACTGTCGCCATTAACTCGATTACAAACAGCAGCGGCTGCACGGGCTATGGCAATTACACCTCTGTTTACACTCATCTTAATACGGGGATGTCCTATCCCGTTACGGTTACTCTCGGCCCTCCTTCTTATAGCCAGGATGTCACCGGGGTATGGATCGATTTTGACCATAGCAGCACCTTTGATGAGGATGAGTTAACCCAGCTTTCAGGATATTTACCGGCAACCGGCGTCATTACTATTCCTGCTGATGCCTCTTTAGGCGTTACAACCATGAGGATAAGAACTCAGTACGGAGGCACCTTATCTCCCTGTGGAACTACTGATTATGGCGAAGTGGAAGATTACACGGTATGTATCAGAAAGCCTTCCTTTGTCACTGATATTTATCCTGTTTCAGGAATGATTGAACCGGGTGATACAGTCTCTGTAAATATTACCACGTCGGCAACCGGCAATTATGCTGCTTATGGCGTTTATTACGATACCCTGCTGCTTTCCACCAATGATACTGTAAATCCGGCAATCAATATTCCTGCTGAAATGCATGTGCTGGGATATGGCGAACTGCAGGGATCATTAATAGACTATGTTACACATGTTCCTTTACCGGGTATAATGGTGAAGGCTTTACAGAACATCACCATGACCGACGATTCGGGGCATTATTCCCTCAGCCTGATGGAAGGGCCTTACGAAGTGAAATTTACACGGCCTGGTTACGATACAATAGTAGCTCCTCTGACAATTATACGCGACACTACTGTAATTTACAACGATTCGCTGCATTTCTATCCCTACCGTCCGGCGTGTGCATATGCTGAAGTGATCAACGGGGATTCGGCCTGCCAGATTACCTGGTGCAAGCCTGCCGGTCCTCAACTGCTGCTCTATGACGACGCCAATGCCGAAAATTACTTTACCTGGGACAGCATTTGCAGGATCAATGCGGTGAGGTTTACCCCCGATGACTATCCGGCAACCCTGACAGGAGGACAGTTCTATCTCGGTTCCATACCATATGACGGGCTGCCGTTTACCGTGGCTGTTTACGATGACGACGGAGCCGGAGGCTTACCCGGAACCCTTCTCGATTCGGTTAGTTGTACAACGGTATTCGCCCCCGATGGCTGGATCACGGTAAACGGGCTGAATGCAACCATCTCTTCCGGTGATTATTACCTGAGCATTCTGCACCAGTGCGATAGTGCTAGCTGCATAACGTTGGGCGTTGACGAAACAGATCCTGATGCCGGCAGGAGTTATACCCGCAATATGACGGCCGGCGAGCCATGGATGCTTTCCACCGTTCAGGATTTTATGATCCATGCCATTGTGGACGAACCTGTGCCGCCTTACAGCGGTAAGGCTCTTGCCCGGAATAGCGGTTCCGGTATGACGGACGGATTAAAATCATCCGGCAACGATGATGCATCGCCAGCCGGCAACAATGATGCGTTGGAAGGTTTGTCTCATTATATGCTCTGCAGAGCACCTGTTATCGATCCGCTTGCTGGTCCGCAATACGGAACAGATATTCTATTAGCCAACGATCTGATTGATACATCCTTCCTTGAAGGCGGTACAACCTGGATTTGTCTGCCAGCCGGATGGTATGCATATGGCATTCGTGGCATTTATTCTGATGGTTCAGCTTCAGAATGGCGTTTCACGGAACCGGTTGCCCATAAATTGTATGCCGACGTCAGCGTCACCGTGCTTTCGGAATGCAATACGATGCCGCTGCAGGGGGCTACGGTAACCCTGGCGGGTGGTGAGTATCCCTTTGACACGCTGGTGCAACAGACCGATACGGGAGGTATAGCCTCATTTTCGGATATTATCAAGGGAGTTTATGAGATGAGTATCACAAGCCCTGGATTTGAAACGTACAACGTTTTCTACAACATTCAGTCACATTCTACCATGGAGATAATTCTCCAGGTGAATCCGGCAAAGCCTGAGAACCTTTCGGTTGACGGGGCAACGCTACTGGCAACCTGGGAGCCTCCTCAGTTTGATCCGCCCGGCAGCATCGCCGACACTTCGGTATTGCAGGGTTATGCAGTGTACCTTGACGGCACCTTGCAGGGACAAACCCAGGAGTTGTACTGGGATTTTTCGCCTGCCTGCCTCAACACCGGTCAGAGTTATACTGCCGCAGTAGCAGGCGTATACTGCACCGGAATCGGCGAAGCCGATACTTTCATATTTACGAGCAGTTATTTACCCCCGCCACAAAATCTGACAGCTTCGGCAACAGCATCAGTCGGTATCGGTACGGCAACTTTCTCCTGGCAAATGCCGGATACGTCATGTACGGCCTGCGATCCGGTTTCATTTATGATCTATAATTTCGGAAACCTCATAGGTGAAATCCCGGCTGAAAATCTATCATATACCATCCCATCCGCCAGCCCCACCACAGAATGCCTGGCGGTTTCGGCTAAATATGATCTGAGTTGCATGGGTTTTCCGGGTCAATTCGGGGAATCGGCCATAACGGAAGAGGTATGTATTGATATTACGCTGGGGAATGACATCCCTTTTAGTGAAGACTGGGGCTCAGGATTGTTTGAAACGAACCTGTGGACGCCTGGGCAAAACTGGGTGATTGCCGGAACCGGCGACAGCCCGTCACCGGCAGCACGGTTTGTTTCAGAACCCAATCTGTCAGGCTATTCCAGCGCCCTGCAAAGTCACTGGATCAACGCCCTGCTCACCGACACCGTGATGCCATATGACTTTTATCTGTATTACGACCTGAAGCTGCAGAAGGTGGCCGCCTCTTCAACGGAAAAACTGGCGGTTGAAGTTTTCGGCGCTGACGGCTGGACGAGGGTGAAGGAGTATGTGAACAGCGAAAACCTTGACCTTGCGCAGGAACGGCTGCTCATCAGCCAGCAGGCGAAGAATCGCATATTCATGATCAGGTTCGTGGCCGAAGGCGAAAATACATCCAATATTTCCTGGTGGGAAACGGATAATATCTCCGTAAAAGCCGAGCTGACCGGTGTTGCACCTGCCAATCTCACAGCTTCGCCATATGGGAACGATGGAGACGATATCTTGCTGCAATGGCAGCCACCAGCCGCAGGAAGTTACGCTGCAGGGCGACAGGGCAACAATGCCGGTTTCTTTGAGCCCGGCAGCAGCGAAGAGGTTGCAACAATTGCTCCGGCTGAATTGCTGGGCTATAACATTTACCGCCGGGCTTTCTATTCTCCCAATCCTGGCCCGGGGCCAGGTTCAGGATTGTGGTCGCTCCTTGCATCAACAGTTTCCGGCGATACCCTCTACATTGACGAAAACCTGCCGAACCTGGAAACCAATTGCTATGAGTACTATGTCACTTCGTTCTTCAGCCAGGGAGAATCGTCCTCCTCGAACACCGACAGCGAATGCATCTGCGTCGGCATGAAAGAAAACACGGCTGAAGTCCCTCTTCTCTATCCGAATCCTTCCGACAAATGGGTAAATATTATCCTGCCGGAAAGATGCAAGACCCTGAGCCTGTTTAATATTGCCGGAAAAGAACTTAAAAAAATTGATACAAACGGAAAGCAGGAAATAACGCTGGATATAAAAGGATTTCCGTCAGGGGCCTATTTGGTCCGGTTTGGATTAAGCGACGGAGAGCGCATCACACAAAAGTTGCTGATCAGGCATTAACGGATCATCTCGTTTATAAAACCGTCCCTGATTTGCAGACAGGTAAAACCGTCAGGAAATGAAGCTCTTTCAGTAAAGGATGACAGTCAACAGATTAATAGGGAAAGTTTAACCTGATTTTAATTCTTCTTTATTTAACCTTTAAATATCAAGCCATGAAAACTTCAATCCCGTTACTTGCCGTTTTCGCCTTTATGGCTATGGCAAGTTTTTATTCTTGCGAAAAATCGTCCGATTCCGGCGATGTAACTAAAGACATCATTATCAATAAAACCAGTGATTCGGTCCTTATTTTCGGGAGTAATTCCGACAGCCTGATTCTCACTCCATGGGATCTTGTTCTTCAGGGATATTACCACACCGACGAATCGGCTGAATTGGATATTGACGGTGATAGCATAGCCGATATCAGGTTGGTCAGTTCAATCGAAGGCCTTGCCGGCACTGCTCCGATACCGGCATCGTATATTAAGTGCCTGCATTCAAATGTCATGCTTCGCAACCGCCATAAGTCCGACACTATAACAATGAAAGAAACCTGCGATACGGTATACGATAATGGCCGGATGATCATCCAAACCGTCCGCACTTTCGAATGCAACACTTATCTGCCGGGCGATTCCATCACCGAAGTGCGGGAGATAAACCATATAGTTTACAACATAGGAGGTGATTCTGTTGCAACATACGATTTATTTGAAAGTGGTTCATATACCCTTGCAAGCAGCCCTTACACCACGCCATGGATGACAGGTTTCCAGAGCGACAGCCTCGTCATCACAAGCATGGGGGTGTATAATGATAATTGTTGCACCATGCCTGATGATGTCCCCGTTTATATCGGGTTTAAAATAATTACGGACGGCAAGCCGCGCCTGGGATGGATAAAACTGAGCGTGCACGATTATTCGATCATTCATATTTATGAGACGGCTATACAGCCGTTAGCGCGGTGAAGTGAGGATCAGAAAAAAGCCGTATCAAGCTTCGGTAAGGCGGAAGTCAATGCCTTTAAAACCTCTGTCGGGGGCGATAGCGGGTTGATTTCCTGTTTCGGAAACGCAGCCCTGGCAGAGGAATATTCATTATTCAGGCTATCCAAGCTTTCCATATCTTTGCCGCACTAACATTTACGAAAGAATGCGAACCCTCATCATCAAACTGTTCAGCGTTGCTGTCATCCTGATGGCAGTCAATAACAGGATATCCGCCCAGCAACAGGATATGGCATGGCCGGGCCCGAAAGGCGTGTTTATTTTTACAGGAGATAAGATACCCACAGGACAGGTCATATATGCCTACCAGGTGGAACGGACGGGGCCTGACAGCGTCTGGGTTAAGATCGGTGTACTGAGAACACCGGCTACCTTCCAGCAGTTCCTGGATAAGGTTAACGACACGAAAAAGATATTTCCCGATCAGCCGTTGCCTGCATCGGCAAAACTCGAACAATTATTTAAGAAAGCCCTTGCGACAGGGACTGTCGATTCGCTGACGGGCTGGAAGAACTACCCTGTCCGTATGGCTTTGGGTGTGATGTATTATGATGACCATGCTGTGAATGGCAAATTCCGGTACCGCATTTCTGAAGTGGATACAGCCCGCAAGGTGGTTTCCTCGGTGATCACAAATGCCGTTTCGATGCCCCACACGGCGAAATTCGATCCCATCATGGTTGATGAAAGTTCAAGGACGGCTCATCTCAACTATATCCGGTGGTATTCGGCGGGGAACAATCCTGCGCCCCTGTTTCAGCCTTTTCGTTTCGAAAACGGGAAGAATATTGCCATCAGCGGCTGGACGTCCAGAAACAGCGTGAATGATACAAGTTATTACACGTTCACCGATTCTGTTCCGGGAGCCATAAAAGCCGAGCAATTCTTCATCGTTCCGTTCGATCCTTTCGGAAATGCCGGTGCAGCATCCGAAATATTAAAAACCGGTCCCGACAGGTTCACAAATTCAAAGATCAATAAGGTAAAAGCCGGCCGCATCCCCGACAAATACGGCATCCGTGTGTCATGGTTTTATAATGCGCCAAAACAAATCAAAAACTTTATTATCTACCGCAGCGAGAATAAAGACAAAGGATTCAGGGAATACACAAGGGTACCTTCGGCCGACACCGTGTATTGCGATGTTAATGCCTGGCCCGGCCATACTTATTACTATTATCTAAAAGCATACGACACTACCGGGAAGCGGTTCATTACGAGTGAGAAAGCATGGTATACGGCCAGTCTGGCTTCGAAACCGGGCGCTCCAAAGGTTACGGCGGAAGCTGTAAAGGGAGGCGTTAAGTTGACGGTTGACGTGAATGATGACAAAGCTGACGGAGTGCGTATTTTCAGGAATGACGGGCTTTCGGAACAGATGATCGCCATCACGCAACTGATACCGTTAAACGGAAAACAAACCATTGAATATACCGATTCCTCCGAAAATCTTTCGGGACGGCATAATTACTGTTATCAGGTGCGTTCCGAAGCGAAGGATGCAGGCGTCAGCGAATTATCGGAAAAAGCTACGGCAAAGCCCCTTATCAATACGCCGCCTGCCGATCCGGCATTTATCCGCGGATCAGTGGCCGATAACAAGATAAACCTGCTGTGGCAGGAAGCTGGTTCAGCCGATTCCTCGATAACCGGTTATAAACTTACCCGCCGGGAGATGAAAAATTTCCCGGACAATGGTCAGGCGGAAGGACATATCAGTTCAAGTCCGGTTACCGTCGGTATCAATACCTGGTCGGATACCCTTACAAAACCCGGATATATTTATTCATACATCGTTCAGAGCCGCGATAAGGAAGAAATGATGAGTCCCGGCGCTGCCCGTATCATTATTTCGCTGGCCAAGGACTCCCCCATACCGCCCGATTATATCAAAGCAAAAGAAATATGGATCGGTAAACCGGCCATCATGATTGAATGGGCCGAGGTAATGTATGAAGGTTTTACTCAGATCAAACTTTTCAGGCAATCGGAAAACAAAGAAGCCGAGCTCATTGCAACCTTAAAGCCCGGAAATACGCGTTATGTGGATAAGATTGAGGGAAAGCCGGAGACGTACTCCTATTTCATCAAAACGGTGCATTCATCAGGGACGGAGAGCAAACCTTCGGCCACAGCCAAATCCGGAAAATGACGACCCCCAGGATTAAGGTCCTCCTTTTCTCATACCAAGGTATTGGGTTTCCTGTCGGTCATTAAAATAGTACATGACAGGCGCTTCTATCTCGTTCCGGATTCCTGGTTAAAATCCGTTGAGGTTCATGGTAACGGTCGGGATTAGTAATATCCAGCCAAGGATAACAAGGATCAATATCAGCTTCCAGGCCCAGCTAAACCATTTGTTAAAGGGTATTCTTGCCACTTCAAGGACGCCGATCAGCACGCCGGAAGTAGGCGTAATAAGGTTTGTAAACCCGTCACCGATATGAAACGCCGTAACGGTAGCCTGTTTTGAGAGGTTCACCATTTCGGATATGTCCCTCAGGATGGGCATGATAAGGGCCGCTTTCGCGGTGCCGGAAGTAATGATCATGTTGAGGCCCGACTGGAAGACATACATCAGCGAAAGCGTTGTAATCTTGCCTGTTCCTTCGATGGCTCTTGAGATTCCGTACAGGATTGTGTCGATAATCCTGCCATCTTCCAGAACGACGATAATTCCGCCGGCCAGTCCCACGACCAGCGCTGCCGACATAATATCCCTGGCACCGGCTACGAACGAACGGGTGATCTCGTTGGCATCCTTGCCCATGGCAATGCCTGCCACCAGGGCCATGGCAAAAAACAGGGCTGCCAGTTCCAGCAGGCCCCATTCAAAACCTGTAACCCCTACAACCAGGAACAGAATGGTAAAAATGAGTATGTCAAGGACAAACGCCTGAACCGATCTGCGTGCAGCCAAGAAACCGGTAACAGCAAACAAGGCTGCCAGCAGGGGAAGCGCCGGGAACAGGAATGAATTGGCCCCCAGCCTGATTTCGTTCATCGGCCAGATGAAGGCCGAAACCATAATGGCGGCTAACACACCGGCAAAAGCAACCCAGGTTGAAGGAAGGGATTTGACGGAAACCTGCATGTCGGCCCCGGTATGATGTTCGCGCCAGTAACTGTCCTCCTTGTAAACAACAGACCTGGCCGGGTTTTTCTTTACCCGGCCGGCATACCACAATACATAACTTATCCCCACAATATTGATAACCATCCAGATGACGAAACGGTATTCAAGTCCCGAAAAGAGCTGAAGCCCTGAAATTTCCTGGGCAATTCCCAGCGTGAACGGATTCATCAGGCAGCCTGCAAAACCAATGCCGGCCCCGATAAAACACATACAAACCCCAACAATGGAATCATACCCCATCGAAATAGCCATGGGCACAAAAATGATTACAAAAGCGATGGTCTCCTCGCTCATACCGAAAACAGCCCCGAAAAAGCTAAACATGAGCATCACAACCGTAATGATAATATTGTTAACGCCCAGAAACCGTATAAACCTGTACCGGTTCAGTTTGTCGCTTTTCTTCAGGAAAGCGTATACTCCCATGTCGATGGCCTTGCTCTCGTTCAGTATCCAGAAAGCGCCGCCCAGGATCAGGATGAATACGATTATTTTCGGTGAGCGGACAAATCCTTTATAGAAAGCTGAAAATATCTGCCAGGTCTGAGGGGCTGATTCAACATAATGGAACGAGTTGGTCCTGATCACTTCTTTTGTCCCTGAAGCCGTGGTTATGGTTTCGCGGTCGAATGCGCCTCCCGGCACAAACCATGTAAAAACGGCGGCAATAACAATAATGATAAATACGATGACGTAAGTGTGCGGAATCTTGAGCCTTCTGGACATGTCGGGATACAGGTTGTTTATATGATCCTTCAAAAGTATGAAAATACATTGTTCATCATTTCTTTCCCGTGTGAGCATGTTCCTCAGGGGGCTGTGGAAACCGTTCCGTATTTAATATCCGGCATTCTTAACTATCTTTGTCCGGTAGAAAAACACCCATTGTTTAACTCAAATCCTTCCCATTGTACGTTTTCCGACGCATTCTCAGAGCATTCCGGTTGCTGCTGAAATATTCCCTGCTTCTTCTATTAACAATTCTGCTTCTGCCTCTTTTTAATTACATCGAACCGGCAAGGTATGATTTTCCTGCTTCAGAGGCTTTCAAAGGGAGTTTTTGGTATAATCCTTATCAGGGGATGGACAGCGCGCAATGGCTTCCTGCCAATTTTCACATGCATTCCCGGGCTTGGGGCGGACTGACGAACGGCGCCGATACCAGAGACCATGAGGTGTACGATACCTATAAAAAAATTGGCTTTGGCAGTATCGCCATCAGCAACTACCAGAAAATAAATGCTTTATACAGCGACAAAGCCTTCTATATCCCGGCTTATGAACATGGATACGGCATCTATAAAAACCACCATCTCTGCCTGGGGGCAAAAAAGGTAGTATGGTATGACCTCCCTTACGGCCAGAATATTCATCATAAACAATACATCCTCAACAGGCTGAGGCCAACCACAGATATACTCTCCATCAATCATCCGTCATTTTTCAAGGGATACATGCCCGAAGATTTCACCCGGCTAACGGGATATGACGGTATAGAAGTCCTGAACGGTTACCGCAACTCTATTCCTCACTGGGATTCAGCGCTTTCGGCCGGGAGGCCTGCGTTTATCTTTGCCGATGACGATATGCACGACATTTCGGTTCCGGATGAAATCGGGCGGCGCTTCCTCGTTATTAACTCACCTTCAAACAGTCGGTCCGATATCCTCAGCGCCCTGAAATCCGGCAAAGCTTACGGGGTTTATTACCAGGGAGATAAAGGGGAAAGCCTGACTGAAAAATCGGAGAAGATCAACCATTTACCTGTCATCACAACCTTTGATGTGAAGAACGATACCCTTAGCCTGACCATCGATTCAACAGCTTATGAAGTCCGCTTTTACGGCCAGCACGGCAGATTATTGAAAAAAAAAGGCGGTATCCGGAAGGCCTTTTATGCTTTACAGGAAGACGATAGCTATGTAAGGGCGGTAATCCTGTTCCCTACAAGGAGCAGCCACGAAGGGCTCCAGTATTTTTTAAATCCTGTGCTCCGCAGCAAGGATGGCAAAAAACCTCCCATGCCTCAGGCAGAAATAAACCAAACGGGAACCTGGTTATCGAGGATTGGCCTTTCGTTAGTGGCTTTGACATTTATCTGGCTATCGGCCAGAATTATAAAATGGCGTAAGGAAAAGCGAAAATCTTAATATTACGGAAGTTGCCGGAAATGATGCAACTTGTATTAAATGCCGGACTCAAAAAAAATAAAACGATACATCCTCCTGTTGCTGGCGTTTTCGGCGGCGATAAGGGCTGTGCTCGCAGCATCCTTTGCTCTGGGCAACGATGAAGTGTATTACTGGACTTATGCCCTTTATCCTTCTTTGAGCTATTTCGACCATCCCCCGATGGTGGCATGGCTTATCAGGTTTTTTACTGCTAACCTGACCCTGAACCAGGAATTTTTCGTCAGGCTGGCATCCATCGTTGCAGGAACCCTTAACACCTTGCTGATCTTCAGCCTCGGCAGGAAGCTGAAGGACGAGCTTACCGGCTGGTACGCCGCATTGCTATACACGGCTTCCGTTTACGGATTTATCATCACGGGAACATTTATACTCCCGGACACTCCGCAAACTGTTTTCTGGCTTGCTGCCCTGAGGCTCATGACGGATGTGCTCCCCGATCATCTGCTCACCACCGGAAGCCGACGGAAGATGCTTCTCACCGGAATTTTGCTTGGCGCCGGAATGCTTTCAAAATATTCGACAGCTTTCCTGTGGCTGGGAATGATGATTTTTATCCTTGTAAAAAACCGCAGATGGCTCGCCGCCTGGCAGTTCTATGCTGCAAATATCCTAATCCTCCTTCTTTTCGCACCTGTCATCCTTTGGAACGCCGATAACTCCTTTATCAGTTTTTCGTTTCACAGCCAGCGTATCGCTCTTTCCGAACATCTGATCAATTTCAACTCCTTCGTTACGGAACTGGGAGGCGAGATGCTCTATTCCAACCCGGTAAATGTGATATTGTTCATCCTGGCGCTGATCGCCATACTCAGGATGCCGGCACGCAGAAGAAATGACGGTGTAAGGCTGCTATTATGGTCAGGCCTGCCGCTGATCCTTGTTTTCTGGATCGTTTCCCTGTTCAGGAGCACCCTGCCGCATTGGTCCGGGCCCGGATACGTGAGCCTGATCCCGGTTACAGCCTTCTGGCTTCGCTCGTTACATGAAAATCTTTTCCCGAAAGCCATAAAAACTTCATTGGCAGCAGCCGGTGTTGTTCTTACCGTAAGCCTTATACAGATTACTACCGGCATCATTCCGTGGCCTGCCGGCAGCGATTCATATCCGGAAAAAGGCGCAGACGATATTTCCCTTGAATTAACGGGATGGCGCACGCTGGGTAAAGAATTCACGGAATTATCAGGGAAATATGAAAAATCCGGCCTGATGCCTGCAGGGGCTCCCATCATAAGCTACCGTTGGTTCCCGGCCGCTAATCTGGAATACTATGCCGCCCGGCCTTCAAAACGATTTTTGCTGGCCGCCGGCCCGTTAAATTCCATCCACCAGTATGCCTGGACAAATACCCTTCACGGCGGTTTTAAACTGAACACCGATGCCTGGTACATCACTTCCAGCCGAGATTTTCGTCCGCCGGCAGCGTTAAAACCTTTATACTTCAGCCACACTTCTGATCCCGACACCATAACGGTGACAAGATGCGGCAAAGCGGCATATTATTTCTTCGTTTACCGAATGAAGGATATGCAGGCAAAACCGGCAGCAATCGTAGAGTAGACCTCCTGCTTGCCGGGTAAATCATTCAAAAACCCGGAAACTCTCCTCTTCCGGACAAAGCGCAAAGCTAATCAACAATTAATTTTTTAACCGTTGCCGGAAAATCCGCGCTTTCAAGTTTGACGAGGTAAACCCCTTTTGGCCAGCCATGTACGTTGACTTTGCAAATTCCCGTACATGAATTTGCCGGCAATGACGACATCAGCGATCCGAGCTGCGAATAAACCAGGATTTGCGCTTCACATCTTTCCGGAATAACATAAGGTATATTGACTTCCTGGTCGGCAGGATTAGGAAACGGGGTTCCCAACCCGCCGGCTACAGCTTCATCCTTGTCTTCAACTTTAGTGGGATCAAGCAGGATGCTTACTTTAAAATCGTCGAAATAATAGCCGTCGGCTTGAACGCCCCCATCCGACCGGAGGGTAAACCGGAATAATACATTTTGATCAAGAAAATCGTTCAGGTAAATGGTTTCTTTTACCCATTCCGACTGAATGCCGTCATAGAGAGGTTCGCCTGCCGCCTGGTTTATCGTACCCGGACGGGTATATTGACCGGTAAGCGGAATCCATGTTAGGCCATCATCGGTTGAGGCTTTTACCTGTACATAGTCGTATCCTGCTTCGAGGTTCCACTGCGCCTCAAATTCAAGCATGGCAAACATAGCATTCTGCAAGGATACCGGTACTATGGTGGTTGTACTGCGGTTGGCATTGTTGGAGTAATTTCCCGAAGGTGAATCGGTCATCGATTTGGAAGGAGAAACATATTTCAGGGAAGTCAATGCCCATTGGCCAGTCCAGTTACCGGTAGTATTAAGGCTGTCGTTCACAATTGCAACCGGCATCCCGTAAAATTTCTCTATTGTATCGGCTATGGAGAAGGAACCGTTATCAAGGATCAGGGCATACCTGATGGTATCGCCTGACATAATCAACGGATCAAGCGTATAGGCGATAGAATCGTCGATGGATTGCAGCAACTGCATGCCGGTGAATATCTTAGCATCGCCGACAGATGCTATGGAACTGCCTAAAGGCGCAACCGTCACGGTAAAATTGCCATTGGTAAGGCCATATC
>Ga0116170_10002280_pt1 | contig 18639 bp, 17 predicted proteins | sample AD_JPNHW1_MetaG_FD_89797 | JGI IMG/M metagenome (GOLD analysis project Ga0116170, IMG submission 89797) | Active sludge microbial communities of municipal wastewater-treating anaerobic digesters from Japan - AD_JPNHW1_MetaG | ecosystem: Engineered > Bioreactor > Anaerobic > Digestate | place...
CAGTTGGGATTTGAATTCATCTACCCGCTCTCCCAGTGGCGCAGCTCCCCTATCCGCCTGTTCCCCGTCCCAGCCCGAACCAGCTTCCCGGACTCACTGCGGGCGGCTGCCCGCAAATCCGCGGATTGGAAACTCCAGAAGCAGTGGCTCGCGCTGAATTACCCCGCGCAAACCCGCTGGTACCTCAACGTCAACCTGGATTGGTTTTCACCCTGGAGCTTTTTTGTACCGGCTTCCTGGCAGAGCCTGGCCTCCCTGCGGCACTACAGCCTGCGGGATGGTCCGCGCCTGCGCGGCGTTCTCACCTGGCAAAAAACGAGGCTCTCCTCAGACCAGCTTTGGCTGGCTCTGCCTGAGGGGCCGCAGGAAGATTTGCACGCGGAAATGCTCCTCGACGCTCTGCAGATAATAGAATCTCCGGAACGCTCCTTATTGCTGGAGTATCCGCGCGGCCGTGCGCAGATGGGAATTCAGAGCGCCGGCTTCACGCTCGCACGAAACCTGGATTGGATGAAACTGAAAAATTCCTGAATCCCACCAAAGGTAAGAAGAAGGGCTGCCCCGCGCGGAGCAGCCCTTTCAGCTGGTTTAGAGTTCCTCGTCCACGATGGTTTCGATGAGGTCAAGGAATTCCTGCCATTCTTCCTTGAAAAAGTGCAGGGTCACATTGTTGAGCTCAAGGTGATAAGTGGATTCGTTATCCGGCTCATCCGCGCGCCAGGCAAGGTAATTCTCGGTTTCAGCAATAGTTGTGGTGACAGGTTCTTTCTCGTTGTCCATGTTTAGCTCCTTTTGATTTCTGGTTCTCATTATCTCATTAAGCGCCGCTCTGATGCAAGTTAAAGGGCTGTTCGCGCGCTAGATGCGCTTTTCGGGTCTTTTCGAAGGGGGAGTTCCCCGATTAATTACTTTGTGCCAGCCTTTCGCAATGGACACACGCGCCTGCTTGAACCACAGCGGAATTTTCTTTTTTAAATAGCGGAAAAAACGGGTAAGCCCAAGCTCTTTTCGCCATCTGCTGTAAGAAATGCCTTCCCACGGGTCCTGGTCATTAAGCTTGTGAAATACATAATGCGTGAGGAGCTTGACCGTGGCAAACACCGGCGCCGCCAGGATGACGCCGATGATGCCCAGCAGCTGAGAGCCAATCAGCGCCGTAATCAGCACCGCCGCCGGATGCACTTTGAGCGCGTTGCCCATCACCTTCGGTGTCATCACATTGTCCAGGATGTTATCCACTACCAGCGCCACACCCACCACCACAGCCATATAAGCGATGGGCAGCAGGCCAAAAGGGATTGGGCGGGTAATCAGCGCCACAATCGCAAAAGTCAGCCAACTGACCCAGGCGCCGACGTATGGGACGAAGCGCCCCAAACCTGCGATGAGCGCCAGACCCAGCGCATAAGGCATCTGCAGCCCGCTTAGCAGGATGGAGTAAATAAAAATGGCTCTGCCGACCACTAAAAATTCGCCGCGGATGAAAGCGTTCCAGATGTTGCTAATTTCTTTGCCCATGCGCTGAATATCTTTTTCATATCCAGGCAGGCCAAAACTGATTTTCTGCTTCTTGACCCCGTCCGTCTCGGAGGTTAAGAAGTACGAAATCAGATACATCATGAACAGGCGGAAAACCAGGTTCGCGCCGCCGGAGAGCACCTTGCCGATCAGACTGCCCGCCTCCCCCAGAATGGACTGCACCTGCCCCACCAGCAGGTCGCTCAGATAGGTCGCGGTGAGCTTCGGCACAAAAAAGCTGAAAGGCCCCCACACGACTTCCTGGTTGGACCATTGTTCCAGATTTTTCACAAGCCCGCTCAGCGCACTGCTCAGGAGGTCGATCAAGTTTTGCAGCTGGCCGAAAAGCGTGATGCCGCCCCAGGTGAGCAAGCCCAAAAGGATAAGCGCCATCAACGCGTACACCAGCGTCGTCGCCAGGCGCCAACTCAACTTGAGGTGTTTTTGGATGAAGGTGATCATCGGGGTGAACAGGAAAACAATCAGCAATGCTGTCAGTATCATGCTGAGATAATTCTGGAACTTGATAATCAGCCCAAATACAAGCAGAATACCGGCAAAGCTGATCGCCAGCTTGGTATTTTTGGACCAGCGCGGTGAAACAGCTTTTTCCGTGTGGGTCTGCGCGCCTTCTTTTAGCGGTTCGGGGTCTGTAGGCTCAGCCATGTCTGAATTTTAACTGGTATCAGGGGAATATGCAAAAGAGCTGAAAACCTCGAATTTCCAGTTTTGAAGGTAAAATTCAGGCAATTACCATCAAAAGGATATCCGTATGAAATATCGTCCCTTCGGCAAATTGGATTGGCAAGCTTCCGCGCTTGGCTTTGGCTGCATGCGCTTTCCCACCCTCGAGGGTGACAGCGGCTTAATCGATGAAGACCAGGCTGCGCCCATGCTGCGCCGCGCCATTGATGCCGGCGTAAACTACATCGATACCGCCTGGTCGTACCACCGCGAACAAAGCGAGCGCTTTGTTGGCAAGGTTTTGGCGCGGGGTTACCGCGAGAAAGTGCGCCTGGCCACCAAGATGCCTTCCTGGCTCGTCAACAGCCGCGAAGACATGGACAGGTTTCTGGACACGCAGCTGGAACGGCTGCAGGCCGACCACATTGATTTTTACCTGCTGCACAGCTTGAACGCCCACTGCTGGCAGAACTACCAGGAGCTGAAGGTCTTTGATTGGGCGGAGCGCAAGATGGCGCAGGGGAAATTCCAACATCTCGGCTTTTCGTTCCACGACAGCTACAACGTATTTGAGGACATTCTGAACGGCTACGACAATTGGACCTTCTGCCAGATTCAGTACAATTACATGGATATCAACGCGCAAGCCGGGCAAAAAGGCTTGCGCACCGCCGCGAATAAAGGTCTGGCGGTGGTGGTAATGGAACCGCTGCGCGGCGGCCGGTTGGCCAAGAACCCGCCGCCTCCCGCGGTCGCGGAAGTCTTCGCGCGCTCCGCTAAAGACTGGACGCCAGCAAACTGGGCCCTGCAGTGGGTCTGGAATCAACCGGAGGTCTCCCTGCTGCTTTCCGGGATGAGCAGCCTGGAACAAGTCGAGCAAAACCTGGTCAGTGCCGAACAATCCAACCCGAACAGCCTGGCGCCCGAAGAGCTGGCAGTCATCGGGCAGGCGCGCCTGGCCCGGGAAGCCCTCGCGCCCATCCCTTGCACGCACTGCGAATACTGCCTGCCCTGCCCCAGCGGCGTAGCCATCCCCTCTGTCTTCGAGATTTACAACGAAGCGCTGATGTACGATGAACCCCGCCGCGGTCAAAACGCATACCAAAATGACATTAAAGACGAGCACAAAGCAGACAGCTGCGTGGAATGCGGAACCTGCGAAACGCTCTGCCCGCAGCAGATTGAAATCATCTCATGGCTGAAGAAAGCCCACGCTTACCTGAGCCCGACCGGCAGCTGAAACCGGCAAACAGCGCCCAACCAGCCGCGTCTGCCAGCGTGCCGAAAAAAGAACGCGTCTGGTTTTTAGCCCTGGGATTCAGCGCGGTACTGCTGGGTGCAGGCCTGTACTTGCTCGCGCCGCAGGGCTTTTGGCCCAGGCTCAGCGCTATTGGCTATGCAGTCTGCCATCAGATTCCGGAACGCTCTTTCTTCGCGCACACGCACCAATTTCCTTTGTGCGCGCGCTGTACCGGCATGTACCTCGGCGCGCTGCTCAGCCTTTTCTTTCATCTCTTGCGCGGCAGACAGCGCAAGTTCGCTCCGCCCGCGCTGCTGGTTATCCTGGGTCTGCTTTTCATGGCCTTCGCGCTGGACGGGCTGAACTCCTTCGCGCAAGCCGCAATTCCGCTATCAACCCCATACCAAACCACCAATCTTCTCCGCCTCATCACCGGTTTTGGAGCGGGCATCTGCATCGGGGCTGTACTTGCTCCGGTCTTTAACCAGTCGGTCTGGTCGAATTCAAAGCCCGGCGCCGCCCTGGAAAGTCTTCCGCACCTGCTCGGGCTGCTGGGTGCGGCCGCGCTGCTGGGTTGGGCAGTTTATTCCGGTCCGGAGTGGCTGAAAGCCGTGCTGGCCGTGCTTTCCGCCTTGGCCGTGCCCCTCGTGCTCACGCTGGCGTACACCGTTTTGGGGGTCATGCTGCTTGGGAGAGCGAACCAATACAAAAACTGGCGGGAACTGCGTGTACCGCTGGCGCTGGGCTTATGCGCCGCGCTGGCTCAAATTTTGCTTCTGGATATCCTGCGCCTGCTGCTCACCGGAACCTGGGCAGCCTTAAAGCTCTGATTATCTTGTTAAAGCTAAATACAAATGTCGTAATGCGGGCAAGTTAGAAATGCCCTGATGCGTGGATAAAGTCATCAGGACGGTTTTTTCCTCGAGACCAAGCCTTTCTTCTTTTCCAGCATGTTTCACGGTTGCGCCCTTTCCCAGCGGCAAGCGGCTCGATTTTGCCTCGGTCAAGCCGCTGGCAAAGAAAAAAACGGGGAAAGGCTGCTACTTCCTTGTGTGTCAGGGGATTTTCATTCCCTTAAAAAAAGAATGTTGATTTCCTGGCTCTAAATGAGGACATTTCTGTTATCCTATTTCAGGGCAATATACCTTTGCTCTTACAAACCTCTGATTCTCTACTGCGTTCTGGTCATAAATGGCTATAATTAATTTGTATGTGCAGGTTTTTTATAGACAAGGAAATCCATGGGAAATGTTATTACAGGTATCTTAGGGGCTTTCGGGCTCTCCGCTTCGGCGGGTCTGAACGCGTACATTCCGCTGCTGGTGGTGTCCCTGCTGGCAAAATTCACGAACCTTATTGAGCTCTCCAAACCGTGGGACGCGCTCACCAGTTGGTGGACGATTGGTGTGCTGGTAGTGCTGGTACTGGTTGAGGCGGTCGCGGATAAAGTGCCGGCGGTTGACCATGTCAACGATGCCATCCAGACCTTCATCCGCCCGACAGCTGGCGCAATTGTTTTTGCCGCCAGCGCCGGCTCCGTAACCGAGGTTAGCCCGGTGCTCTCGCTGATCTGCGGGCTGCTTGTCGCCGGAACAGTGCACACGGTCAAGTCTGCGGCAGTCCGTCCGCTCATCACCGCCTCCACAGCCGGCGCCGGCGATCCGATTGTCAGTCTCTCAGAGGATGTGGTTGCAACGTTAGTATCCGTGCTTTCCGTTGTCCTGCCCGTGCTGATGCTGATTGTACTTATTCTGCTCACCTGGGCATTGGTATCACTCATCCGCAGGCTCCGAAAGCCTGTGAAGGAATATAATCAGGAATAAGGTTAACGAAAGGAAAAACTATGACCACAAATAATCAATTGCCTCAACCTATCACCACGTCCCCCTGGTCGATTGTCAGTCTGATCAGCGGCATCTCAAGCTATTTTTTGCTGCCCTTCCTGGGCGGCATTATCGCCCTCATTACCGGTTACGTCGCCAAGCGGGAAATAAAAAGCAGCAACGGCGCGCTCAGCGGCAGCGGCATGGCTACCGCGGGTCTCTGGCTCGGATGGATTAACATCATCCTGTGCGTGCTGGCGGTGATTCTAATCATTCTACTGGTCGTCGGCGTGATTGGCGGTTTTGCCGGCTGCGGACCGCTTTCGAACTGGATTAATAGTTTCGGATACTAAAATTCCGGCACTGGCTCAGGCATGTAATTTGCTCAGCCTTCCTGAAAAGGAAGGCTGTTTTCTTTAAACAGCCGCATCACTTCCTTTAGCGCCCGCCAGCACGCGGCCCGTGTTTGCCAGTTCAGCGCCAGCTCCGCGAACTCATCCTGGTCCAATAATTCCATGCTTCCGTCAGGATATACCAACAAATCCAGCGCCAGGTCGCGCCAGCAGATTTCATCTTCGCGAAAGTCTGCGGGCAGGCAAATATTGCAGTACCAGGCTTTCACCTGCTTGCTGGCCTGCTCGCAGACCTGCAGCAGGTTGTACCAGCGCCGCGTCGAATACCACTCCAAGGCATGGTCCCCGCGCCGGAAATACAGTTTTCCAACCGCGACGCTTTCGATATTAAAGGTTCCTGCCACCAGACGCGCGCCGTCCTGCTCCCGCAGCAGCCGCGCGGGGTAAGAGAAAACAAAATCCCCTCGCGCGTTCAGCTTAGTCACCTGTACGAAGCGCGCTTCAGCCGTCATTCCGCCTCCAGGCAGCTGAGTTTGTCCGGCGGAAACCCGACAACAAGGTCCGCGCCAACGCCCAGCGGAAGCTCGGTTTGAATAGTCAAGGAATAGTCATCTACGCGCAGTTCGGTTTGGTAATTCTCTCCCATAAACAGGCAGTCTCTCACCCGCGCCGTAAATTGATTCTCGCCTTCCGGCTGCCCCGCGAACACCCGCGCCTCTCGCGGACGCAGCAGAAGCTGAACTTTCTCGCCCGGCTGCCATGCCCGCGCGCAATCGGAGACCCGGAAGACCCCCAATGCCGTGCCTACCCGCAGGGGCGCCAGGCTTAAAACCACCCCGGAAAGCAGGCTGCCAAGTCCCAAAAAGCCTGCCGCCCAGGCGTTCACCGGATGTCTAAAAAGCTCGGCCGTACTGCCGGCTTGCGCAATCCTGCCGCCGTGCAGCAGCATCAGCGTATCCGCCAGGCCAAAAGCCTCCTCGCGGTCATGCGTCACGTAAATGGCAGGTTTGCGGCTGTCGTGCAAAATTCGGCGCAGCTCGCCAATCAGCTGTTTACGCAAGGCATGGTCCAGCGCCCCCAAAGGTTCATCCAGCATCAGCAAACGCGGGTCAGGCGCCAGCGCGCGCGCCAAGGCCACGCGCTGCTGCTCCCCGCCCGAAAGCTCGGCAACCGCTCTTCCTTCAAAACCATCCATGCGCACCATGGCCAGCGCGGCGCGCGTGCGCGCTTCGACTTCTGCCGAGGGCAGCCCTTGCATGCGCAGCCCGAATGCTACGTTCGCTTGCACGTTCCGGTGCGGAAAGAGCGCGTAATCCTGGAACATAAGCCCGAAGCCGCGCTTATGCGCCGGCACAGCGCTGATTTCCTCACCGTTCCACCACAGCGAACCGGCCTCCGCCTCTTCCAGCCCGGCGATAATCCGCAGCAGCGTGCTCTTGCCGCTGCCCGACTCCCCCAGCAAGCAGACGGTCTCGCCTTCGCGCACTGTGAAGGAAATCCCCTCCAGAAGGGGTTTCCCCTCGTAGCTTTTATGGATATCCCTGATTTCCAGCATCAGAACAGCTCCTCTCCGGGCAGGCGCGCCTTCTCGATAAGCACGCTTCCGGCCGCGCAAACCAGCAGCAATATCGTGGACATCGCCAGCGCCTGGCCGTAATTCAGCGCGCCCGGCTGGGAAATGTAGCGGAAAATGGCCACCGGGATGGTCGGGTTTTGGCCGGTGCTCAAGAAGCTCGAGGCGCCAAACTCCCCCAGCGAGACGGTAAAAGCGAACACCATGCTCACAAGCAGCGAACGCAGCATCACCGGCAAATCCACCTCGCGGAAGACGCGCGCCCAACCAGCGCCCAACGTGCCCGCAGCCTGGCGCAGAGAATCAGGAATGCCGCGCAGGGTCGGCAGCAGCGTGCGCAGAACCAGGGGAAGCGCCACCAACGCGTGCGCGAAGGGAATCAGCATCGGGAAGCTGAACGCGTCCCAGGGCGGGCGGCGGAAAACCATCACAAAGCCCAGCCCAAGCGTTACCGCGCTGGCGCCCAGCGGCAGGATAAAAAGCGGTTCCAACCAGCGGCCCAGCCTCCCGGAAGCTTGCAGCGCGTAGCTCGTGAGTAAGCCCAACAGATTGGCAATCAGCATTGCTGCCCCGGCGTAGAGCAAAGAGTTGCGCACCGCAGTCACCGGCGGCACGTAGAATATTGAGCCGCTGGTATTGCGGAACAGTTCGCGGTAATAACGCAGGGTAAACCCGGCCTGCACCTCGCCGCGCGCTCCGCGGTCCGCCTCCAGGCTGACCACGCTGCGCGTCACCAGGCTGAGCAGCGGCAGCAGCGTCAGCGCAGCCAACATGATCACAACCGCCAGCGTGAAAGCTTTTTCCGCGCGGGTTTTGGGTCGGCGCAGGTTGGCGCGTTCCGAGCTCATAGCTGCCTTGCCGTAACGCGGCAGGCTGACGCGGTTTTGCAGCCAGGCGACCAGCAGCGTGAACGCGAGCTGGACGACGGAGAGCACACCCGCCAGCGGCAGATTGAACAGGTACAGCGCCTGGGTGTAGATTTCCACTTCCAGCGTGGCAAAGCGCGGCCCGCCAAGCATCAGCACCACCCCAAAGCTGGTAAAGTCGAACAGGAAAACGAGCAGGCTGGCTCCGCCGATAGCTGGCAGCAGCAGGGGCAAAGTCAATTCCCAAAAAGTATGCCAGGCGTCGGCGCCTAACATCCGGGCGGCCTGGGTCAGTTTGCGGTCCAGCCGGCTCCAGGCTCCGCCTACAATGCGAATAATCAATGAACTGTTATAAAACACATGCGCCAGCAAGATGGCCGGCAGGCTGTCTAAGATGTGCACAGGCGGCTCGGAAAGATTGAAGAGCGCCATCAAGCCCAGGTTCAACCAGCCGCGCGGTCCCAGCAGGCTGTTGAAACACACCGCCGTCACGACGGTTGGGAGGATGAAGGGCAGCAGCGTGATAAGCCGCAGGAATTTTCGTCCGGGGAACTCAAAATGGGAGAACAGGTACGCAGCCGGCAAGCCCACCGCCAGCGTCAGCAGCGTGGAAAGCAAAGCCTGCCAGAGCGTGAAACCGAAAGTTTCTACAACCATCGCGGGCTGAAAACTTTGCCCCTCCCCGGCCAACCGCGCTGAAAACGCCAGGCGCAGAATTGCAGCCAGCGGCTGGTAAAAAAACACCAGCAGAAAGGCTGCCGGCAGCAGCCACAGCAGCGCTTTCCACCAAAACTTGCCGCGCTTCGCCTTCATTCAGCTCATTTCAACATCAAATCGGTCCAGGCGCGCAGCCACTCGTCGCGCCGCTCCGCGATGAGCCCGGGGTCCAGGCTGGCTGGCCGGACAGGCACAGCGCTCGCGCGCGTGAACACCTCGGGCAGCGCGGCGCCGGGCAGCACCGGGTAAACGAACATCTGCAGCGGCACATCTTCCTGAAACGGCTTGCTCAGCAGGAAGTCGATAAATTTTTCCGCCAGGGCGCGCTGGGTTGTCCCTTTCAGGATGCCGGCGAATTCTATCTGCCGCCAACAGGTCCCGTCTGCCACGATAGAGCCGGTTGGGGCTTCCTCGAGCGGCGTCGCAGCATAAACCAGTTCAGCTGCCGGGCTGGAAGCGTACGAAACAACCATCGGCTGGCTTCCCCGTCCGGATGAACCTGAAAAGTTGGTGTAATACGCGCGCTCCCAATCGGAAACGATTACCACGCCGTTATTTTTCAGCGCCTGCCACCAGGCTTGCCAGCCGCTCTCCCCAAATTCCGCCACGCTTGCCAGGAAGAAGGACAGCCCGGGCGAGGAGGTGGCCGGGTTCTCGACCACCAGCAGACCCTTGTAGATGGGCTTGGTCAGGTCCGTCAAAGACTGCGGCAGCGGCAGGGAATGATCCTCGAACCAGGCCCTGTCGTAGTTGATGCACACATCGCCGTAGTCAATGGGCAGGGCGCGGTTTTGCGGGTCCAACCGCAAGCTTTCCGGGATTTCCGCCAGCGCGGGCGCCTCATATGCCTCTAACAGGTCGTTTTCCAGCGCGCGGGAGAGGAAGGTGTTGTCCAGCCCGAAAAACACATCGGCTTCCGGTTTGCCGGACAAGCTGGTAAGGATTAGCCGGTTCAACGCCGCGCCAGCATCTCCGCCTTTGACAAAGTTTACCTTGACGTTGTTTTCGGCTTCAAACTGCGCGATGACCCCGGCGCTGACCGCGAACGAATCGTGCGTCATCACGGTGAGCTCCCGGGTCTCCGCGCCTTGGGCCGGCGCGGCGGGGGTTTGTCCTGCGCAGGCAGTCAATAAAGCAGCTGTGAACAAGCCCGCCAGCAGAGTTTTAATCTTCATTTTCGTCCTCCAAACCTCGTATTCCCTGGCGTTGATGAATGACCAGCAGCGCGCCCTCGCCGCACGAGATTTCAAACTCGAGGCCGGTGCACAGGTTGCTAATCCCGCGCGTCTGCCAGGGCTGCAGGCTCTCCCCGCTCAATGGATACGCCAGACCTGCAGTCGTGATGTCGTATGCCGCGCCGTTCCACGCCAGCAGCGAGACGATATCGCCCGGTTGGCAGGCCGTCCTGCACACTCCGCGCGCCAAAAATACCTCCATCCCGCCGTCGTCAAAGCGCAGTACCGCTTCTCCACAATCGGGGCGGGAAAGCAGCGCCAGGTTGCCCAGGCTGTGGTCCAGCCTGCCGCCCAGGCCGAAGGCAATCACAATCTTGCGGTACCCCCGCCCAAGCGCCGCGACCAGTGCCAGTTCCAGGTCGGTCTGGTCTTTTTGGCTGGGGTAGCGCAGGATTTCCACCCCCTCCAGGCGGCACTCTTCCAATTCCTGCGCGCTGATCGAATCAAAATCCCCGACCAGCAGATGCGGTTTCAAGCCAAGCGTCCGGAGATGGCGCAGTCCGCCGTCCACTGCGACGAGGTAATCATCCGCCTGCAATCTCAATTGCTGCGGGCTGCGGGCTTCCCCATTGGCAAAGAGCAGCGCTCTCTTGTGCGCGACCAAAAAAAACACCCTTCCGCCTTGGGAGGGTGCCTGAAGCGCATTCATTCCCTCCGCCGGCATTATCCGGATCAGGTTCTGCGGGTCAGAAGCTCACTGCTTCCCTCTCAGCCTGAAAAACAGGCTCCCCGTGTGCTTACCCTTTTATCATACCATCAAATTCAGAGATTCCGGGCATTGTAGCACCTGCCCGAAAGTCGGCAGTAGCAGGGCAGTCAGGGCGTCAGCCGGTAGTTGTCCGGATTCCCGGGTTCGGAGCGCAGCTCAATCGAACTTTGTTGGGTTGATACAGCGGAGTATGCGAATGAAATCCGCCGCACCCGCTCCACTCGCTTCCGCGCGGTCAGCAAAACCCGGGCGGCTCGGCTGGGGACGGAAGCGGAGAATAACAGCGCGTTTCTTGATATAATCCCACAGCAGGCTTGCAGGCTGAGCCTGGATACTCTCTGCCGTGGGAATGACCTATTCATGGACGAAAACGCCGTCAGCACACCCGCAAGCACCCGTCTTAGCGCCCTCGCGCGCAAGCTGTGGTTCCCGCTCTTCCTTTTCCTGCTCACGATCCTCACTTACGGGCTGCTAACCTCCCGCCAGGGCTTCTACCTGGACGATTGGTACATCATCCTCTTTAAGGAAAAGCTGGGCAACGAAGGCTTTTTGCTCTATTTTTCCAAAGACCGGCCTTTCCTCTCATATCCTTACGTCGTCCTGATGGCGCTCTTTGGCGAATCCGCCGTAAGCTGGGCGATTTTCGCGCTGGTGATGCGCTGGGTGGCCACCTGCACCTTCTGGCAGCTGCTGAACAAGCTCTTCCCCGAGAAAAAGAAGCTCTGGATGTGGGCCGCGGTGCTCTTCGCGGTCTACCCGGGTTTCAGGTTCCACTGGTTCGCGATTATGTACGCCTTCGCGTATATCTTCCTGACCTTTTACTTCCTGTCGTTCCTCAGCATGGCCAAGGCGTTGGAAAACAGGTCTGCGCCGGCGCTCTACGGCTTGTGGACGCTGCTCGGACTGCTCTTCCTTTTAATCGGGATTGTCCCGCAGGAGTATTTTTTCGGGATGGAGCTTTTCCGTCCAGTTCTGCTGTGGATTCTGATGAAACGCGCGCACCCCGACAAGCCCAAGACCGTCCTGCGCGAGAGCTTCCTGCATTGGCTGCCGTACCTGGCGGTTTTGGTGGGCTTTAGCGCCTACCGGATCCTGCAGAGCAGCACCTATGCCTACCAGGTCGGCATTCTGGACCAGCTTTCCGCCGCCCCGCTGCCCACCTTGCTTGAACTGGCGAAAAAGGCACTCCTCTCCGTCGCTGACGCGCTGGCGCTCTCCTGGTGGAAGGCTTTCAAGCTGGTGGCGCAAAACCGCTTTTTACCCGGGGTCATTCCACTGCTGGCTGTGATTCTTTCCGGTCTGGCGCTGGTCCTCGTGGGGCTCTTCCCGCGCAAGAAAGGCGAAGGGCTCCCTTTCCGGGAGCGGCAGGGCTGGCAGCTGATGTTAGCCGGGCTGTTCCTGTGCTTTGTATCCCTCATCCCCTTCTACGCCGGCGGCTTTGAGGTCTCGTCCGACTTCCCGTGGAACCGCTTTTTGCTCGCGCTGACCCCCGGCGTGGCAATCTTCCTGACTGGCGCGCTGGAACAGGCGTTTCGCTCGGACCGGCTGAAAGTGGTGCTGCTGGCGCTGGTGTGCTCGGTTGCTATTGGTTCGCAGTACCTTACCTCGCTGGATTTCGTGAAGAACTGGGAGCGCCAAAAGGATTTCTTTTGGCAGCTCAGCTGGCGCGCGCCCGGGCTTGAACCCGGCACCGCGTTGGTCACTTCCGAGATTTCCTTCGGAAAATACTTCAGCGGTACCGCCCTGAACGGACCGCTCAACCTGATTTACTCTCCCACGGACAGCAGCGAGAACATCAACAACATCATCCTGCTGCTGGACGGTCCCCAAAAGGAATACGTGCCCGCATACGTCGCGGGGCTGCCCATTGAATACAACCTGCGCGGCTTGCAGTTTCGTGGGAACACCGACAAGCTGCTGGTTTTCTCCATGCCCGCTGAAAACTGCCTGCGCGTCCTCGCTCCCACGGAGCTCCCCGACGACGAAGTCTCCGCCCGAAAGCCGAGCCTGTGGCAGGGTCTGACGGACATATCCAATCTGCAAACCATCATTACCGACCTCGAAGAACCCGCTCTGCCTCCGGAACGCTTTTTTGGCCCGGAAAACCGCGCGCAATGGTGTTATTATTTTGAGAAAGCTGACCTGGCGCGCCAGCAGCAAGATTGGGCGGCGGTCATTCAGCTTTACGACAAGGCCCTCAAACTGGACCTGGGACCCAACGGGACGGCGGAGTATGTGCCGCTCTTTGAGGCTTATCTGCGCTCAGACCAGGTCGAAAAAGCCTACCAGCTTCACAGCCAGCTCTTCGATTGGTTCCCGGGTGACCGGGCGCATTGGTGCACGCTGTTCTGGAATGTGCTGGCGGACCAGGACCTGAGCACAACGGACCAGGCGCTCCTAACGGAGATGCTCACGCAGGAAGGCTGCCGCTGAAAACCAAAAGGAGGACAGACAAGCCGCCATGGAAACTGAAGAAACAAAACCCACTTGCTCGGTAGTCATCCCGGTCTACAACAGCGAGCGCAGCCTGCCGCTGCTGGTGCAAAGGCTGCATGCCGTCCTCCCCAGCCTGTGCTCGCAGTATGAAATCATCCTGGTGAACGACGACAGCCGCGATGGCAGTTGGGCCGCCGTCCAGGCGCTTTGCGCAGCCGACCCACGCGTGCTGGGCATCGACCTGATGCGCAACTTCGGCCAGCACAATGCCCTCCTGTGCGGCATCCGCCAGGCGCGTTACGAACTAATCCTGACCATGGATGACGACTTACAGCACCCGCCTGAAGAGGTGTACAAGCTCTTCGCGCGCCTGGCTGAGGGCGCGGATGTCGTTTACGGGGCGCCGTCCATCGAAAAGCACGGCTTCTGGCGGGACTTATCCTCCCGGTTAATCAAGAAACTGCTGCACCGGCTGATGAACATCAAGAGCGCGGCAACGGTTTCCGCGTTCCGCCTGTTTCGCGCGGAGATTTGCAAGGCTTTCGCGGATTACAAGGGCGCGTTCGTCTCGATTGACGTGCTGCTCAGTTGGGGTACCACGCGCTTTGCGTCCGTGCTTGTCAATCACCAGGAACGCGAACACGGGAAATCGAATTACAGCTTCAGAAAATTAATGAATCACGCGCTCACGCTCATTACCGGTTTCAGCAACGCGCCGCTGCGCTTTGCCAGCCTGACCGGTTTTATTTTTACTGCTTTCGGTATTCTCGTCTTGCTTTATGTGCTCATCAGCTACATTGTGCGCGGCGGCAGCCTGCCTGGTTTCCCATTTCTGGCCTCTATCATTTCCATTTTCTCGGGCGTACAGCTCTTCGCGCTGGGGATTTTTGGCGAGTACCTGGGACGAATGTTCATCCGCACGCTGAACAAACCGGTTTACACCGTGCGCCAGATGCTCAACGAACCCCAACCCGTCCGCGAAACCAAGGAGCAGGCGTGAGCGCTAATGCAGCCGCCCCTGCCCCGGCGGAGCTTTCTCCGCTGGACGAAGCCCGCTTTGGCGTCCGCTCCGCGCGCGCCCGGGAAGTGAGCGCTGAGAACCTGCCGGACGTCCTGGACTTTTGCGCTGCCCATGATGTGGAATTCCTGGTCGCGCGCTGCCCCACCACGGATATCAGCGCCGTCCACGCGCTGGAAACAGCCGGATTTCACCTGATGGACACCCTGCTCTACCTGCGCTTTGACCTGAAGAAAACCCCCATCCCGCCAAACGAGAGCGATGTCCGCATCCGCCCTGCCCGCCCGGACGAGGTGGAGCAGGTCGGCGCGCTGGCTTTTTCCGCTTTCGAGCACTTCCATGGGCATTACCATGCCGACCCGCGCCTGGACCCCCGCAAAAGCACGGAAGTGTACGTCTCATGGGCGCAGCGCTGCTGCACCGAACCAAGCGCGGCCAGTCTGGTTTTGGTGGCCGAAGCGGAGGGCAGGTTGCTGGGTTTCCGCGCGCTGCGGGTCAACTCCCCCACGCAGGGGGAATTCATTCTGGCGGGCGTGAACCCGGAGTACCAGCGCCGCGGCATCTACCGCGCCTTCATTGTGGAAGGCTTGAGATGGTGCCGGGAACGCGGGCTGCAGGAAGTATTAAACTCCACGCATGTGGCGAATGTGGCGGTTCAGCGCGCTTGCGTGCGCGCGGGCTTCGAGCCGGCTTATTCCTGGTACACTTTCCACAAGTGGTTCCAGTAAACACCTTTGGATGGAACATTCTACGCGGGCTTTCGCTTCGCGCAAGCGATTAAAACAGCAGCATATTTCAGATCAGAGCAAACCATGAGCAAAATCCCCTTCAACAAACCCCCGTTCCTCGGCAATGAGTTCGAATACATGCGCGCGGCTATCGAAAGCGGGCACATCTCCGGCGACGGCGACTTTACCAAACGCTGCAGCGCAAAACTGGAGGGGCTCCTTGGGGCCTCAAAAGTCCTGCTGACCACCTCCTGCACACACGCACTGGAAATGGCGGCGCTGCTGTTAGACATTCAACCCGGGGATGAGGTCATCTTCCCATCTTTCACTTTCGTCTCCACGGTGAACGCGTTCGTACTGCGAGGCGCGAGGCCGGTTTTCGCGGATATCCGCGCGGACACGCTGAACCTTGATGAAACCCGACTGGAACGCCTGCTCAGCCCCAAAACCCGCGCGCTTGTGCCGGTGCACTACGCCGGCGTCGGCTGCGAGATGGACGCCATTCTCAGTTTTGCCGCCGAACACAAGCTGGCAGTTGTGGAAGATAACGCACACGGACTGACCGGCACTTACAAAGGCAAAGCCCTGGGCAGCTTTGGCTGCATGGCAACCCAGAGCTTCCACGAGACCAAGAATTTTTCTTGCGGAGAAGGCGGCGCGCTGGTCATCAACGACCCCAGCTACAGCGAACGCGCGGAAATCATCCGCGAAAAAGGCACCAACCGCAGCCGCTTCTTCCGCGGCATGGTGGACAAGTACACCTGGGTGGATATCGGCTCCAGCTACCTGCCTTCCGACATGCTGGCGGCGTACCTGTGGGCTCAGTTGGAGCAGTGGCAAACTATCCAGGCGCGCCGCAAGCAGCTTTGGGAAAAGTACGACAGCGCTCTGCGGGATTGGGCCGCGCGCAACGGGGTCCGGCAGCCTTTTATCCCCCCGGACCGCGGGCAGGCCTACCATATGTACTACCTGCTGTTTCCCACGCTCGCCGGCAGACAGGCCTTTATTGCCCGCCTGAAAGAGCAGGAAATCCTGTCCGTCTTCCATTACCTGCCACTGCACCTTTCGGACATGGGCTTGCGTTTTGGCGGAAAAGTCGGGGACTGCCCGGTCACCGAGTGCATCAGCGACCAGCTGGTACGGCTGCCGTTCTTCTACAACCTGACGGACGCGGAGCAGGAGCGGGTCATCGAGGCGGTGCTCAGCCAGGCGGTCTGAACCCGGCATAGAATCTGCGCGCACGCAAGGCTGTTTGCTCTTGTTCAACCTATCTATGCTTGTCATTCTGATGCCCTGAAATGCCAATGCCGCAGCGAAGAATCCCCCTTTAATAATCCAGAGCCTTCGGCTGCGCTCAGGCTGTGTGTTCTTGTCATTCTGCTGCCCTGAAGGGGACGTGCCTCAGCGAAGAATCCCTCTTTAATAGTCCAGAGCCTTCGGCTGCGCTCAGGCTGTGTGTTCTTGTCATTCTGCTGCCCTGAAGGGGACGTGCCGAAGCGAAGAATCACCTCAGCTAAATAAAAGCCCTTCAGCTGCGCTCAGGATGACAACCCTTTTGTCATTCCGCTGCCCTGAATTGCCCATGCCGCAGCGAAGCATCTCCTCACATTCAAACCGGGGTTCTTCCCCCTCGCTCAGGCGGAATCGAATCCTAGACGGGCAGCGGACTGCTGTTTGGAAGTGATGACAAGCAAAGATCTGCGGGCACAGCTGTTCTTTGAAATGCAGGGCAATCCCGCGCTCACGGCGCTATCCCCCGTGCGTACAACAGCGCCAGGCCTCCGAAATATGCCAGGATCAGGATGAGTGAATCAATTTCCAGGAAGAGAATCCGCCGCTCCAGACGCGCAAGCGTGGCGATCAGCGCGAAAACAGTCATTAACAGGCCAATCACGCCAATCAGCAGGAATGAAGGATCAATCACGGCAAAGAAACGCCCGCCAAAAAAGAAAAAATCCGCTATACCCAGCCCGAACATATTAAACATGTTGCTGCCAAACAGATTGCCAATCGCCATATCGTCCGCGCCTATTTTTGCGGCCGAAATTGTTGTGATCAGTTCCGGCAGGGAGGTCACTACTGCCACGAGTGTCGAACCGATGAAAGTCGCGCCCAGACCGGTGATTTCCGCGATGCGCCCGCTGGCATCCACCATCCAGGGCGTAACAAACACCAGCACAACGATTGCGCTTACAAACCATAAAATCGCAGTCCTTAGCGGGGGAACATCCTCCGGGATGTCTTCAGGTCTCACCGGGATGGAGGAGATACGGCTCTGTTTGCGCAGCAGGGACATAGCCAGAAAGTAAGCCGCGATCATCACCATTGCGTCCGCTCCGACGACGAAGTTTCCAACCTTTATCTGCAAGGGCAGCTGTGCGATGATGAAGAAAATCGCCAGCACGATCATCAGCACCGCCAGGCTTCCGGAAAGAGCATGTTTTTCCGCGTTTTTGCGGCTGATGCGTCTGCGGTAGTGCGCCAAATCCAAGATCGCCAGCAAGAGGATATTGAACATGTTACTGCCAAACAGGTTGCCGGCTGCCAGCTGCGGGATGCCTGTGCGCACAGCCGAAATTGTTGTAATCACCTCCGGGAGAGAAGTAGCAGTCGCCAAAAGCAGCGTGCCCGCGAAAGCCCCGCCCAGTTTCGTGCGCAGCCCGATGACGTCGCCGTATTTTGCGAGCTGAATGGAAACAAAAGTGATAATCGCGGCGCTGATGAGGAACTCTATCCAGACCATTTCAGGGCTTTGCTCCCTTCTTGGGGATTCCTTTCACGACCGTCAGCGGCCAGGCCGCAAATATGCCAGTGTTGGGCTCTTCCAGGCTGCCGATAACCTTCTCGGTAGCGCGCAGGCAGGCCTGGATCAGCTGTTCGTCATCGACGATTGCCATCAGCGTCAGATGGCTTTCCTCTTGGTCATAGACTACCGGCAGGTAGCGCATCGGGAACAGCCGGCGCTTAAGGCGGTACATACCGGTGCTCTCCAGGATGGTCACCCCGCTGATACCGGCTTCTTCCCAGGCTTCCAGCAGCTCCGGCAGCTTATCGGGGTCATCCAGCACAAATAATATGTTGAACATAGGCACTCCTCAGGTTTTAGGCGGCGGTTTTCCTTCAGGTTGGTAATGGTGAAGATAATCAAGATGTTGCCGGCAGATTTGCCGTAATACTATGAACCGCCACATAACTATTTTACCCCAGGCAGGCGGGTCGGAAAATGGCGCTGTAGAATGAGGACCTCGCAAATTTTTACCGGCGGCAAATGAAGAGATGGAGCGCCCAGTTATTCCACCGCCCTGAAGGGCACGCGCCGCAGCGAAGAAAATACTGATTAAACGGTCGTAGGTCAGCGCGGGAGTGAATTGTCATTCTGATGCCCTGAAGGATACGTGGCGAAGCGAAGAATCTCCTCACGAAAAAAGCCAGACCCTTCGACTGCGCTCAGGCTGATAACATTTTTATCATTCCGCTGCCCTGAAGGGTGCGTGGCGAAGCGAAGAATCTTCCCTTAACAATCCAGACCCTTCGGCTGCGCTCAGGCTGTCTATGCTGGTCATTCTGATGCCCTGAAGGGTACGTGGCAGAACGAAAGAATCTTCTCACGGAAAAAACCGAGACCTTCGACTGCGCTCAGGCTGATAACATTTTTATCATTCCGCTGCCCTGAATTGCCCATCCTGCAGCAAAGAATCTCCAACCGCATCCACCAAAGCCTTTCTGCTTCGGCCTGTAC
>Ga0116170_10002286_pt1 | contig 18612 bp, 20 predicted proteins | sample AD_JPNHW1_MetaG_FD_89797 | JGI IMG/M metagenome (GOLD analysis project Ga0116170, IMG submission 89797) | Active sludge microbial communities of municipal wastewater-treating anaerobic digesters from Japan - AD_JPNHW1_MetaG | ecosystem: Engineered > Bioreactor > Anaerobic > Digestate | place...
GATAATTGTCTCTCAATTTTTACCACCAAAGAATGGCAGAAGGTTTCTGAGAAATTATCTGACTCATCAATGATAGCAAGTGACAATAGAAGTTTTTCGAGATTTATGTTTGGACAGGCTGCCGTAGTAGATGTGGATGGCAACGGTCGAATATTAATCCCGGAAAACTTAAAAAATCGTTCAAGCCTCTCTAACAAAGTGGTTGTTATTGGTGTCCAAAATCATGCTGAAATCTGGAATGAAAAAGCTTGGAACGATTATAAAAAAGTTGTTGAAACACAGGCTGACGCCCTCGCAGATAAATTAGGGCAGATAGGAGTTCTTTAATATTAAGATGAATCCCGTTAGAAGCCGCGATCGCAATTTAAAATTAATAAAATTATTATGAATATAAATATTGGTGATATTAATAAATTAATTTTAAAACAGACATGCGATTTGATCGCGATCTGCTTCTAAGCGGGATGAAACATATTTCAGTATTACTAGATGAATCCATAAGCGGACTTGCAATAAAGCCGGGAGATATCGTTGTAGACGGTACTTTGGGTGGAGGAGGCCATACCATTGAAATAATTAAACGTTTTGGAAAAGATGTAAAAATTATTTGTTTGGACTTGGACTCTGATGCAATATCTAGATCAAAGAAATTAATTGAAGCCACAAATTCTGATGTTATTTTTAAAACAATTGGCTTTCAGGATATTGATAAGGTTCTAGATGAATTAGGAATTGTCGGCGTAGATAGAATCTTGCTTGATTTGGGGATTAGCTCGTTTCAATTAGAGGAAGCAGAAAGGGGATTTACCTTTTCCAGAAATGAACCCCTTCTAATGACGATGAAGAAAAATCCCGATGACAATGATCTTACCGCTTACGAAATTGTAAATGAATGGGGGGAAGAAACTCTCGCAGATATTATTTATGGTTTTGGAGAAGAGAGATATTCTAGAAGAATTGCTAAGGCAATAGTTGAGGCAAGGTTAGAGAAGAAAATAGAGACAACTTTTGATCTGGTTGAAATCATAGATAAAGCTGTTGGGGGATTTTACAAAGGCAAGAAGATTAATCCCGCAACGAAAACATTTCAAGCATTAAGAATTGCCACAAATAGCGAACTCTCTAATTTAGAGCAAGTAATACAAAAAGGTTTTAATCGTTTAAATAAAGGAGGTAGAATGGCGATCATTTCATTTCATAGTCTAGAGGATCGCATAGTGAAGAAAGCATTCATAGGTCTAAAGTCAAATGGAGAGGCAGATATTATTACTAAAAAACCAATTACCCCGAGCGAAGAAGAAATAAAACTGAATCCTCGTTCTCGTAGTTCAAAATTAAGATTAATAGAAAAAATAACATAATATGACAAGAGCAAAAGCAATAACAGAAGACATAGCACAAAATATAAATACTCAAAAAGTATTGTTCCGTATTCTAATTACAGGCTCAGTGTTGTTGTTTGCAGCTTATATATATTTGATAGGTTCTATAACCTTCAACGTAGTGGCTCGAAAGTCTCTAGAGAATACAGTTGTCTCTTTGAATAGTCATGTAAATCAATTAGATTTAACATATTTAAATAAAATAAACGAAATAGACAAGGATTATGCGTTATCAAATGGTTTTGTAGAAGTACACCAAAACATTTTTGCTTCTCGCAATATTAATCATGTTGCTATTCGCTAATGAAATTGTCTTCGTTTCAAATAAGAATAAAAATTGTAATAGGTTTCATCTTTTTAGTGGCAGCGGTCCTTCTCGCTAGGCTTTTTTTAGTCCAGGTTGTTCACGGAAATTCATATGCAGAGAGAGCAGATAGGCAATACGTAACACCCTCTGGAAATATTTTTAACAGAGGATCTATTTTCTTTTCTAAAAAAGATGGTTCTCTTGTTGCTGCAGGAACTGTAACTTCTGGCTTTAAGATAGCTATTCTTCCTAAAGAAATTGAAAATCCAGAAGATGTATATTCGAAACTTGGGCCATATCTAAAGATGGATAAGGATACATTTATGTCTAAGGCACAGAAAAAAGATGATCCATATGAAGAGATTGCTGTGGGACTGTCTAAAGAGCAAATAAGTGAAATAGAAAACTTTAAAATTAAGGGATTATCTATTTTTAAAGATAATTGGCGCTCTTATCCTGGGGGTAGTATGGCGGCCCACGCTCTTGGATTTTTGGCTTATAAAAATAATTCCTTAGAAGGACAATACGGATTAGAAAGATTTTATAATTCTACGTTGTCTAAGCCAAAAGATGAATCATATGTAAATTTTTTTGCAGAGGTTTTTTCTAATTTAAGAGACTCTATTACGAATACTAGTAGGGGGGATATTGTAACAACCATAGAGCCTGTGGTAGAGCACACCTTGGAAACAGAATTATTTTCTATTCTTGAAAAATGGGATGCTGATCAAGTGGGTGGAATAATTATGAACCCTCAAAACGGAGAAATATATGCTATGTCTGGATTGCCAGACTTTGATTTAAATAATTTCAAAGAAGTCTCTGATGTTGGCGTGTATCGTAATCCTATGGTTGAAAACGTTTTAGAGTTTGGCTCTGTTATTAAGCCTCTAGTAATGTCTGCTGCAATCGATGCGGGAGCTGTAACCCCTAAAACTACATATAATGACAATGGATTTGTGGTGGTTGATAAAAAGACGATAAATAACTTTGATAAAAAAGGAAGAGGACTGGTTACAATGCAAGATGTTCTCGATCAGTCTTTAAACACAGGAATGGTTTATGCTGAAAGTAAACTGGGGCATGAGAAGTTTCGTACATACATGAAATCATACGGGATAGGAGAGAAGACAGGAGTAGATCTTCCAAATGAAACTTCCGGTCTCATAAAAAATCTTGAAAGTCCTAGAAATATTGAGTATGCCAACGCATCTTTTGGTCAAGGTATAGCCCTCACTCCAATAGAAGCAATTAGAGCATTTTCTATTCTTGCCAACGGAGGTAATTTGGTTACTCCTCATTTAGTGAAAGAAATAAAATATGAAAATGGTTTATCTAAAACCATTGACTATCCTATAGTTAAGCAAAACATTCTTAAAAAAGAAACAACAGATACAATTACTCAAATGTTGGTTCATGTTTTTGAATCTTATGATGGTGGGTCCCATAAGTTTACAAATTATAGTGTCGCTACTAAAACAGGTACAGCCCAAGTCGCACAAGAGAATGGTAAAGGGTATTACACCGATAGACACACCCACTCTTTCTTTGGGTATTTCCCAGCATACGAGCCAAGATTTCTAGTTTTTCTTTTTGTTAAAAATCCAAAGGGTGTTAAATATGCTTCTCAGACATTGATTCCTCCTTTTGTGAACATAACAAAATTTGTTATAAATTATTATAATCTTTCCCCGGACAGGTAAAAGAATTAATAAGGAAGAGGAATGAATCCCGTTAGAGATGTGTTTGTGATGTTACTAATAAATAAAACAAAAGATACGAATGTTTATATTACTAAATTATAATTAATAAAAAACGCCCCATCTACTGAGGGGCTATCTCTAACGGGATGAAAAGAAATTTTAAAAAGATAATAGTTAAAATTATTACTTGGCAGGCCAAGATGATACTTAAAAAATATCATCCAAAGATTATCACAATAACCGGGTCTGTAGGTAAAACTTCCACAAAGGATGCTCTCTTTTGCATTCTTTCTAAATTCAAAACAGTTCGTAAGAGTGAGAAAAGTTTTAATAGTGAAATAGGACTACCTCTGACCATACTGGGGGCATCAAATCCCTGGAGTGATGTTTTTGTGTGGATTGTAACTATTTTACATGGGTTTGGTTTAATTTTATGGAAACAATTGTATCCAGAATATTTAATATTAGAAATAGGGGTGGGGAAGCCAGGGGACATTAAAAAGAATGTGACTCCATGGTTAAAGCCAGATGTGGTTATTATTACTCGTTTTCCCGACAGGCCTGTTCATGTGGAATTTTTTGATTCTGTAGAAAAAATAGAAGAGGAAAAAAGCGCCCTCGTTTATGCTTTAAAAAAGGATGGTCTTTTGGTTTTAAATCATGACGATGAAAGAGTTTACTCTCTTCATACAAAAAGTAGTAGCAAAACTGTTTCCTTTGGATTAACAGAAAATTCAACTTACCGTGCTCTTTATCCAGTTTTATTGTATACAAAAAAGAAAAACATAGAATTACCAGAAGGAATTAGTTTTAAAATAGAACATGATGGTAATACTTTCCCTGTGTTATTGCCAAATGTTTTAGGTTTACATAATGTAGAAATAATATCTTCTGCTATTGCATGCGCCAGTGAGCTTGGATGTGATTTGCTCGATTCTATTAATGCTGTTAGTGAATATAGAACTCCACCTGGTAGACTTTCTCTAATTGAGGGGATTAATAATTCTGTAATTATTGATGACTCATATAATTCTTCACCTCTAGCGATGGAAGTTGCTATTAATGTTTTGAAAGAAATTAAGGGGAAAAGAAAGATCGCTGTCCTTGGAGACATGTTGGAGCTAGGAAAGTTTACAGAAGAGGAACATCGACTAGTTGGCGAAAAGATAGTTGGGGCAGTTGATACTTTGGTTCTAGTTGGGCCTAGGGCTAAGTTTATTGCCGAAGGAGCTATTGATAATGGCTTCCCCCAAAAAGATATTTTCTGTTTTGAATCTTCAAAAACTGTGGCTAAATTCTTAGAAGGGGGAACACAGGAAGGGGATGTTATTTTGATAAAAGGATCCCAAAAAATACGTCTAGAAAGGGCTGTAGAGGCGATTATGGAGCACAAGGAACAAAAAGGGAGTATTCTCTGTCGCCAGGATAAAGAGTGGCATAATAAATAAGGAAATTAATCATATTCAAAATAAAGAGTCCTGTCTTTGCGACAGGGCTTTTTATTTTTCTCGGCTTTTGACAAAATGGTAAATAAGTATTATACTAAGAGCAAATATACCTTATAAACTTTTATGCATATGAATAATTCCGTTAAAAAGGGGGGAAAGCCTCTTTTGACCCTAAGCCCTAAGCAAGCTTTTTTAAATGAGAAAGTCTCAACGTCAGAATTGATCTCTGACACAGAAAAAGATTTAACACACTTTTTCATTCGAATGTGGATGGATTTCCATAAATTTGAAACAGCCACTTTCGGAGATTTTCTAAATCATATTTCCAACAATAAAATAGAGGACAGACTCAAAAAAATTCCTCTATTCATCCAAGTGATGGAAATAATGAAAAAAACATTTGAAAAACAAGGGCTACCGGAAGAAGCAAAAAAATTTCAAATACCAATTAAGTCTTAGCACTTAATGTTTGAAACAAACTGAAAAGCTGGCGGTAATTTATCGCCAGCTTTTTTGCGTCTAGTGGGAATAATTATTTTTTATTTCTGCTGACCCACCATTCATTTTTCTTATCCTCAAACCACCATCTGTCAGAGTCTGTTTTTATTATTTTTTCCCCAAGAATTTTACCTTCTCTGGTTTTTAATCTTTTAATAGAAGCTGGAATCCAAGTGTTTGCTCTTTCATTTCCTATATCGTACTGCTCTTTAAGAGATAAAATAAGTTCAAGAATATCTGCATCTTTGGCAAGTAGAGATTCTTTAGTTTTTCTCTCCTCATATTCCTTAACAATGTTAAATATCTTGTCCCCAAAGGTTAGAGTGCTTGCTAAGTCTGTCAGAGCTTTGTGCTCGTTTGTTTCTACGTATTTTTGATGTACATAATTTAAGTCAGAGACTCGAGCCTCTGCAAAATCATGGAACATACACATTTGTAATACTTTGGAGAGGTCTACGTCCTTTGCCATTTGTGCGAGAGCAAATCCAATATAGGTAGCTCTGTTTGAGTGTTCAGCAATACTTTGACTACCACTACCCAAAAAGAAGAATCCACTTCGGGGAGTTTGGGCTAGTATTCCTGCTTCAAAAAGAAAGTCGACAATTCCATCCTCCTTGGTTTTCTTTATTTTTTTCATAAATTGTATTATACAACTAACAAAATTTATTGGAAAGAGTTTGGTTTTAGGGGTGAAATTACTGCGTTGACTTTTAACATTATTTCTGGTTTAATAAGTTTAAACAAACTAAAATAATACTTTTATGAAAAAAGAAAACTTCGGAATCGAATTCCTTGGAGTAGGGAATGCTCTTTTGAACAGTAATGGTATTTACCATTCAAATATGGTTGTTGTGACAGACAATCCCGCCAACAACCTTTTCTTTGATTGTGGCTCTGACTTTCCGCATTCTTTAAGAAAGGCATGGCGATCCTATAGAGATGTTCAAAATGTTTTTATAAGTCACCTTCATGCTGACCACGTAGGTGGTCTTGAATGGCTTGGCTTTTCCAATTACTTTGACAGCGAATCAAAGGTTATCAATTTGTATGTAGCCGAATGTGATATTGATAATCTCCAAAAAATGTTGTCTGTAAGCATGTCTGCTAGTGCCGACATGAAAGATTTTGGACTCAATGCCTTCTTCAACGTCATTCCTTATTATGACGGTCAATCGTTTGAGATTGGTGATATTAAATATACTCCCATCAAGACTATTCACGTAAACGATGGGTACAAGAAAATGTATAGCCACGGGTTGTATGTGGAGGGGTACAAAAGAGGGATGTTGATCACGTCAGATACCAGTTATAACCCAAAAGTTTTCATGGAGTATTACAAAAAGGCGGATCTCATTTTCCATGATTGTGGAACGTCTTCTCGTAAACATTCTATACATGCACATTTCTCTGACCTCGTTAAATTGCCGGTTGGAATTAAGAGAAAAATAATTTTGTACCATTTTTCTCACGGCAGAAAACCTAAACCTTCCGGCTTTATTGGTTACGCAAAACAAGGGGAAACATATTATTTCTTGTAATTATAATGTAGTTATAAAATTAGATTAAAAGCTGTGGTTATACCACAGCTTTTTTGATTTTTGGTTAAAAAATGGGTATTTATATAGAAATTTTTGGGTGCTCTTTACAAAATCATCATATTATGATATAATTCAATAAACTCAAAAAAACACCACCATGAATGTAGATTTGCTTATTTTGGAAGATCAGACAGACGAGCGTGAAGTATACGAACGTATTGCAAAAAGATACGGGCTCACAGTAGTGTCTTTTGAAAGTGGAATAGAGGCATTGAAATATCTTAAAGAAAAAGATAATTCAGAACTTCCTCTTTCTTATTTAATTGACATGAGAACTGGTATGAGTACGGAAGAGCTAGAATCTCCGCTTGAAATATTTAATTATCTAAAAGGGAAAGGATTAATAGATAATTTTAGATTTCACACCGGTCACTTTTCTGAGCACGACAAGAAGGTTCAGAATATAACCAATGCTCAAATCATCATAAAAGCAGAACCCGATCTCGAAATCTTTTTAGAGGTATTAAAAATATCTAAAAACAATAAGACTCTCTTGTAAAAGGGGGTCTTTGTTTTTTAATATTCTCCCGAGTCGATTCGTATTTATTGGGCAGTTACTGTGAGTAGGGTTATAAATAAAATCCGACTCTATGTCGGTTTTTCTTTGTGGCCCTAAGGGGTTGGAATTGGAATCAGATATTAGAGAATATAAGAAAATATTATGAATTACAACTAAAAAATAAAACAACCACCAATTAGGCGGTTGTTCAAAGTTAAGCTGGTGTATTTTTAGCCGGCATAAATTAATTCATAAAGATAATGGTTCCTGTCAAAAAAACATCCTGGAACCATTCCGTCATTTTTAATGATGAACTCAATTATGAAGCGTGTCGGAAGTTTGGTAATAAGCCTAAGCATCCTAAGTGAAACAGCTGCATCTTCATCTCCAGTAAGACCAGAGCAAGAAGCTTGTATTCTTACACTTTGAAAAAAAATCGTTAAACATCCTCTGAATTTCATGTGATCAGGATCTTCGCTATTTTGTGAAGAAAAATCACCCAAGGTTTCTGATCTAACAGCTTTTTCAACCGAGAAGGATTGTGCCTGTTCTGATGGTTGATAAATTGATGCAAAAATTGAATTACGCGTCCCTTCTTCTCTTAAGAAAATTTGAATACCAGTTCTTGGTTTATCATCCAGTGGTCTAACTTCTTTAGGAAGTTTCGTTATTTGATCAAATAACTGCGTTGCAAGCTCAATTAACTGAGCTCTTTTTCCGATAAGATCTTTTGATTCCATTTATAAAATGAATTAAATTTATATTACAAAAAACTGTTTATTAACCTAAATAATAGCATAATATATATATTTGTCAATGTGATCCCACAGAGACCATGAGTACACTTATCGAAACTTACCCGCCTGTCATAGATGGCACTTCGGGCAGGCAGTTTCAGCACGTCTTTTTATTGGGTATGATATAATTGCTATTATGTTAAAAGCAATTATATTTGATATGGATGGGGTTCTTGTTAAATCAGAAGGATCCATTGTTAAGTCATTTAATATGGTGTTAGAAAAATATGGAGTTAAATTAAACCCTGAAAATAAGAAAAAATTCCTAGGGCGTTCTTTGAGAGATCAATTAGAAATGATGAAAGATGATAATCCGGAAATACCAAAAGATTTAAGCGAGGAGCAATTTAGCCGAGAAGCATTCAAATATCAATTGGAAATTATGAAAGAAAAACTAATACCAGATATTGTAATTTTAAATTTAATCAGAGAAGCAAAAGAAAGAGACATTAAAATTGCAGTAGCTACTTCAAGTTTGAAATATAGAGCTGAAATACTTTTAGAATCTATTGGCGTTTTAAACAAATTAGACACTCTTGTGACGGCAGAAGATGTTAAAAATCATAAGCCACATCCAGATATTTTTTTAGAGGCATCAAAAAGAATAAATGTATTGCCTGAGAATTGTGTTGTTATAGAAGATGCAGTAAATGGAATTCAGGCAGCGAATAGTGCAAATATGAAATCCGTAGCTTTGGTAACTGAAAATCATCCAAGAGAAGATTTTAATAAGGCCAATTATATTTTTTCAGATTTTAAAAATTTAAAATTAGAAAATTTAATTAATTTGTTTTAAACAACTAACATCAGAAAACTAAAAGTTTTTTGATTTTTTGGTGCACAGAGACCATGAGTACATTTATCGAAACTTACCCGCCTGCCATAGATGGCACTTCGGGCAGGCAGTTTCTGTACACCTTTTCTACTTTTTCAAATTAGTAAATTTTAAAAAGACAGAAAAGCTTTTCGATTCTCTGGCGCACGACAAGCAGTTGTCGTGCTTAGGGTCACAAATAAAAAACACCCTCTTTTGAGATTTTTTTATTTGTGACCCTACAGAGAATCGAACTCTGATTTTATCCTTGAGAAGGATACGTCCTAACCGTTAGACGATAAGGCCAAGATTTTATTTTTTTACAGAACTTTCTACAAATACATGTTTTGTTTAATATAACCGTTACCTGCCCGCAGTGCTTCGCACAAGCGATGTAGGCGGGGACGATAGGGCCCCTATTAAGAATTAAAAATTAGGAATTAATACAGAGGAAACAGGGGAGCCTAATAAATAACCTTAAAACTGGAATACCTATATAAAATAGCAAAATATGAGCTTAAACACAAGAATTGTTAAAATAGTGCAGGATTTTTTAATAAGTGATATACTATTCCATTAATAAATAATAGAATAATTTAACGCTATGAACACAAAAAAATGTGCGAAAGGGTTATCGTATTTATTAGTTTCTGATGACAATTATTTTCCTGGTCTGGTGGCTCAAATTAATTCCATATTAATGAACAGCCTCGGGTCAAGAATTTATTTAGTCCACAAACTCTCTCAAAAAAATCTTTCAATGGTAAAAGATTATATTTATAAAGAAGAAGTCTTTGATGAGATACCATGGTCTCATTTGCCCTCACAAAGTAGGTATATAACAAAAATAAGTCTCGGGAGGTTTCAAGCAGACTTTATAGAAGAGGACCACTTTCTATACATGGACTCTGATATAATCCAGCAGAAAAAATTTAATATAAAAGACACGGAAACAATATCAGTTGAATTTAAAACACAACCCGTTGGTCCCAATATTGATCACACCGACAGGATAGAAATAATGAGAAGATTTATTTTCGACAACGGAGGGGAGACAGAGAAAAAGGGAGATTTTACACTTTTTGCAGATGCTGTTTTCTACGCCAACAAACTATGGTTATTAAAAGTTCTTAAACCTAAAATAATAAGAGTAAGCAAAAAATATGTAGAAGATAATATTCCCCAAAGATGGTTTGATATGCAATATTTTCACACCGCCATCTGTTTATTAGGAAAATTAAATATTAGTGAAATATCAATAAAGAATGCGTGGATGGGACTTCCTTTTAACGAGAAAGAATATCCAGGCTTTTTTCGTTTTAAGAGTATTAAGGATTGTGAATTGCTGCATTTTTGTAGCGCAAAGAAGCCTTGGACTGCAGATGGTTTTATAAAGAATAGGGAAGCGGAAAAAATTTGGAATAAATACTATTTAGAAGGGCCTATAAAAAATACTCAAGCCTTGATTTAGTCTAATTGTGTATTGCAAACAGGGGATTAAAGGGTTAAAATCAATATAAACAGGTGGAAATATAAACCATTGACAAGAGTGTCAAAAAGTGATATACTACTACCAAGTTCGTTGAGATATGTTATTTAGAGTTTGTTTGAGGAGGTATTTAAAATGTCTTTTCAAACAAACTCTAAATACTGGATTATGAAAAAAAATAAAAAGGCAGTAGACGTTATTATCGTCATCTGCACATTTGCCATGTTCCTGAGTCTAATGGTTTTCTATGCCTTTGATGGGTATGAGAGAATCAACACAGAAACAATTGAAACTATTTTATCTATGTCGAAAACGACATTATCCGTTTCATTTGTAACTCTTGTTTTAGCCCTTTTGTGGCGAATGATAATAAGCGTAGATCTAACTGAGCAAAACAGTTAAATAATATTAAGATGGGTGTGATTCGCTAGTCGAATCACACCTTTTCTTTTTGTGATATAATTATATTATGACTGAAGAGGTAGGGACATTATATATAGTAGCCACTCCGATAGGGAATTTAGAAGACATGACCCTTCGAGCTCTTCGTATACTCAAAGAAGTAGATTACATTTTATGCGAAGACACCCGCACTACTCAAAATTTATTAAACAAATACGACATCAAGACAAAAACAATGAGCTATCATGCTCACAGCACTGAGGGGAAAGAATCTGTAATTATCAATTTACTAAAAGGTGGGAAGAATTTAGCTCTAGTCTCTGACGCAGGAACTCCATGTATTTCAGACCCTGGGGTTCTTCTCGTTTCTAATATAAGAAAAGAATTTGGAAACGAAGCAAAGGTTTCCCCAATTCCTGGACCAAGTGCCCTTATCTCAGCACTCTCGGCTAGTGGGATTTCTTCTGCGGAGTTCACCTTCCTCGGATTTCTTCCTCACAAGAAGGGGAGAGAGAAAATTTTCAAAGAGATATCAGAGTCCGACAAGGCTATCGTTTTTTATGAGTCAACACATCGAATATTAAAAACTCTTTCTTCTCTCGAGTCTCACACTCCAAAGCGTATGGTTATGATTGCTCGTGAAATAACTAAACAATTTGAAGAATTTGTTAAGGGGAATCCAGGGGACCTACTTAAATATTTTAATGATAATAAAGTCAAACAAAAAGGAGAGTTTGTCGTGATTGTGGAGCCCAAGTAAAAATAGTATAATAACGGAATGAGTCCCGTTAGAAGCCGCGATCACGGGGCAAGAAACATAAATTGTCAGACATTATTATCTTAATTTGCAGAAATGGGTTAGTTACAATTAATAACGACCGCGATCTGCTTCTAAACGGGATGAGAAAAGAAAAAACTTTATTTGTTATAGGTATCTGGGTTGCCATATTGCCATTTTTGGGTTTTCCTAATAGTTTTCGCAGGGTTTTATTCTTAATTACAGGACTAGCCCTCATGTATTTAGCCTATCTTTATTATATAGAAGTTAGGGTTCGTTTATTAAAAAATACTAATCACAGCAGGACATTTGTTGATAACATGGGGAGTGTAGAAAATAAGGGCGAATAAAATATGTCATCTAAAAAAAATATACTAAGATTTATTTTAGCCAGCCTCGCATTGGTTGTATGCGGGGTGGTTCTTTATTATATTACTCCACTTTTTTCTTCAATATTAAGCAACAAAGTAGAATATAATATAAACCAAGAAACACCCAAAGAGGGAATATTAAAAAGTGAAATAGCCGGAGCTGATGCAGAAAAGATAATAGAAGAAGAAATTACACCTGAATTGATTCCAGTAACTCACATCAAAACCCCAGAAAATGTTCGAGCTCTTTATATGTCTGGTTGGGTGGCCGGATCTAAAGACTTCCGTAATTCTTTAGTAAAAATAGTAGACGAAACAGAGCTCAATGCTGTGGTTATAGATATTAAAGACTCAACAGGGAAGCTCAGTTTTAGCATAGACGATCCTCTAATTAAAAAAATAGGGAGCGCAGAAAACAGAATAAAAAACATTCGAGAGCTTACAGCTCTGCTACATTCAAAGAATATTTATATAATAGGCAGAATATCAACTTTTCAAGACCCATATTTAACCAAGATAAAGCCAGAGTGGGCTATTAAGAAAAGTAGTGACGGAGGAATATGGAAAGATAGAAAGGGATTATCATTCATAGATCCCACAAATGAAAATGCTCGAGAATACATTTTATCCATTGCTTTGAAATCTTACGATGAAGGATTTGATGAGATTAATTTTGATTACATTCGATATCCTTCAGATGGAAATATGAAGGATATAAATTATAATTTAAAGGAAGGGGCAACGAGAGGAGACAATATGGAAGACTTCTTTAAATATCTTTCAACTGAAATAAAGAAAAATGAAAATATACCAATTTCAGGAGATCTATTTGGGCTAACCACAGAAGCCAAAGATGATATGGGAATAGGCCAGCTGTGGGAGAAAGCAATACCTTATTTTGACTTTTTGTGTCCTATGGTTTATCCATCTCATTATCCTTCGGGGCACGCAGGATACAAGAATCCCGCATCTTATCCGTATGAAGTAGTAAACAGAGCCTTATTGGGCGCTATAGCGAAGACCAAGGCTGTAAATCAAGATATTTCAAAGATCCGTCCATGGTTACAAGACTTTGATATGGGAGCTACTTATACTAAAGATATGGTTAGAGCTCAAATGAAGGCTGGATACGATAACGACTTAAACTCCTGGATGTTGTGGGACCCAAGTAATAAATATACTCCCTCGGCTCTACTTCCTGAGAAAAATAATTAATTTCTAAACTATTAAAATTATGATTAAAATAAACAAAACAAAAATTTTTAAACAAATAGGATACATTTTAATTTCTGTAATTTTTATAGGAGTAATTTTAGGATTAGGTATTTATCTTGGCTATTCACATAGACCTGAAATAGATAAAATAACTTCCGTTATCAACAAGACTCCACAAGTAGAGACAAATGCAGACTTCAGTTCTTTTTGGAAAGTTTGGAATGTTCTAAACGAGAAGTCTATTTATGCAAATAAAGTTAGTGATCAGGATCGTGTCTGGGGAGCAATTTCTGGGCTCGCATCATCACTAGGGGATCCTTATACAGTATTTTTCTCCCCCGAAGAAAATAAATCTTTTAAAGAAGAAATACTTGGAGCGTTTGAGGGTATTGGAGCAGAGATTGCTATTAAAGACAAAGTTTTAACAGTTGTAGCTCCTCTGAAAGATACACCAGCATGGAAGGCGGGACTGAAGGCGGGAGATAAGGTTATAAAAATAGGGGATACGAGTACTAATAATATGACGACCGATGCCGCAATAGATCTAATACGCGGACCACGAGGAACCTCTGTTACATTAACCGTAGTTCGCCCTGGAGAAAGTGAGACTAGAGAGTTTTCAATTATGAGAGAGAAAATACAAATTCCAACTATAGACACCAAATTAAGAGAAGATGGAATTTTCGTAATTAGTTTTTATAGTTTCTCTGAAAATTCAGCCAATTTATTTAGAGATGCTCTGATTAAATTTATAGATTCTAAAACAGATAAATTAATACTAGACTTGCGAGGTAATCCTGGGGGATATTTAGACTCCGCGATAAATATTGGATCGTGGTTTATAGATGAAGGGAAGGTCCTTCTTAGTGAAGACTCTCTAGATGGAAGCAAGCCAAAAATGTACAGAAGTCACGGACCAAGACTATTCAGTGATAAGCTTAAGTTTGTAGTACTTGTAGATGAAGGTTCAGCCTCAGCCTCAGAAATCTTAGCTGGAGCATTAAGTGAATACAAGATAGCAACACTAGTAGGAGAAAAAACATTTGGAAAAGGTTCCGTTCAAGAGCTAGTGAAGATCACAGACGATACCTCTCTGAAAGTGACAGTAGCAAACTGGCTAACTCCAAACGGAGTCTCAATTTCACTAGAAGGTTTGAAACCTGATGTTGTTGTCCCAATAACTGCAAAGGATGTGGAATCTAAAAAAGATCCTCAAATGGATAAGGCGATTGAAATATTACTGTCTAAATAAAAGTAAAGAATAATAGTTTTTAGCAATTTAATATTTTTTTGGTATAATAGATACCATTGTTTTTGTTAAAAATTAATTAATAAATAAAAAATGAATTATCTTCAAAAATACAACACCATAGTATCTCTTATTTTCTTTTTTTCAATATTCAGTATGTCTATATTGTTTAGCCCGCTTGTAGCTTCAGCGGAATATGCATGGACTTATCAAACCAATGGATCAGAAACATCAGATAATTGGTTTATCACTGCTAGCACTAATTTTGTTGATCAAAATGGTAATTCTTATTTAACTGGAGTAATGTTTGCTCCTGGCAGTGTAGATTTTAATGGTAGTGCAGATGGGGGGATTTTAACACTCGAAGAAGGTTCAGATCCATATCCTTACATACTAAAAGTAGATAAAAATGGACTATTCCAGTGGGTAAAAAAAATAAATAATGTTTTGAGCGGTACAACTAACTATTCATACATAAATTCTATTAGCATTGATCGTTCTGGGAATTCTATTTATATGGTTGGAGAATTTAATGGTTTAATAGATTTTGATCCCGAAAACGAAGGAGGGGAATTAACGACATCATCAGGAAAATTTTCAAATTTTGTATTAAAAATATCTTCAGGCGGGGATTTTCAGTGGGCTAAGAAAATAGGAGATGAAGCAGATTCCAAAAATTTTATATATACAGACATTGATTCTTCTGGAAATATGTATGTTACCGGCACCTTTACTGGAAACGTAGATTTTGATTTAGAAAAAGAAGGAGGGGAATTAACTTCTTCAGCCGATACTATTTTTGTTTTAAAATTAAAAACCAAAGGAGGGTTTGACTGGGTTAAGGCTTTAAAATCTTTGGAGTCTCCTCAAAAAACTTCGTCCCCATCATATTTAAAAATCGATAACTCTGGAAACATTTTAATCTCTGGAATTGTCGGAGGTAAAACAGACATCGACTTGGGAGGCGGTACTTCTTTTATAGGAGAATCACACACTAGGCTGAACTTTGTTTTAAAATTAAATAATAATGGTGAGTTAATTTGGGTTAAAACAATAAATTTAGTAGACGAATCGGATTACAATAATAATATTTCCATAAATTATTTGGGTAACAGTTTTGATGGTAACAAATTGTATATTTCTGGTGCTTTTAGTAGCTCTATGTACATAGATGGAGAAAATCAATCTTCTTTAACTTCTAATAATTTTTCGAATGATGGTTTTATATACAAAATGGATAACATTACGGGAGATTATATTTGGGGTAAATCTTTTGGTAGTTCGGAGCGAGATACCATAGATACCATGACCATAGATGGTTTAGAAAATTTGTATGCTTCTGGAACATTTAAAACATCCATAGACTTTGATCCAGAAAACGAAGGGGGAGAATTGACGACCTCATCTTTGATAGAAATACCATACATATTAAAATTAAATAAAGATGGTTTGTTTGAGTGGGCAAAAAAAATAGACGGCAGTGGTTTAACAGTAGATGATTGTATTTATCCATATTTTATTGATAATGATATCGAAAATAATCTATATCTAAGTGGCTATTTTTCTGGAAAACCCGTAGAAGGTAAAAAATATGATTTTAATCCAGGTTTTTCAGATGAAAGAACCGATATAATGACTTCGTATGCAACAGAAGACTCTTTTCTGATTAAAATTAACGCTGATGCCACAATTGAAATTCCATCCATTTCTATTCCTAGCGCTAGTGATATTAATAAAACATCAGCAATAATTCATGGCAGTATTACAGATAACGGAGGAGAAGATCCTTCTCCTGTTGGTTTTCAATACGGGCTAGATTCTTCTTATGGTTCTGCTGTAATATCTAATAATACAGGAGGATCATTTTCTTATGATTTTTCAGGAAGTTTAAGCTGTAATACCTCTTATCATTTCAGGGCTTATGCAGAAAATAGTGCGGGGGTAAAATACTCAGAAGATCAAACCTTTACAACAGAAGAATGTTCTACAAAAAGCAGAGTAACAGGATCAAGCGCTAGTGCTATTGCTAAGTTCTTCAGTCAACAAATAATCACAAAACCTATATTGACTACAGAACCTGCCACAACTACTACCCATAGTCTCGGAACAACTCCTATCAAACTTGGTCAGAGAAATACATTCGTTAAAGAATTACAAAAGTTCCTAAATATTAATCTTAAACTAAATCTAATTGAAGACGGAATTTTCGGACAAAAGACAAAGACCGCAGTTATCTCATTCCAAAAAGCTAATGGTCTAACTCCTGATGGTATTGTCGGCCCAATGACAAAAGGGAAGATTAAATAATTTATTTTTTCCCTTATGTTTTTCCCCTAGGTTGGACCTAGGGGAAATATATAAATTGCAACCACAAAACATAAATGGTATATTTACCTCATGAAAGTTATATTACTCGCAGACATACCAAAAATTGGTAATAAATATGATGTTAAGGAATTTAAAGAGGGGTATGCTCAAAATGTTCTCCTTTCTAAGGGCTTGGCGTGTCTCGCTACCAAGGCAGAGCTTGCAAAAGTTGAAGACAGAAAAAGATTAATGCAGAAGAAAAAAGATGAAGAAATAGAATCTTTTAAAAATTTAATCAATTCTGTAGGGGGTAAGACTATTATCATAAAAGCAAAAGCTAATGATAAGGGTAATTTATTTAAATCTGTTGGGCATCAAGATGTAGCAAAAGCTATTAAAGAAATTACAGGAATAGAAATAGATGAGAAGTCTATAGAAATGGTACATATCAAAAACCTAGGAGCACACACCGTAGTAATTAAAAAGGGAGATATGAAAGGGGAGTGCAAGATAGTTGTAGAGGCTTCATAAATAAAACTCCTCACCTTTGTTTAGGTGAGGAGTTTTATTTAGATTTATTTAGATTCTACGTGAACTATTTTTTTAACGGAAGTTGTTCTGTCGAAGTTTGTCTTTCTTTTAGTTCCGTATTTTACAGTTCCTTCTTTGAGTGCGAATAGGGTATGATCTTTACCAAGTCCAACATTGTTTCCAGCAAGGATTTTAGTCCCTCGTTGTCTCACAATAATTGATCCTGCCTTAGCCTTCTCTCCAGCGTAAAGTTTAGTACCGAGATACTTTGGTTTTGAATCTGTTAAGTTTTTGGCCGATCCTCCAGCCTTTGTATGTGCCATATAATGTTATTTGTCGCTAGTCAGTAGCTAATTTATTATTTATAATCAAGTACGTATGAGTATACCTAATTTGTTCCATAAAATCAAGAGTAAAACTTCTATTGACAAGATGACAATATTGTTTCTTTTTATTATCATAGGAGTGGGGGTGGGTTCTTTTGGACTGGGCAGAGCCTCTTCCTCAGTACTTTTAAAGAAAGAGGACACTGGGGATATTGTAATTGTTGATAAAACATCTAATTATCGTTCCGCCTTAGAAAGTGAAGGGAATTTGAATCAACTAGATTCACAGGCAGAAAAGAGGTATGTATCTTCAAAAAATGGTAAAATGTATTACAGCATAGGGTGTAGTGGAGCCAATAGAATTAAGGAAGAAAATAAAATATGGTTTAGCACCAAAGAAGACGCAGAGAAGTCAGGTTACGCACTATCTACTGCCTGTAAATAAATTTCAATTTAAGATAAAAGTTTATAAGATACTAGATTATAATTAATAATAAATGTTCGTTTGCGAACGAACTATCTCTAAACCAGAAGAGGGATGAATCCCGTTAGAGATGTGCTTGTGGTATTATTAATAAATAAACAAAAGATACGAGGGTTTATATTACTAGATTATAACTAATAAGAAACGCCCCATCTACTGAGGGGCTATCTCTAACGGGATGAAAATTAGATATCAAATTTTAATAATAGTTTTTGTAATAGGAAGTCTTTTTATAATGAGAGATGAGGTTTCTTCTTTGATTGAGAAGATATCTTCTAGTTTTAAGGGTGAAGAAACCTTGGTGGGGAAATTTGCTGGACAAGAAGAAGCTGTTCTCCCAGGAAAAGTAGAGACTCCGGGAGCTCTTAGAGTTGTTGATAATTTATTGAATATCAACAAAAATATTAAATTAGA
>Ga0116170_10002288_pt1 | contig 18606 bp, 11 predicted proteins | sample AD_JPNHW1_MetaG_FD_89797 | JGI IMG/M metagenome (GOLD analysis project Ga0116170, IMG submission 89797) | Active sludge microbial communities of municipal wastewater-treating anaerobic digesters from Japan - AD_JPNHW1_MetaG | ecosystem: Engineered > Bioreactor > Anaerobic > Digestate | place...
GTACAGACGCTTCACCTGGTCGCGCAACTGGGTGCCGCGCACGATCGAATCGTCGCAGAAAATCAGGCGCTTGCCCTGGATCAGCCCCGGCACCGGAATCAGCTTCATCTGAGCGATCAGCTCACGCGCCTTCTGGTCCGGCGGCATAAAGCTGCGGGGCCACGTCGGCGTATACTTGACAAACGGGCGGGCGTAGCGGATACCGGCTTCCACCGCGTAGCCGAGCGCATGCGCCACGCCCGAGTCCGGCACGCCGCCCACCGAGTCGGCCTCCACCGGATTGCGGCGCGCCAGCGCGCCGCCGCAGCGGTAGCGCGCCATCTCCACATTGCGCCCCTCATACGCCGAAGCCGGATATCCGAAATACACCCACAGGAACGAGCAGATCGCCTGCTGACCGCCGGGCTGTAGCAAGGTCTCCACGCCGTCCGGCGCACACCGCACCATTTCGCCCGGGCCCAACTCGCGGGTCACCGTGTACCCGAGGTTCGGGAAACAGCACGATTCCATCGCGACGGCCAAGGCGCCCTCTTTCTGGGCCAGAACGACCGGCGTGCGCCCATAACGATCGCGCACCGCAAACAGGCCGCCCGTGCTGTTCATGATCAGCATGGAGCACGAGCCCTCGATCTTCTCCTGGGCGTACCGCACGCCTTCCGTCAGGGTCGCCTGGGAATTGATCAGGGTCGCGACGAGTTCGGTGGGATTGACCCCGCCCCGGCTCATTTCGGAGAACTGCACCGAGTGCGTGGCGTACAGCTCCTTCACCAGCGCGTTCAGGTTGGTCACCACCCCCACCGTCACGATCGCGTACAACCCCAGATGGGAAGAGATGATCAGCGGCTGATCCTCGTTGTCGCTGATGATGCCGATGCCGCATTTCCCCTGAAACCGTCTGAAGTCGTTTTCAAATTTGGTCCGGAACTGCGAGTTGGAAATATCGTGGATCGCCCGCTGAAAGCCCTTGTCCGACAGCACCGCCATGCCGCCGCGCATGGTCCCGAGATGGGAATGATAGTCCGTACCGAAAAAAAGGTCCGCAACGCAGTCCTCAGTCGCAACCGCTCCAAAAAAACCGCCCATGACCACCTCCAACAGAATTGTTCGTTCAAAAATGTCCTACAAAATCGTCAAACGGATACAATACTGTTTTTAGGAGGCATCCGCCAAACCAAAAGGGCGAAAAAAAATCGCCAAAAAAATTCGGGGCGCGACCGGTTCGTTCCGGCCGCGCCCCGCTGTCCGCTTCCTCCCGCCGGGCGCCTATGCGCGCGCCCCTTCGTCGAGCAAGACGTTCAGCGCCTGCAGGTAGGCCAGGATGCTGGCCTCGATCACGTCGGTCGAGATGCCGCGTCCATGGAAGACGCGCGCGCCGTCGCGGACGCGCACCGTGGCCTCGCACTGCGCGTCCGTGCCGCCCGTGATGGCGTTCAGCTGGAAGGTCTCCAGCGCCACCTTCAGCCCCAGGAGCTGGTTGATCGCCTTGAACGACGCGTTGATCGGACCGTCGCTCGCCGCGACCTGCTCGATCAGCTTGCCGTCGCGCACCAGCCGGATCGTGCTCACCGGCGTGATGGCGTTGCTCGCCGTCACGTTGAAGCGGTCGAGCTTGACGCGTTCGGCGATCATCGTCTGGACGCCGTGCGCCAGCGCCTCCAGGTCGGCGTCGCTGACCGTCTTCTTGCGGTCCGCCAGGTCCTTGAACTTCGCGAAGAGCTCGTTGATCCGCGTCGCCTCCATGTGGAAGCCCAGTTCCTCCAGGCGGGTTTCGAAGGCGTGCCGCCCCGAATGCTTGCCCAGCACCATCTTGTTGCGCGGCAGGCCGATCGACTCGGGCGTCATGATCTCGTAGGTCAGCGGGTTCGCCATCACGCCGTGCTGGTGGATGCCCGCCTCGTGCGCGAAGGCGTTCTCCCCCACGATCGCCTTGTTCGCCTGAATCTTGCTGCCCGTGACGTTGATCACGCAGCGGCTGGTCGCATAGATCTTGGCCGTGTCGATGTTCGTCTCGGCCCGGTAGAAGTCGCGGCGCGTCCGCAGCGCCATGACGACCTCTTCCAGCGCGGTGTTGCCGGCGCGCTCGCCGATGCCGTTGACCGTGCACTCGACCTGGTCGGCGCCCGCGTGGACCGCGGCCAGAGAATTGGCGACCGCCAGCCCCAGGTCGTTGTGGCAGTGGACCGAGAGGCGCGCCTGGGCGATGTTGGGCACGTGCTGGCGGATGTCCGCGATCAGTTGGCCGAACTGCTCGGGCACGGCATAGCCCACCGTGTCCGGGATGTTCACCGTCGTCGCGCCGGCGGCGATCACGCCTTCGACCACGCGGTAAATGAACGGACGCTCGCTGCGCGAACAGTCCTCCAGCGAGAATTCAACGTCGCCGCAGAGATTCCGCGCATACTTGACCATCGCCACGGCCTGCTCGCACACCTCGTCCGGCGTCATCTTGAGCTTGAACTCCATGTGGATCGGCGAGGTGGCGATGAAGGTGTGGATGCGGGGATGGGCGGCACCGCGCACCGCCTCCCACGCGCACTCGATGTCCTTGGGTAACGCGCGGCACAGACTGGCCACCGCCGCGTTCTTCACCACGCCCCCGATGGCCTTCACGGATTCGAAATCGCCGGGCGAAGCAATCGCGAAACCGGCCTCGATGACGTCCACGCGCAGCGCCTCCAGGTGCTCCGCCACCAGCAGTTTGTCGCGCAGGTTCATGGTGCAGCCCGGGGACTGCTCGCCGTCGCGCAGCGTGGTGTCGAACACATAGATGCGTCGCATGTTCTGGGTCTCGTTCATTGCTTGTACCTCGTTGTGCCGTCCGTCGGGGCGGCGTTTTTCCCTTTTTCTCGCTTCGCCTGCGCCAGGACACCGGTGGCCGATCGCATCATCCCCGGAAAAACAAAAACTCCCGCGGGATCTGCTGCGATCTTCCACGGGAGTTCTGGCCTTGCGTTTATTCTTCAACAACTACACGGCAAAACACCCGTGGCCGCCAAGCAGCCAAAGGCCCGTAAGTCGAAGCTCAAACGCAAGTAAAGCGCGATTCATTGTCCGCAGTATCCCATAACCCTTTCGCGGGATGCAAGCGCTATTTCGAAAAATCCATCCGGACGCTTTACATAAAAAAAGAGGGGGCCGCCTTAACAAGCGCCCCCCCTTTCAACGTCTGTCCTGGATCCCGGACGGGCGCCTCAGTACTGCACGACCGCCAGCGGCTGACCCTTGGCCACCACCGAGCCGTGGTCGACCAGGAACTTCACCACTTTCAGGGGCTTGTCGGCCTTGATCTGGTTGAAGAGCTTCATGGCTTCCACGATGCACACCGGATCACCGGCCTTCAGGCTGTCGCCTTCTTTCGACAGCTCGGGCTTGCCCGGGCCGGAAGAGCGGTAAAACGTGCCGTTCAGCGGCGAATTGATGGTCGGGCCGGAAACCGCCTCTTCCGCCTTTTTCGCGGGGGCTGCGGCAGGTTTGGGAGCAGCCGCAGCCGCCATCTCAGGCACCGCGACCGGCACCGCGCCGGCCACGAAGCCCAGACGGCTCGCAAGGCCTGCGACGAGCTTGCCGATCTCAGCAAACTTCGCCGTCTCGTCGGCGGCCGCAGCCTTCGGCCCCGCCTCCTCCGCCTTCTGCGCGCCGGCCGCGGCCGGCTTCTGCGCCGCGGCTTCCTGGTCGGCGGGGATCGGGGCGCGCGTGTCCGCCGGCGTGGCGCGCCACTTGAAGTAGCCCAGCGCCACCTCGGGGAAGAGGCAGTACGAGAGGATGTCTTCCTCCTTCTCGATCAGCTTGGGCTCGATCTGCGCCGCGGCGTCGGCCAGCCCCGGCTTGAGGAGGTCCGCCGGACGGCAGGTCACAGGCTTTTCGCCGTTCAGGATCTTCTTGGCCAGCTTGGGATTGATCGGCGCGGGCGCGCGGCCATACAGGCCCTTCACGTAATCGCGCGTCTCCTGCGTCACCATCTCGTAGCGCTTGCCGGCCAGCACATTGAGCACCGCCTGCACGCCGACGATCTGGCTCGTCGGCGTGACGAGCGGAGGATAGCCCATGTCCGCGCGCGTCAGCGGAAGTTCGGCCATCACTTCGGGCAGGCGATCCAACGCGCCCTGCTGCTGCAGCTGGGAACGCAGGTTGGAGATCATGCCGCCGGGGATGTGGTGTTCGAGCACATCCGCATCCACCGACTCCATCGAGCCCGACGACGCCGGCTGACGCACCTTCTTGAGCGCCTTGAAGTGGGCGTTCGCCTTGGCCACCAGCGCGTGGTCGAGGCCCGTGTCGTACCCCTCGCCCTCGAGAATCGCCACCAGGGTCTCGGTCGGCGGCTGCGAAGAGAAGCCCGACATGGACGAGACCGCGGTGTCGATCGCGCCCGCGCCGGCTTTCACGGCCGACAGGTACATCGCGACGGCCATGCCGCTGGTCATGTGCGAGTGCACCTGCACGGGGACTTTCACCGACTTGACGAGCGCGCCGATCAGTTCGGAGGCCGCGGCCGGCGTCAGGATGCCCGCCATGTCTTTGATGCACAGCGTGTCGATCCCCATCGCCTCCTGCTCCTTGGCGATGGCCACGAAGTTCTCCACCGTGTGCACCGGGCTGAAGGTGTAACAGATCGTACCCTGAGCATGGCCGCCGTACTTTTTGACCGACCTGATCGCCTTGTCGAGGTTGCGCGTGTCGTTCAGGGCGTCGAAGATGCGGAAGATGTCCATGCCGTTCTCGCACGCGATCGCGATGAAACGCTCCAGCACGTCATCCGGATAGTTCTTGTAACCGAGGATGTTCTGGCCGCGCAGCAACATCTGCAGCGGGGTCTTCTTGCAGACCGATTTGAGCTGGCGGAGACGCTCCCAAGGGTTCTCGCGCAGGAAGCGCAAACAAACGTCGAACGTCGCGCCGCCCCAGCATTCCAACGAATAGTAACCCGCATTGTCCACCTCCTCGGCAATGGCGAGGATGTCGTCCGTACGCATGCGCGTGGCCCACAACGACTGGTGCGCGTCACGCAGCGTCGTGTCGGTGATGCGGATACGGGGTTTCGCGGCAACCTTAGCAGGGGCCGTTTTATTTGTGTCAGCTTTTTTCATAAGAAGGAATTTCTCCAATTTGGAAAAAACGGTCTTTTATTGTGACATTTTCTGAAAAAATGTCACGCACGATTTTTCCCCACTTCGCAAAACCGCGTCAGGGGCGCCAGGAAGATCAGGCGGGGTTGCGCTCGAGGAACCGAAACGCCATGCCCAGATGCCGGGCCAACGTCGTCGCGCAAAGGCCCGTCTGGCCCTCCGCGAACGCCCCGAAATCGCCGGCCGTGCCATGCGCCCACACCGCCGTCGCGGCGGCCTGCGTCGCCGTATAGCCCTGGGCCCACAGCGCGCCCGCCATGCCAGCCAGAACGTCGCCCATGCCGCCGCTCGCCATGCCCGGATTGCCCGTCCTGTTCAGCCACGGCGTCCCGCCGGGCTCGCACACCAGCGTGCCCGCCCCCTTGAGAACCACGACGGCCTGATACCGGTCCGCCAGCGTGCGCACGGCCGCCAGCCGGTCGCCCTGCACCTCTGGAACCGTCACGCCCAAGAGCCGCGCGGCTTCGCCGGGGTGCGGCGTGAGAAGCAGCTGCCGGCCTTCGCGAGGCTGCCATCCGTCCGCCCGCAGCTCGGCCAGCACGTTGAGCCCGTCGGCGTCCAGCAGCAGCTTTCCGGAACACGTCGCGAGCAGGTGCGCGACCAGCCCGCGCACACGCTCGGAAGAGGTCATGCCGGGCCCTGCGACGACGACGTCGAAGCCGTTGAGATCACGCCCCCAAGCCTTCAGCGACTCGGCGGAAAGATCGCCCAGCGGCGCCTCCAGCACGTGCGCCATGGCCTCCGGCACCTGCGCCGCGGCCGCGCACGCGCTCTGGGCGGGCACGGCCAGCGTCAACAGCCCCACCCCGCTTTTGACCGCGCCCAGGGCCGCCAGCACCGGCGCGTGGGCAAAGCCCGCCGCCCCGCCGATCACGCAAACGTGCCCGAAATTGCCTTTGTGCGCCGTCCACGCCCGCGCGCGGAACGACCGCATCAGTTCGGGCTGCGCGATGAGCTGGCAGGGCGCGTCCGCCGCCCCCTTGTCGCAGACGTCATCGGGGATGCCGATGTCCGCCACCACGAGATGCCCCACCCGGCCGGCCTGCGCGTGGTTCAGGAAACAGCGCTTCGGGCGCGCGAAGGTCACCGTGACGTCCGCCTGCACCACGACGCCGGCGGCCTCGCCGGTATTCCCGTTCATGCCGGAGGGCAGATCGGCGGCGACCACCAGCGCGCATTGCCGCATCCCGTTGATCCACCGGATTGCCTTTTCCGCCGCCCCGGCCGGCGCGCCGGCGCATCCGGTCCCGAGCACGCCGTCGACGATGACGCCGTGCCGCACCGCCGTGCCTGAAATCACGCTCAGGTCTTCCTCCCAGCTCTCCACCGACGCCAGCACGACATAGGGCACGCCCCTCGTGCGCATCTCGTCCCAGGACACGCGCGCGTTGCCTTTGAGCGTGGCCGGGACGCAGGTCATGATCACCTGCACATGGAAACCGTCCTCGTAAAGGCAGCGCGCCGCCACGCAGGCGTCGCCGCCGTTGTTGCCGTGCCCGGCGACCAGCAGGACGCTCTTGACGCCCCGCAGCGCCGCCACGCTTTCCACGACGCGGGCCAGCGCCATGCCGGCGCGCTGCATGAGGACCATCCCCGGAATCTTCTTTTCCGCAATCGAGACGCGGTCCGCCTCCCGCATCTGTTCGGCCGTCAGGAAACGCATGGCATCTCTCCGTTGTTGGAACGCCCAAACCGGGCGACGACCTTCTCGAAACGTTCGGCCGCGCGCCGCACGAACGCCCGTTTCTCCTTGTACCGACCCGGATAAAAAGCCCCTTTGAACCCCGCCATCACCACCTGCTTGAAGGCCGCCATGTCCAGGTCGCATCCGTCGGCGACCAGCGCCAGCTCGCGGTTGAGGTTCGTGTGCGACATCAGCGTGTTGTCCGTCCCGACCGCGACGGCCATGCCGTATTCGAGCATCCGCCGGACCGGATGATTCCGGATGTCGCCCGACAGCTCCGGAGTCGTCTGGAGGTTGCTGGTGGGGCACACCTCGATCGTCACGCGCATGGTCGCGATGTACTCCGCCAGCGCGTCGGCGAACGCCTCCCTGTCGGCGATCGCCGGGTCACGGATCATTTCGGGGGCGAAGAGAAACGTGCCGTGGCCGATGCGCTCGGCGTGACAGCGCGCGATCGCCTCGTAGATCGACTCAGGCCCGTACGCCTCGCCCGCATGGACGGTCTTGCGGAGGAAATGGCGGTGCGCCTCCTCGTAGGCCGCATAGTGGTGGCCGGCCGGATAGCCGGCCTCTTCCCCCGCGAGGTCGAACCCCATGACCGGCACGCCGTACCGGTCGCGCGCCTCCACCGCCGCGCGGACGGCCTCCAGCGACGCGACCGACACCAGCTCCTTGTGCTTCATTCCCGGAAGCACGTCCAGCAACCGGTCGTAGTACGCGCTCATGCCCCGCCCGAAGTTCCGCATCGCGCAGCAGATGATCGCCCATTCGAACGGGATGTCCGCGCCCTGCCGCACCGCCGCCGCGCCGTTGTGCAAACGGGCCGCGCGGGCCAAGCCCTCGCCGACCGCCTGAAGGGCGCGTGAGCACGCGCTGCCGGAAGCCACCAGCAGCTGCGGCGCGAAGCGCACCTCGAGGTAGCGCACGCCCAGCGCGAGCGCGTCTTCCGCCATCTCACACGCCACGCGACTCATGGCCTCGAACGAGCGCAGCACCGCGCAGGTGTAGCGGAAACCCGCGAGATATTCGGGGAGGTCTTTGTAGACCGGCTTGAACACCAACTCGTTCAGCCCGGCCACCTCGTAGGAAGGCAGCTCCACGCCCTGCTCGCGGGCGAGCTCGATCAGCGTCGAGACCCGCATGGCCCCGTCCAAGTGCGTGTGCAGGTCGCTCTTGGGAACAGCCTGTATCAGCTCGCGCGCAATCATTGAAGGCCTCCCCTCAGACTCACGCCGAAGCGGGAATTAGTTCCGAACGCCACTGGCTCAAAAAGCAAATGGCGTATCCCCTGAAAAACAGATAATACGGCAACAGCGCCACCGCGCTGAAATAGGGCAAAATGACGGGGATGAAGCCGATGCAGCAGGTCAGCAGCCCTAGCGCGATGATCGCGCATCCCGCGAGGAAGGCGCAGGCGATCCCGCACGCCAAATACGACAGGACGGCAAACGGGTACTGGTTGCAGAGCGCGAAAACGACCAGCCACGCCCGCGACGCGGAGACGCCCCGCCAGTACATCACCGGCACCACAAAGGCCTTCGTGAGGTGCGCCACGAGCTGAACGACCAGCCCCAGCAGCACGGCAGCCGTCACGCATCCGACCATGGGCCGCGTCAGCGCGCCGCTCCATTCCTTCCCCGCCGCCACGTAGGGTTTCAAAACCGTCGCATACGCCAGCGCCGCATCGATCGCGAAGAGCAGGAACGCGATCATGAAGAAATAGAGGCGCCAGACAAACAGCTCGTGACCGGCCGCCCGCGACGCCCACCAGCACTGGCCGATCGTCGCATCCGGACGATACCAGCGGTGCACGAACATGAAGTCGCCCCGGGAGCGCAGCTTGCAGAACAGGAGCGCGAACAGCAGAACGAACAGCACCGCCACCGCAACGACCGAGATCTTCGTCAGATCCGCGGACAGCGGCACGCATTTGTCCAGAGCCTGATCGAACTGCTGTTTGAACGATCCCAACGAACCCGCGCCACGCTGGTTGAAATTGTAGGAGGCCCCCGTGCCGATATGCGCCAGCCACGCGCAGAACCCGATGCTGAACCAGCGCGTGATGTCGAACGGCCGGAACAAGACCGACACCATCCGCCCGAACGCCTGCGAAACGGCGTCGAGGCCCGAGGGCCTCATGCCCGTCGTGCCCAGCAGCGGCACGTCAGGCTCCGCGCCCTCCTCCGGCGCGGGCGGGACCGGAGGCTCATCGGGGGCGAACAGATCGCGGACCTCTCCCGCGCTGCGCCACTCGGCCCCGAATTCCGGCTGCCACACGAGGTCGGCCCGTTTCACGGCGCCGGCTTCCGCCAGCCCGCGAAGCTCGTCAAGCGTGACCGGCCCGCTCCGCACGCCGTCCACCGCATAGTACCAGTTCTTCTCCATGTGTCCCCCGGTTTATCCGCAAACCAACGAGCCCGTCAGCTCCTTCACAGACCGCATCCCGTGCCTCTGGAGATACGCCGACACGCCGTCGACGACGCGCAGCGGCGTCGACGGATCGATGAAGTTCGCGGTGCCGACCGCCACCGCCGTCGCGCCCGCGATCAGGAACTCGATGGCCTGCTGAGGCCCCATGATTCCGCCCATCGCCAAAATCGGCACCCGCGCCGCCTGCGCCGCCTCCCAAACCAGCTTCACCGCGACCGGATGGATCGCCAGCCCCGAGAGCCCCCCCACCTTGTTCGCCAGCACCGGCCGCCGCGTCTCGATGTCGATCACCATGGCCGGCAGCGTGTTGATCAGAGCCAAGGCGTCGGCCCCCGCCTCCTGCGCCGCGCGCACGAAAACCTTGATGTCCGGCACGTTCGGGGCCAGCTTCGGCATCAGCGGCAGCCGCGTCGCGCGCCGCACGCCCGCAACCAGCGAGGCCACCGTGCGGGGATCCGTCCCGAAGGCGTTGCCGCCCTCCTTCACGTTCGGGCAGGAGATGTTCAGCTCCAGTCCGGCGACGCCCTCGACCTCGCTCAGACGCCGGGCCACCTCCGCGTACTCCTCTTCGCTCGTGCCCCAGATGTTGACGATCACCGGAACGCCCGCGCCCCGCAGAAACGGCATATAGTCCCGCACGAAACCGTCCACGCCCGGCCCCTGCAGACCGATCGCATTGACCATGCCGCAGGGCACCTCCACGTGCCGGGGCAGCGCATTGCCCGGCCACGCCTGCAAGCGGATCCCCTTGACGGTGACCGCGCCGAGCTTCGCCACGTCGATCAGATCGGCATACTCCTTGCCATACCCGAACGTTCCGGACGCCACGGCCACCGGGTTCTTCATGCGGATGCCGCCCAGATTGACCCTCAAATCCACCTTATCCATACCTTGTCCGTTTTCGCGTTCCATGTCACCACACAATCTCGCGCGCTTCGAAAACGGGGCCGTCATGGCAGACCCGCCCGATCCACGCCGTGCCGTCCTCGCGCCTCAGATTCTGCACGCAGGCCAGGCACGCCCCCACGCCGCACACCATATGTTTGTCGAGCGACAGCCACCCGCGGCAGCCCGCGGCGATCGCCCGCTCGCCGACGGCCCGCAGCATGCCGTCCGGCCCGCACGCGTACAGCTCGGCCGCTTCGGAGACACCTTTCAGACGCGCGATCTCACGATCGAGCAGCATCGTCACCAGCCCCGTCTCGCCCCGCGACCCGTCCTGCGTCGCCACCTTCACCGGCCACCCCAGCCGCTCGAACCGCTCCACGGCCAACACGTCTTCCGCGCTGCGGCCGCCGACCAGCACGACCCCTTTGCGGGCCAGCCTGCTGGCCAGGAAAAAGAGCGGCGCGACGCCGTAGCCGCCCGCCACCAGCACCGGCGTGCCCTCCGGCTCGAGCGGAAAACCGTTGCCGAGCGGGCCGATCACCTGAACGGCATCGCCGGGGGACAGCCGGTTCATCTGTTCCGTGCCGCGGCCGACCGTCTTGTAGAGGATGCTCAGCACGCCGCCCTCCGCGCCGAAAATGCTGAACGGCCGGCGCAGGGCCGTCTGCTCAAGCCCCGGCACCCGCACGTGCACAAACTGCCCCGGGCGGGCCTGGCCGACGACCGGCGCAGCGTCCAACTCGAGCGCCCAATACCCCGCCGTCAGCGGCGTCTGACGAATCACCCGACTGGTCACATCCATCATGTCCGTACACTCCGTATCACTTTTGCGCCCCGGCGCCGCGCTCGACGACATCCTTCAATGTCGGCGGCACCGGCGGGCCAGGCGGCGAGACCTCGTTCTGGGCCTCGAGGAAATCGGCGCGCGCGCGGACGCGCTTGATTTCCGCGTTGACGATCGCCGCCGTTTCCATCTGTCCCTCCACGGTGAGTCGCTTCTGCAAATCCTGAAGCTTCTTCACGTACTTCTCGGTCGTGTTCACGATGCTCTCGGCGCGGCTGCGCTTCTGCTCCTCGCGCAGCTGGCAGTATTTTTTCTGGAGCTCCGCGAGCCCCGCCGGCTGCATCACGACGTTCCGCTGCGTGATCGCGCGGTCCGCCTCGAAGCGCCCCACCTCGTCCCGGACGCTCTCCCAGCCGCCGAAGTCACCGGCACGCTGGAACTTGTCCATGAGCTCCGTCAGCCCCGCCACGTACTTCTCGGGCCACTGCGCCTCTTTCTCGGCAGCCACCCGCTCCACCTCGGTCAACTCGCCATCGAACACGTTGCGCATCTTGGCGATCTCCTGCACGCGGTTTTCGGCCGTGGCGGCCAGCAGCATCTGCGGCGGGGTCTCGGATTCGGGCGTGCCGGAGGTCACGGACGTGGCCAAGACCTCCTCGGCGGCGACCTGCTGCGGCGCCCCGCGCGCGCCGCGGATCGCATCGTTCACGGCCGCCGCCAAATCCATCTTGCCCCCCTGCATGTAGGCTTTCTGCATGTCGGTCAGATCGTTCACGTACTTCTTGCAGAGCGCCACCAGCTTGCGGCTGTGCAGCAGCCGCTGGTCCGACAGCATCTGGCGGTACTTGTTCTTGAGCACGTTCAGGTCGGACAGGTCCTCGCTGGACGGCTCGTTCATCTGCCGCGTCTCGTCGAACCTCTTGCTTTCGGCCTGGAGCACCGCCCACCCCTCGAAGTCGCCCAAGGTGCGCCGGCGCTCCTTCAGCACGTCCAGCTCGCGCATGTACTCGGCCGGCCACGCCCTCTGGAAGGCCGACTGCTCGTCTTCGATCTCGGTGACCTGCCGAGCGTACTCCTCCTGCTTCCGATTCAGCTCGTCCGGCTTGACCACATCGCCGACCACCTCTTCCTCCACGGTCTCCGCGGAAGAAAAGCGCGCCGACAGCCCAGCCCCGTCCCCGAGCCAGAACCGCGCGTAGTGCTGCAGCGGCGGGGCGAGCGCGCTCCGGCTATACGCCCACAGCCCCGGCCGGTAAAAAAGCTTGGCGAAGCGTCCGAACGGCTCTTTCGAAGTCTTCGCCGCGATCGGCAGGCTGAGCAGATAGAGCAGCGCGATTCCCAAGAGGGCCGCGCACACGATGCGCACATCCGCCAACACCTCATACGACCGGATCGCCCGCCGGATGTCCAAGACCTCGGGATGGTCCGGCGAGACGTTGCGCAGCCCGTCGCAAATTCGGGAAGCCGACTCCCACTCGCGGTTCTTCAGCGCCCGCCGCGCCCGCACCAGGTCGCGCCGCAACATCAGTTCCGGGATCTGCTTCTCCTCGCTCTCGAAGCTCAGCTTGTCTTCGGACAGCTCCCGGTACTGTTTGATGAAGACCGAGGCGCGCTCAAAATTCTCGGCGCGGATCTCGATGGGGATCTGCTCCTTCAACTGCTCGCGGCGGCGGATGCTCTTCTCGGCACGGTCACGCAGTTCGGCCACCTCCGTCAGGAACCGGCGCCCGGACGGGCCCGCCGGCTCGAAGCCGTGAACCCGGCCGGCATACGAGATGACCCGCTCGAACCGGTGCTGCTCCGACGCCTCGCGGATCTTCTTCAGCAGGAGAAGCAGCGACTCGTAGGCCCGCGCGTCCGCCCCGCAGTTGCCGCAGTACTGCACCCCGACAAACGTTTCCGCGCCGCATTCGGGGCAAGCCTCGGACCCGTCCCAGCCGCACTCGGCGCAGAACTTGACCGACAGGGGATTCACCGCGTCGCACCACTTGCACCGCCACGTGGTCTTCACCGTCGGAGTCTCCACGCGCGTCTTGGTCAACACGCGAACCAGCGCGTCGTTGAACGCAGCGGCCGTCGGCCACCGCTGCTCCTTGTCCGTGGCCAGCGCCTTCACCACCACCTCGCGCAACGCCACCGGCACATCCTGCTCGCGGAAATAGCGCGGGTTCTGCCCCGTGATCGTGAAGTAAAGCAGCGCGCCCAGGCCATAGACGTCGGAGCGCTCGTCCGACAGGCTGGCGTCGGACTCCTGCTCCGGCGCCCCGTAGCCCAGCGACAGCAGCTTTTCCCCCGGCACGGTGAGCTTGGACTCCTCCTTGTGCATGAGCCGAGCCAGCCCGAAATCCACGATCTTGGGCTCGTTGCTCTTGTCGAGGAGAATGTTGCTCGGCTTCAGGTCGCGGTGAATCACGCCGCTGGCGTGCGCGTAAGCCACCGCCCTTCCGATTTTGAGAAGGATCTCGGCCGCCTCCTCAGACGCCAGCGGGCCGTGCCGGGAGACATATTGGTCCAGCGTCAGAGGCGGATTCGGCTGCACCAGACCGCCCGCGCGGGACTCGTCCTTGACGGTCATGTCGTCCGGACCGGCCACATATTCCATGACGATGAACGGCCCGTCCTCGTCTTCGCCCAAGGCGTAGATGTGGACGATGTGGACGTGGCTCAGCGTCGCGACCGCACGCGCCTCGTGCAGAAAGCGCTGACGCAGCGTCGGGATCGTCTGCGCCTGATGGTTCAGCCGCTTGATGGCGACGAAGCGCCCCAGCCGGCGGTCCCGCGCAAGATAAACCACGCCCATGCCGCCGTTGCCGATCTTGCTGTAAATCGTGTACTGGTCGAACAGCTTGTCGTTTCCGGGCTCCTGCAATGACGGCTCCGCGCCCGGAACGACACGCACCGTCGGCGATTCCTGCGGATCAGGGGGGCTGATGCGCTCTGTCGGCGGGACTTGGATTCTGGCTGTACTTTCTTGCTGCACGCGACTCTCCCAAACGGACATTTCCGTCTCCGGCTAAGCGCCAGAATGACCACACGGATGAAAGGCGTAAGTATACGTTCTGCCGGCCCGTTCCGTCAATTCAAGCCGTCTAGTGATCAAACACCACAAAACAGGCGTCATGAGGAGCCAGAAAGAGCGCCGCGGACACCCTGCCGTCCGGCGTCCGCTGAACGTCTTGCACGACCAGTCCGGTCTCGCCGTTCACGGGATTCCACCTCGTCGGCACGCCTTTTCCGGTGTCGCGGAACGTACACGTAACGGGGCCCGCCGCGGAGCTGGTGTTCACGACGAAATAGACCTCGTGCTCGGCCGACCGCCGGTGCAAGAACTCCAGCCGCAGCCCCGCCACGTCCGACCGCCACAGGAAATCCGGGGGAGGCATTCCGGCCGTTCCCTCGGCCCGCAGCACGCCGACGTTCGCGCCGGCCTTATCCAGCACCCGCGCGAACGTCGCCTCTTCGTCCGTCTCACCCGTAGCCACCAACCACACGCGAACGCCCCGCGAGGCCATCTGGCAGACCATGCGTTCCGCGCGCTTGTCGCGCAACGCCGCCGACGTCACCGCCAAAACCCCGTAGAAGCGCTCCGAATCGAACCTGATCTGCCCGTCCCTGACGTCCGCGGCATCCAGCATCGCCCCGTCGGCGAAGTCGCAGGCGTACGGCCTCAGCACAGGCGGGAGCCTCTGGGCCCACACGAGGAAATCCGCCACAGCCGCCCCCTGCTGCAGCATGACCTGACACCGGTGCGCGTACTGGCAGCCGTCCCGCATCTGCCGGAACACGACGTCCTCCCCCGGGATGCTGCCGCCGGCATCAAACAGAAGGCGCGTCGCGCCCTCGCTCAGCAAGCGATCGACCTCGTGCCTCCAGGGGAACGGCAGCAGCCTCGCATCGGGCGGCGGGACGACGGACGTGACGTCCAGCAGGCCGATCACATACCGCCGGCCCATTGTGCGCGCCCCGCCAGCCGCGCGGACGTTCGCCTCCCGCTGCGCTTCGTGGCGGGCCTGCGGAAGCGTCGGGCGCCGAAAATACAGGGACACCTCCTCCGGGGCGATCGGCACCTCGTCGATTCTTATCCCCGCCTCGAGGCCAGCCTCATGCACCAGTTCGTTCACATTCCTGCCGAACCGATCCCGCCACGCCTCGCGCACCGCCAGAGCCACCTGCTGCCGGACGTACAAGGCCGTGGCATCACCGCCGACCGCCACCCCCGCCAGCGCGGGCAGATGCCGTTCCAGGTCCAGCCCGCTCCGCTTCAGAAACACCGCAGGCATGTCGCGTTGCCACACCAGTTCGCAAGAAGACGGCCCCGAGAACTGGCACCACATCAACGTATTCCCGTAGGTCTGCTTCAGCCGGCTTTGGTTCGCGAAAAGCCACTGGTTCACGTGGCGGAAAAGCGCGGCCCCTTCGAAGCCGTCCCTCACCGGCGGGTCCACGTCGACAAGGCCGAACCGGTACACGCGCCACAAGCCGCCGGTCGGGGACGGGGCTTGCGCCAGGTTCACGATCTGATGCGGCTGAACCCCGTCCCTCCCCGCCGGCACCGTGAGGCGCGCCAGCTCCTGATACGTGTTTCCCGGCCGGCAGACCTGCGGCAGCGCGTTCGTCGCGAAATCCGCCTGATTCGTCGCGAAAGTCGAACACCAGACCAGCTTGCGCGCCCGCGGCGTGACGGACGCCTCCTCCTCGGAGAGATAAAAATCGCGGAAGCCTATCTCCAAGCCGTACTGCCTGGCCCGGTCCGCCGCCCTGGCGAGTGTCCCCCACACCGTCTCGCTGGCCGTCGGCACCGTGAGCAGAACCCCGCCGGCACCGATGTCGCGGGCGCGCTCGAGCTGACGCAGAATCCAGTCGCCGTCGAGCCGCCCCGCGTCCAAGGTGAGCGTCACGCACGGCCGAGTGGCATTGGGGGGAGGATCCTTGAACCGCGCCTCCAAGTCAGACGCCTCTGCAGAGAGCGTCAGACACGCCAGCGCCCAAAGGGCCTTCGCGCACAACCTGTGAACGACGAACATCATGCGGAAAGAGTATCACAATGCCGCCCCGCCTCCAACACCGACCTTGGGCCAACCGGGGGAAACCGTCCCGTCGGTTCCGCCCCGGTGCCCGCCGTCGTTCAGCGCGCGGCGGAGGATGAGGGTGGCGTTCACCGGGAGGCGATGCCGCCCGCAAGGAATCGTCCGCCCCGCGGCAATAAATGCGGATTGGAAACGTTATCATGACCCATGATGAACGGCGCACGACATACCCTCGCGGCCTGTTTTTGTGGACTTGCCAGCGCGTCCGCGTTCGCTCTGAATCCCGTGAGAACCGCGGACGTGGATCGGTGTGTCGCCGCGCAACTCGCGCAGTCGAAGCTGTCCCTCCCCTCCCGATGCGACGACGCCGTGTTTCTGCGCCGCGTCCACCTCGACCTGATCGGCCTGCTTCCGGAAACCGACGAGGTGCGCGCCTTCCTCAGCGACAAAAGCCAGGACAAACGCCGGGTTCTGATCGACACGCTGCTGGCCTCCCCCGCCTGCGCCGACTATCAGGCCATGCGCTGGTTCGACCTGCTGCGCGTCAAATCGGAGTTCCCCGCGAACCTCTGGCCCAACGCCGTGCAGGCCTACGCCCGCTGGATCCGGGACAGCCTCGCCGCCAACAAGCCGTACGACGTCTTCGCCCGCGAGATGCTCACCGCCACGGGCAGCAACTTCCGCGACCCGCCCGTCAACTTCTTCCGCGCCCTGCCGCAGAAAGACGCCACCAACATCGCCGCCAGCGTCGCGCAGAGCCTGATGGGCATCCGTTTTCCGGGCCTGCCACCTGCGACGCGGGGCGACCTCGCCCGGTTCTTCAGCGCCGTGGACTACAAGCCCACCACCGAATGGAAGGAGGAGATCGTCTTCTTCAATCCCGCCAGGCTCGCCGGTCTCCCGCAGGACCTGCGCTTCCCGGACGGCAAGACGGCCCGCCGCGCGCCGGATGCCGACCCGCGGCAACTCTTCACCTCCTGGCTCACCGCGCCCGGCAACCCTTTCTTCGCGCGCTGCGCCGTCAACCGCATCTGGTTCCAGCTCATGGGGCGCGGCATCGTGCACGAGGCCGACGACCTGCGTCCCGACAACCCGCCCGCGAACCCCGCGCTCCTCGCGCTCCTTGAGAAGGCCCTAACCGAAAACGCCTTCGACCTGCACGCCGTCTTCCGCCTGATCCTCAATTCGCAAACCTATCAGGCCGAGCCCTTCACGCCGCCCGAAACGCTCGCCCGGCGCACCGGCTATGCCTTTTATCAGGTCCGCCAGCTCGACGCGGAGGTGTTGCTGGACATCATCTGCCAGATCACCGGCACCACCGAAAGCTACTCCAGCCAGGTCCCCGAACCCTACACGAACTTCACCGAGAGCCGCGCCGTGCGCATCGGCGACGGCAGCGTCACCAGCCCCTTTCTGGAGATGTTTGGCCGACCTTCGCGCGACACCGGCCTGCTGGCCGAGCGCGCGAACTGGCCGACCGCCGACCAGCGGCTGCACCTGCTCAATGCCTCCCACATCCAGCGGAAGCTGCAGCGCCCGCCCGTCTTCAGGAAGTTCGGGAACCGGAAGCTCAAACTCCGCCCCGCCGTGCCGCCCGTCGAGGAGCTTTTTCTGCTGGCCCTCTCGCGGTATCCCGCGCCGGAGGAGCGTCTCGCCGCGCAGGAGTACAGCCGGGCGAACGGCGGGCCCGACATCTCGATCGTCCAAGACCTGTTGTGGGCCTTGATCAACACCAAAGAATTCTGCGTACGGAGGTGACCATGAGAACGGACAGCGCAGCCGCGACTTCGCGCCGAGGTTTTCTGCGGACCGGCCTGGCGGCGGGCGTCGCCCTGCCGTTCCTTCCCCTGCGGAACCTCTTCGCCGCCCTGCCGCAAAAGCCCTCGGCCAAAGCCGTGATTCAGATCTGGATGTGGGGCGGGCCGAGCCACCTCGACACCTTCGACCCCAAGCCCGCCGCCGGCAACGCCTACTGCGGCCCCCTCAGCGCGCCCATCGCCACCGCCGTGTCGGGCGTCCGCATCTGCCAGCTGCTGCCGCAACTCGCCAAACAGGCCAACTCGTACAGTCTGAGCCGCAGCATGACGCACGGCATCAACGCCCACGAGACGGCATCCTACATGGTACAGACCGGGCACAAGCCCGGTGACGGACAGGTTTAGCCCGCCGTGGGCGCGGTGGTCGCCCTGAAAAAAGCCCCGAAAAACTCCGGACTCATCCCCCCCTATATCGCGCTCACCACCCCCCTCGGCCGCTTCTCCGAAGCCGGCTTCCTCGGTTCGCGCTATAAGCCCTATGCCACCGGCGGCGACCCCAACGCCAAGGTCTTCGCGGCCGAAGGGATCGTCACCGAAGGCATCACCCGCGAGCGGCAGGAGCGCCGCCGCGACTTGCTCGCCCAGCTCGACACCCTCGGCAAGAAGCACCCGTCGCCACTCTTTGAAGCCATCGACAAAAACCGCGAAGAGGCGTACGCCCTGATCCTCGGCGAGCCCGGCAAGGTCTTCGATCTCTCGCGCGAAAAGGACGCTGTCCGCGACCGTTACGGCCGCAGCACGTTCGGCCAGTCCTGCCTCGCCGCCCGCCGCCTGATCGAGCAGGGCGTCGTCTACGTCAGCGTCAACTACCCCGGCTGGGACACGCACAAGCAGCACTTCAACGCCATGA
>Ga0116170_10002289_pt1 | contig 18602 bp, 10 predicted proteins | sample AD_JPNHW1_MetaG_FD_89797 | JGI IMG/M metagenome (GOLD analysis project Ga0116170, IMG submission 89797) | Active sludge microbial communities of municipal wastewater-treating anaerobic digesters from Japan - AD_JPNHW1_MetaG | ecosystem: Engineered > Bioreactor > Anaerobic > Digestate | place...
ATTGCGATGCTTCCATAATCGACTATTGGCAACATTCTTTTCTCCAGTTACAGCGTTGTTATGCAGCTTCTCATATGGCGGTAATTCTGTTCTCCGCTACGCCCTGTACGGTTGAGATCGGAATTACTTAGATCTATGAACAACTACTTTGTAATCACCGTAAATAAAATGTATGAATGGTTGGATATTAAAAATGACCCGAAAAGAACATTCATTATTATGCGGTTTAATAAAGAATTACAAAAAATATTTAAAATCAATAAAGGATTCACTCTAAATAAATGCAATAAGAAAACAAAAATCCCCATAGGGGATTTTTTGTAGGAGCAAAAATCTTTCACTCCTACAAAGATCAATAAAAATCATTTCCAGCAGGATTCTCTCCTGATAATTTCGCAAATTCTTTGAGAAGCTCCTTCTGTCTTGAAGATAATTTCTTGGGAACCTGTATGTTTATTTTTACAAGCTGATCCCCTTTGCCGTATGATCCGAGATATGGGATACCGTTTCCTTTAAGACGGAATACCTGTCCGTTTTCAGTACCCGGAGGTAATTTCATTTTTACTTTATTCCCGTAAATTGTGGGTACTTCAATTTCTCCGCCGAGACATACTATCGGGTATGATACATCTATTACGCTGAGTATGTCGTTTCCGTGTCTGTCGAAATCGGGATGTTTTTTTATATGAAGAACAACATATAGATCTCCGGTTATACCATCATTCGGAGCCTGTTCGCCTTCGCCTGATATTTTTAATCTTGATCCTGATTCTACTCCGGCAGGAATCTTGACTGTGATAGTGCGTTTTTTCTTTGTGAGCCCTGAGCCGTTGCACACTTTACATGGTGATGTTACAATTTTCCCTTCACCGCGGCACTTGGGGCAGGTCTGTGTTATTGAGAAAAATCCCTGTGTCTGCCTGACCTGTCCCATTCCGTTACAGGTAGGGCATACTGCAGGTTTAGTTTTGGATGATGAACCGGTACCGCTGCATGCCTCGCAAGTTTCACTTCTGGGTATTTCTATCTGAACTTCGCTTCCTGTTGCTGCTTCTTCAAGTGTTATTGTCATATCATACTGCAGGTCTGATCCGCGTCTTGCACGTTTTGAACCGCCTCTGCCGCCGCCGAACGAAGAACCGAAAAATCCTTCAAAAATATCACCAAGGTCAACATTGCCGAAAATGTCTGAAAAATCAGAATATGCTCCACGTCCGAAATTTTCAAATCCGCCGACACCTTCATGGCCGAATTTATCATAAGATGCCCGTTTTTTAGGGTCTCTTAAAACTTCATAGGCCTCAGTAGCTTCCTTGAACATCTCTTCGGATTCTTTATTTCCTTTGTTCTTATCAGGGTGATACTTCAGAGCGAGTTTTCTGTACGCCTGTTTTATTTCCTGATCAGAAGCTGTTTTGATGACACCAAGGACTTCATAATAATCTCTTTTTGCCAATTTCATACCCTCTCAATATAAAGGCTTGTATGCCGCAGCTTCAATTTGAAACACTGCGGCAGTATTAAGCCAAGATTATTTATCCTCGTCAACTACTTCATAATCCGCATCATAAACTTTGTCTTTTCCGCCGGCAGACTCTTCGGCTTTTTCTCCTGCCGGTTCTCCCTGAGGCGCTCCACCCTGATCTTTGGATGCATCCTGATATATCCTCTGGGCAAACTGATGAGAAGCCTGCTCCAGTTCAGTTTTTGCAAGTCTTATAGCTTCAAGGTTACTTCCTTCCATTGCTGTTTTTAGTTTTGAAATTGCGGAGTTGATTGCTTCTTTTTCACCGCCTTCAATTTTGGATTCATTATCTCTCATCATCTTTTCCATTGAGTAGATCAGAGAGTCAGATTCATTTTTAGCCTCAATTATTTCTTTAGCTTTTTTATCCTCTTCAGCGTGCAGTTCGGCTTCTTTGACCATTTTTTCAATGTCTGCTTCTGAAAGTCCGCTTGAAGACTCAATCTTGATTTTCTGCTCTTTACCTGTCCCCAGGTCTTTAGCGGAAACATGTACAATACCATTGGCATCTATATCAAATGTAACTTCAATCTGCGGTATCCCTCTTGGTGCAGGAGGAATGTCCGAAAGATCAAATCTTCCGAGTGTCCTGTTCTGCGCAGCAAGTTCTCTTTCGCCCTGCAGAACATGTATTGAAACCGCAGGCTGATTATCCGCCGCTGTAGAGAAAGTCTGGCTTTTCCTTGCAGGAATTGTTGTATTTCTTTCTATCAGTTTAGTCATTACACCGCCGAGAGTTTCGATTCCAAGAGAAAGCGGAGTAACGTCAAGAAGAAGCACGTCATGAACGTCTCCTGCAAGAACTCCACCTTGAATTGCAGCTCCGATTGCAACAACCTCGTCCGGGTTAACTCCTTTATGCGGTTCTTTCGCGAATACTCTTTTTACAAGTTCCTGTACTGAAGGAATCCTTGTTGATCCTCCGACGAGAATTACTTCGTCTATATCTCCGGCTGTCATCCCTGCATCTTCAAGCGCTCTCATACATGGATTTTTTGTAGATTCCACAAGGTCTTCAACCAGCTGCTCGAATTTTGCCCTGGAGAGAGTTGTAACAAGGTGCTTAGGCCCGTTCTGGTCAGCAGTGAGGAACGGTATGTTTATTTCTGTCTGCATTTTTCCTGACAGTTCAATTTTCGCTTTTTCAGCAGATTCTTTTAATCTTTGAAGAGCCATTTTATCTTTGGAAACATCGATTCCGGTCTGCTTTTTAAATTCAGCAATCAGCCATTCCATTATTCTCTGGTCAAAGTCATCTCCGCCGAGGTGCGTATTGCCATTTGTCGATTTTACTTCAAAGACTCCATCTCCAAGTTCAAGAATCGAAACGTCAAATGTACCGCCGCCAAGGTCATATACCGCTATCTTCTCGTTGTTTTTACCTTTATCAAGTCCGTAAGCAAGCGCTGCGGCCGTCGGCTCGTTGATTATCCTTTCCACTTCAAGCCCCGCTATTCTTCCCGCATCCTTGGTTGCCTGTCTCTGCGAGTCGTTGAAGTACGCAGGCACTGTGATTACTGCTTTAGTTACAGTCTCTCCGAGAAAATCTTCAGCAGTCTGTTTCATCTTCTGCAGTATTCTTGCGGATATCTCAGGAGGTGAAAATTCGCCGGATACAGTATTGATAGTAACTCCGCCCTTGCTGTCATCCTTTACATGGTATGCAACCATTGAGATTTCACCGGTAACTTCGTTGTATTTTCTTCCCATAAAACGTTTTACGGATCTTATGGTATTCTCCGGGTTTGTTATGATCTGATTTTTAGCAATCTGACCAACAAGGCGTTCACCTTTATCTGTGTATGCAACTATTGAAGGTGTGGTTCTCTGACCTTCGGCATTCTGGATAACAACAGGTTCTCCGCCTGACATTACAGACACACATGAATTTGTTGTTCCCAAATCTATTCCTATAATTTTACTCATCGCATTTACTCCTTATAAATTAGATTAATATTTTTCATTATATTTTAAGCAGTCTGAATTTATTATAAAATCAGCTGCATTTTTCATTTTCATCAGGTCCTTCGCTCTTTTTCGGAACCGGTTTTGACACTCTGACTTTTGCGCTTCTAACAACGTATTCATCAAGTTTGAAACCTTTCTGGTATACTTTTGTTACTGTATCCTCGCCATATGCGTCACTGTTTTCAATCTCCAGTGCTTCATGGTAGTTCGGATTAAACGGTTTACTTTCCGCTTCAATTTCTTCTATCCCGTATTTGTTTAAAATTTCTTCAATTCTTTTTGATACGAGTTTTACCCCTTCAATGAAAGAGTCTTTAGTTTCCGGACTTTCCTGCCCGGATAAATTTTCCGACACCTCAATAGCACGGATTATGTCATCATTGACATTTATAATATCGCATGCAAAATCTTTTATCGCCAGCTTTTTGTAATCCTCCTGCAGTTTGACTGTTCTTTTTCTGAAATTTTCAAAATCGGCCTGCCTCCTCTGAAGCAGGTCTTTTAATGTATCTATTTCTTTAGTCAGTCTTATAATCTCGCCTTCCTGGTCTGAAACTTCATTCTCAAGGTTTTTTACATCTTCGCAGCCGCATTCCTGACCGTTTTCTTTATTTGCGTTATTTTCAGTTTCAGCCTGATTTTCCTTAACTGTATTTGTTTCTCCGTTACTCATTTTAAATCTCCACCTTAAAATTACTGTTTATTTATGTTATTTAGACATTTTTGTCAATAGACCCGATACTGCCTTTCCTGTGTAATCCACAAGAGGAACGACTTTCTCGTAATCCATTCTGGTCGGACCGAAAACTCCTATTGCGCCAACCGGTTTGTTTCCAATCCTGTAAGATGAGGCAACCAGGCTGCAGCCGGTAACCTTGTCATTCTCAATCTCTTCACCGATCAATATTTTAACGCCTTCACTATCGATATGGGTTTCAAGAATATTTTTCAGAATATTTTTTTCTTCAATTATGTTAAGCAGGCTGTTCAATCTTTTCTCTTCAACCATTTCGGGTATTCTCAGAAGGTTTTCTATACCGTCGATATTAATGGTAGAGTCTGTTGCTTCATTGAAAGCTATCTGTGCTATATCCAAAGCCAGCTCTCTATTTGATGAAGATAATTTGTCTAACCGGAGGTTTTCAAATATTCTGTCTTTTATATCATGAAGTGAATATCCGCAAAGCTCGCCAGTAAGAAATTTAGAATATTCAAACAGTTCATCCTGTGTAACCCTTACTGAAATTGCCACTTTGCGTGTTAAAATCATCCCTGTTCTTGTAATTGCGATTAAAAGAATTTCACTGCTTTCGAGCTGAATCAGCTCTATCAGTTTTACAACAGTAAAATCCGGTCTTGGAGAGAGCATTACTCCCGCATAATTTGAAGTTACAGAAAGCATTTTTGTAACTGATTCAAATATTTTGTCGAGCTGCACTTCTCTCTGAAAAATTTTTTCGTCAATTACCATTTCGTGAAAGTTGTAATTATCAAGAAGAGAATCGACATAGTACCTGTATCCCTTATCTGTCGGGACTCTTCCGGATGACGTGTGAGGCTGCATGAGAAAATTCATTTTTTCCAGGTCAAACATAATGTTTCTCATGGTTGCAGGCGATAGAGAAAATGAATATTTCTGCACAAAAGAGCGTGATCCTACAGGTTTTCCCGTGAGGATATATTCATAAACGATAGCATTGAGAATTGCAGTTTCTCTTTCGTCTAAGGGTCTATCTGCTTGCAATTCGTTTTTCACTACATTACCTTTCCGGTTTGTTTATTAGCACTCATAACTATTGAGTGCTAATAAACAATATAATATTTTATCTGTAATCGTCAAGGAAAAATTTAAACTTTTTTAGTAAGTTTTATCACTTTTTTAATGGAGGTTTTGTTTTACTCTTTTCGTCGGTCTCTTTCTTCTTATCTCCGGCTTCCATGGTGAATCTGGCGGCATCAATAGTGGTTTTTAATTTATCTGCTTCGTTGCTCTCTCCTAAAGTCATATGAATCTTTCTCAATGCTTCAAGTATCTCAATTGATTTTTTCAGGTCTTCTCTTGATTTTGAAGATAATTCATATTTGGTTCTGTACTGTTTAGCAGCTTCCTCAAGGGCGTTTTTCGCCATTGCAAGGTGTTCACGTCTGTCACGAAAATGTTTTTCCCTGGGATCCCTGTATTTCAGAATATCTGAAAAATTTATGGAATTCCGGAATATCACAGCTATTTTTGCCTGAAGTTCAACAAAGAGCCATTTCCATTTGGAATCTTCACCCATATTATTTTTCAGGCTGAAAAAAACAGCATCAACTCTTATTAGAAAATCCAGTATCTGGCGCGGATTTAACTTATCTATTTTCTGAAGGTATTCCTCATTTTCTCTAAGTGAATCTCTCTCCACTTCATCACCGACTGTTTCTTTCAGGAGGAGGAGTACTTTCGAGAAATTAGATTTTGCGACATCGAGACTTTTATTGTTTTTAATACCAAGCATTGCTACGGAGAGATCATTCATTTTCATGTATAATTCTATTGTGCCAAGCAGGTAGGTGGCTATTTCAAGATTGTAATACGATTCAACATTTGGTTTGCTTTTCTTTTTCAGCAGGAGTTCCCTTGCTTTTCTCTCAAGTTCATCAGATTGAATTTTTACAGCTTTTATATCATCATTGTATGCAGCTTTCTGTGCCTTTGATATTGCCATTTTTATTTACTCCCGGAAAATATCTTTCATTCTGATATTCCGGCGGTTTTCAAAACTGCAGGAATATACCCGAAGGAATAGATTGCGCTCACTGTCTTTTTATATCAATATTTTCTATATAATAATATAACTGAATTAATCTTATCTTTTTTCAACATTATTTTATTTACCGGATGTTTTTTTATAAATAGAGTCGGCAAATTGCAGTTTTGTATGGAGGTGTATATAAATATCCCGCAGAATCTCCATACTTTTAAAAATATTTAAACCGCAGTACCGGCTGCCGGATGTAACAGAAATATGCTCCTGAAAAATACTTGTCAATAATCGTTAAAAAAATAATAGTGCTTTACTCTGAAAATAACCGGTTTGTGTATAAAAATGGCAATCAGGCCGTTAATAATCATATGATGCCTGTATCATAATGGGATCAAAAGGGTCATAAAAATTATAATTCTTAACCGGTAAAATCAAAGCTTCGGGAAATAATTTCTACGGTTATAAAACCCGTGTTGAATGCTGTCTCAGGTTAGGGGCTATGTAAGGATAAATTTTAAATGAAGGGATTAAAATGCTGAAAAGACTCCGTTTGAAGTTGAAAGGAATATTATTCTTTTTATCACTTTTTGTAATAAGTAATTTATTAAATTCCGATTTTTCATATATGGGAAACAGCAGCAGTGACCTGACTTCTACAATAATTAAGGTTTTCTGGCCTGTTATACTGATTCAGCTGATAAAAGTTCTGCTGATCTATATTGCTCTGGGTTATATTTTTGATACAATCTATAGTTCTTCTATTGACTATTTAAATAGTAAAACCGGAAAGAATGTAAGCGGCGGATATGTTTATTTATTACTTTCTGTATCTTTCATATCTCTATTCTTACGGTCGATTATAAATAATCCTCAGTTATTTATTGATAATTTCTCATCAAAATTTGTTATACTTGATAAATTTCACATCCTGATGACTGATCATTTTTCGCCGTGGTTTTTTGCGTTAATTTTTTATATTATCAATATACCTGCAGTAATTCTTTTTCTTCTCTCTCTATGGGAAAAATATAAAAGTAATATTAAGGTTCTTCAGTTTATTGCAAATGCAAAGAGCTTTAATTATAAAAACAGAAAAGTTCTGGTATCAGCCGCTTTGGTAGTTGCGGTAATTGCCGTATCAGCAATTTATACAAATTCTAAACCTGCGCCCGGCAAAAAAAATATTCTTATAATATCTTCTGATTCAATAAGGCCGGACAGGATCAGCGCGAATGGATATTTCAGAAAGACTACTCCAAACATCGACAGATACATTGAAAAAAATCTGCAGTTCAGAGGGGTGACTACAACTGTTCCGCGGACTTTTCCCGCATGGGTAAGCATTCTGGCATCATCAACACCGCTTGCAAATGAGATTACACATATGTTCCCCAGGTCAAGGGAGAGGAGTGAAAAGCTTTCATCCGCCGTCGCATACCTGAAAGATTCGGGATATTATACTTCTATCATATCTGAATTTGCCGGCGACATATTTTCACGGATAGACCTCGGGTTTGACCATAAGCTTGTTCCCGATATGAATTTTAATGTTATAATAAAACAGGTTATTCTGGAGAAACAGGTATTTCTTCTTCCATACTTGTTAAATTCGACAGGCAGAACTGTATTTCCGGAGATCCGCGATATAGCGAAATTTTCCGATCCCGTAATGCTTACGGATGAAACAATCGGTCAGATTAAAAATGCGGGAGATAAACCGTTTTTTATTTCGGTCTTCTATTCTATCACACATTTTCCTTTTGCAGCTTCATATCCGTATTACCAGAAGTACGCGCAGAAAGATTACAGCGGGCCGTACAAATATTATAAGCAGATAAAGATAAAACTTGGGAATGACACACAGAACAAAGAGGGGGACGGCCTTACCGCGGCAGACAGGGAACAGGTCCAGGCACTCTATGACGGATGCTTAAGCCAGCTTGATAATGAAGCCGGTAGAATCCTCTCATACCTTGAGAAAAATAATCTTCTTAAAAATACAATTGTTATAATAACATCCGATCATGGTGAGAATCTTTATGAGTATGATTACGGCATAGGCCATGGAGAGCATCTGAGAGGCGACTTCGCGCTTGAAGTTCCGTTTATTATTATCGCTGATAATCTTTCATCAGGCCAGAGAGGGGCTGTTATCACAAAGAGATCTTCTATTGCAGATATTATGCCTACAGTTTTTGAATTAGCCGGAATTACCATTCCTGATTTTTTTAATGGAAGCTCGCTGTTCGGCAATAAAAAAAGGGAAGTCGACGCGTACTGCGAGACCGGTATCTGGTTTGACAACAACAAAGACTCACCGTTGTTCTTCTATCACAACAGAATTGATTACCCTGACATTTCGGGACTGCTTGAAGTTGATTTTAATTATAAAAGAGAAGGTGTGATTAAGCAGGACTACCAGAATATTATAACCGGCGCCAAATACCGGACCATTTACTCCGGCGGTTATAAACTGATATATATGCCTCTTAAAGAAGGCGTTAAATTTGAGTTATACGATGTAAAAACTGATAAAGACAACAGGAATAATCTTGCGGATAAAAAACCCGAAGTACTGAAAGATATGAAGGCAAAGTTTTATAACTATATTTACAAAGAGAGTTCCGGAAATCTTGTTAAAACAGGAGATTATGTGCTCCCTCTCTTTTCATATCCTCTGTTCTGATATGATTAAGTCACATAAAAAAGTTTAAATGGAAATGTTATGAATAAAAGAATATTACAGGAATCGAATTTTATTAAAAGAATAAGTATAAAAAAGATATTTAAATATTTTTTTATTATACTGGCAGTTTTACTTTTGTCGTTCATTCTCTGGTGGGAGTTTATTTTTTTACCCGATGATTTTAAAATATCAGAGAAAGAGGCGCTTCAGGAATCTGCTCATTCATCTTTTAAAACAAGAAGTTATGATCTTATTAAAAATATTGCGGGCGCAGAGCTTGGCGGGGATTTTTCAAATGAAAGAATCTCAAAAGCTGTTGAGGACCTGAAATCCGGAGGCCTTTTAATCAAGGGAGAGAGTCTTGCTTACGGTAAAAACAGCAATCTTATACAGAGAGCCGGAACCGGGCATGTGGGTATCTGGGTGGATGAGCGTTCTTCAATTATTTTACTTCCAGGTACGAGCGTATCATTTTCAGTAACTCTTTCAGACAATGATGAAATCGGTTTTTCTGCACTTTCAGGTGCATCCGACGGTCTTCTTACGGTCAAAGCCGGTAATGGAAACAGTACGGTACTTCTGGAGGATTATAAACTCGATAAATATACTCAGCCATACAAATCCAGTGATGTAAAATTAAAGTTAAACAACCGGGGGTGGGATAAGGCTGCAACCGGGACAGGATGGATTGATAAACGGATCACTGTAAAAAATAACAGCAGTAATAAAAAACAGAAATTAACTTTTTTTGTTCCATCGGGGAGCGGACCTGTTTTTATTTCTAACCCGAATATCTATACAGAATCAAAAAGAAAAAAATATAATGTTGTCTATATTATATTCGATGGAGTTGCGCAAAGGTATTGGAGTTTTCATAATGAAAAGTCTGCTCTCACTCCGCGCATGAAGGAGAGTGCCGAAAAAGATTTTATAGTTTTTGATAACATGTATGCAATTGGAAATAAAACACGGGTGGCTCTGTCGGGACTTTTTACTTCAAAGATTTCTACCGAAACGAGACATGGTATCAATAGAAATTTTATTCCTGCCGAGGAACGGGAAATATTCTACAAATATATCAACCAGGGTAAAATTGCATCATTACCGGATTATTTCAGGAAAAACGGATATGTGTCCGCCCAGTTCGGCAACAGCGGATTTACTGTGGAACTTTTAAGCTCAGGGCTCGATTACGGCTTTGAAAAATCGTATGAGTTTCAAACCAATCCGTATAATACTTACGGTATCTCAAATAAATTTTTTAATTTTTTAAGAGATAACAGGGATAAAAACTTTTTTGTATATTGCCATTATAATACACCGCATAAACCATTTTATGCTCCGCTTAAGTATTATTTCAAAGGCCTCATCAACTCGCCTCTCGCCGGTTTATGGCGGCCCGATTTTACCGGCTGTATAAGTTATACGGATGATGCTTATAAAAATATTTATGCCGCGCTTCAGAAGAACGGCCTTCTTGAAAATTCAATAATAGTAATTGCAACCGATCATGGTTCCGGATATGAACTTTCAACTTTTGACGGCGGATTCCATTACAATGATTACACCAAACAGGTTTTTATGATTCATATACCCGAATCTTTGAAAAAAGAACTGAACATTTCAGGGGGAAGGAGAGATACATATATCTCTTCAATAAATATAGCACCGACACTTGTACAACTTGCTAATATTGAAGTTCCGTCTCAATTTTCCGGTAAAAGTTTTGTCCCTGTGCTGAAGAATGAATACAAGAAGGATATGTGGGATGACAGAATATGGACTCTCGGAAGAAAAGACATTTCGATGATCACTCCCGATCTGAAAAAATATATACTCACCGGTGTGGATTCAGATAAATTTGTGAAAAGAGATTACGTTGTGTTCGGTGACGAGTATGAAAAACCTTTTGAACTTTTATATGATCTGAAAACTGATCCTCATGAATATAATAATATTGTAAAAACAGACAGAGTTACTCTTGCCGGGATGAGAAAGATTTTTTTTGAATCTGATATTCATCATCCGGAGAAAACTGTTCTTACATTTAGTCCTGATAAAACAAAACAGTCATTAATAACTGTAACTATCAATAGTTCGAGCCGGCTTTTAAGGGCGGAAATTTATAATGATAAAATCAAACTGGTAAAGGAATACCCTGTTACCGGAAATAATAAATCGTTCAGTTTTAACCTGAATAAAGAACCGGTCTATTTTATATTTGAACAGGAAGATGACCGGATACCGGTTTCCATTGATATACAGTCAGATGGAAAAAGAATTAAAAAAACATCAATATATGCAACACAGCTTGATCTGAATCTCCTTGATAATCCTGTTAAACTCGCGAGTGTACTGGATTTTAGAATGCTGTATACTGACAAACTTCCTCTGCAGAAAAACTGGAAAGGTAATAATGGAGATGGAGTCAGCGTTAAAGTTTCGAGGATAGATCTTCACAGGTGGATAGATATAAACAAAGCCGGAAATCAGGGGCTGTCAGCTTCAATGAAAGAGACACTCAAGTCCTGGGGCTATATACAATAGAGTCGCCGCGAAGGCTGGTTGTCAGGAATAATAATTATTTCTGATTATTTTTTAACGCGCGCTTTGCTCGATGGACACAGATAAAAAATATTAACGCACATGGCTTTTTATAATCTGTGGCCGGGCCGGGTTTTGATTTGAAAAAATGAACAGTTAGATTATCAGTACCGTGTCTTCGGGAAAATATATTCGTCTTTTATAATAACATCATTGTTCCGCTGGAACCATTTGAAGAGTTCATTTTTAAGCCTGTTAAAATTAGCTTTATCTTTAGCGATTATGTTTACTGTCTCTTCCGGGTCTTCTTCTGTATTATACAACTCATAGGTTACTTTATCTTTCAGCGGAATATAGATGAGTTTATACTTCCCGTCATAAATATATCTGTGTTTGGCAAGATTAATCAGGTCCCTGTATTCATCATTTAATACAATCTGATTATTGAAATTAAAATCTACTGTGCTCAAACCGGTTATATCAGGATAAATGATTCTCTGGTTCTGAAAGAAAAGGCCGCTTTTCTGATTGTTGTCAAACCAGATTCCAGTCTCGCCGAAGGCATAAAGTTTTAAATCCGATGACTTTCCTTCGATCAGCGGGAGAAGGCTTACTCCGTCCATCTTTGCCGTATTTTCAATTTTCAGCATGTCGAGTATTGTCGGAGCTATATCCACCTGTCTTACAACAGCCGGTATCCTGAGATTTTTTTTAACCAGGTTTTCATTGCTTATTATAAAAGGTATTCTTGTCGAATACTGGCCGCGGAAATGTTCACCGTGTCCCATCCCGAGGTCACCTTCATAAAGATTTTCACCATGGTCTGATATAACAATTATTATTGTATTTTTTAGTAAATCTTTCTGTTCAAGATAGTCTGTTACTTCACCGACTGCCTTGTCAAAAGCCTTAATTCCGCCGTCATAAAGAGCGTTTACCTGGTTTTTGTCTGCTTCTGAAATTCCGCTGCCGGTATTATTGTTATTCAGTGAAATGATCTGCTGTTTCAGGAATTTGTACGGCCCCCTGTAATTCTTTGTTGAGAACATTTTATAATAAGGATATGACTGAGCGTACGGGAAATGCGTTGAAGAGAAAAATGATGTAATGAAAAAAGGTTTACCGTCAGCCCGTTCTATCGATTTGATGATCCTTTTTTTTACAAGCGCAGGAGGGCAGAAGTATGCCGAATCCCGGAGTACCGGAAAAAGTTTTAAACCTGTTTCCCCGGTGAGAAAAGGAAGAATGAATATATGAGAATCGAGAATCGCCTGATAAATCATATAGTTGGCATTAAAAAAAGGTGTGTCTACATTTTTAAATCCAAGGTTTATTCTGGTAAAAATATCTCCCGCATAATCCGCAACCACTGAAGTGTAGTACCCTTTTGAGTTAAGAATTCCGGGCAGAGTAGTGAAGTTTTTATTTACATCCATAGAAGTAGGGAACATATGCCTTATCCCGTGAGTCGATGCGAACTGTCCTGTCATTGCCGATACCCAGGACGGGAAAGTCCGCGGTACTTCGATCCGTGCATCCATGAAGGATACTCCGTCATCGAGTAATCTGTCTATGTTTGGAGATGTATTTCTCATGTAGCCGAAACCGCTTAAATGATCCGGCCTTACTGCGTCAGAAGAAAAAATTATCACGTTAGGAGCGTCACTCCCCCTGTTGTAATGCTTATCCGGGAACGCATTGATAAATACAATAACAGTAAGTATGATCACTGCAGTAATTGACGCATAAATTTTTACACTGCGGGTGAATACTTTTCCTTCAAGCAGTTTTATAATTTTGTAAATAATAAGGGATGATAGAATCACCGCGTACAAAATCTGCATGGATGCAAACAGTGAGGGATTAATATTATCCGCCATGAAATTCATCATCCCGGTGCTGAACCCGCTCTTGACATAGAATCCGTTGATATATACCTGCGGATAATTAATCAGGTCTTTAAGGAAAAATGGCAGATAGAGAATAAGAGATATTAATCCGTTTAAAAGAATTCTGATTTTAAGAGATAATGTAATTTTTTTTATGTCATTGAAAACGGTGTTTACTATAAATAGACTTGTTACACCAAATATTATTCCTGCGAGAATATAAAGAGCTGTCAACTGCAGTATGAAAATTATAACAGTGAGTAGAAAGTGGTTCATGATGAAATTTTTTGCGTAATCGCTGCTGTTACCCATGTAGGAGAACGAAAGATTGTTTATCAGTCCATATAGAAAAAAGATTAGAAAGAGTATAACACTTCCCGAGATTGGTGTTATTGATTTTATTATATTTTTGTTCATTATTCTTCTCTGTTATTATGTGCTGATCTATTAATTAATTTAAAACAGCCATTGAAATTTTTCTTGATATGAAAATTTATTTAATTATCGTGCAAAGTGCTTTTTTACTAATCTGTACATCAACAAAGTAACTAAAATTTTTCATTATGCATTAGTCAAGGGAATTATTCATATTAAATAAATGAAAAAATTGATTGGTTTATGTTTCAGGTTCTTTTAAAAAAATTACAATGCAACTTCGGCGTGAAAGGGAAAATATATATTTTCTTCGGGCTGTCACCTGAAAATAATGCAACGGCTGAAAAACCTCGCGGCATATAAAAGTATAATTTCTCTTTTTATATTTGACTAAAATGTGATTAATTTGCGGTTATAACATAAATAGTAAAGTCTGGGCATGGAAATTATTTGCCGGAAACAGGCTGTAATTAAACTGTACAGATAGTGAGATGGATCACAAATATTACTGTTTTTTTGAGAAGACAGGATTTATTTGAGTAAAATGGAAAATATGGCGGTTAAAAATAGATGATTAAGGCATTATTCGAAAATAAAATAAAGATTATAATGGCAATATCCGGTACGGTAATTCTGATTGTCGGATTAAATTTAACGCTTTCAAGCATAATGAAAATCAGGTATATCTATCCGTATATAAAAACCGGTTATACAGTATTAATTCTCCTCATTTTCATTATTTATGTTACGTCAATTTTTACAAAATTAAAACTGTTAAGCAGAATTATAAAGTATACTGCAGCAGCATCAATTCTTACCGCGATTTCCATTCTTGTATTTATGGTTGTCTGGTATAATTACTGCTTTTTCCCCGATGATGAGGATTATCTCAAAGGCAAAGTAAACGAAACCTCCTATACAAACAATGATCTTCATGAAGTAGATGTTGATATTATACGAGAGCTGAATAAAGTTGTAATAACGTCTCCACTTGATAATTCGGACAGAGATTTTCTTTTAAATACTGAATTTAAAACAAAAGACATTTACATAGACTATAATCCCTATAATTCAGTTTCTCCAAATAACCTTAAATACGCGACAGGGAAAACTTTTTTCTACGTTTATCAGAAAAATTGTGCTGTAATTAAAGGGAATTCAGGAATTGAACTCAGCCTGTCAGCCTCAGAGCGTAAAAGATTTGTTGAGCTGGACGCTGTATTTCCTGATCTTGATGCATCTGATTCAAAAGAAGGTGAATTTTCTATTTATTACAGGCTGAGTAATGGCGAGCAGATTAATCTTGTTACCGAAAAGATCAGGAAGGAGATTAAGCCCGACATTCAGCCCTTCAGATTTTCAAACGTCTTAAGCTCTGTATGGTTTTATCTAAACCATCCCGGAAGAAGTGTTATAACAGAAGATACCGGGTGGAAAAAAATCAAAGCGGATATTCCTCAGGTTAAGGGAACTCTTGTGCTTGAGTTTAAAACGGCGGAGACAGGAAAGAATTATCTGTTTGCAGGAACTCCACGAATATATTCCGTAAAAGAAGATGATAGAAACAGGCACTATAACATGGTTTATATTATTTTCGATATTCTCGGGCAGCCTCATCTTGATCTCTATGAATATTATGATGAGTTTAAGAAAAACGGTTTTGATAACGCAGTTTATAATATCGGGAAGAACAATATAATTACAGAAAATATAGACAGCTACTATGACAACATTATTCTCTTCGACCATGTCATAACCGCGGGCCAGGTAACAAGACCTGCCATAACAGGTTTGTGGACTTCTCAGTTTTATACAAAAGCAAGAATGCCTGTATTCAGAAATGTTGTTACTGCGGAGAATCAGAGAGAGTTCTACGATCAGGGCTTTGCATCTCTGGGCGATAAGCTGTCCGGTTACGGTTATTTAACAAAGCAGATTGAGTGTAACGCACAGGGGCATAATGTTTCAGGTGTCGGGGCGGATCTTGGATTTGATGAAAACCATGACTATACTATGGAGACTACCGAGCATCCTGCCAATATCAAGAATATTGTCAATTTTCTGAATGAGAATCAGAACAGGAAATTTTTTCTTTATACGCATCTTAATGTGCCGCATCCTCCCAAATGGATTCCGGGGAAATATTTTTTAAGGGAGTGGGGCATTTCAGATTATAATTTTGGAACGGCCAGGCTCCGTGGGAACATTAAGTATGCTGATTTTAATTTTAAAATGATAATGGATACTATTAAAAAACTTAAACTTGATGAAAATACATTTGTGATCGTAACAGCGGACCACAGTTCAGGGGAGACTCCGGGATTCAGAGACAAACCTGGAAGACAGCTCGCCGCAGTAATGAAAAAAGGGAGAGAAGCCCAGTCCATTGCGTCATACCATCCTAATGCTATTTATGTCAGAGAGGGCGGGCAGCACCTTTACAGTGATTACATGCAGCTTCCGTTCATAGTAATCCCTCCAAAATCTTTTAAGACAAAAAAAGGGCGTGTAGAAAGTTATATCAGTTCACTTGATATCGCGCCTACAATACTTGATCTGTTTAAAGGAGAGAAGGAGAAACTTTTTTCAGGTACAAGCTTTAAATATCTGCTTGAGAATCCCGAAAAGCAGAAAAAAGTTCATACAGATTTTATACCTATGGTGGGAAGATTCTCCGGCGGATTTATTCTGAACGGTAAATATAAATACTGGTGGGATATTACCGGTATCTATAAATACAGGAAAGGTGCGGATGGGGCCAAGTATATTCAGCGCCCGGAACATCTTTTTGATCTGGATACTGATCCCTATGAAACAGTAAACATTGCCAATGATGAAAAATATTCCGCACTTCTGAATGAAATGAGAGATCTGAGAATCAGCAGGTACCAGGATTACGATGAAAAAAATTACGTACAGATTATGCCTGATGTTAAGATTAAGGGTGACGTCAGAATTGAAGTAAAAGTCGAAAGCGGTAAAATTGTTTATCCGGTTTCTTTTGGTGATGGCATTAAAATTAATCAGAGAAATGAAAAAGAACTGGAGATAACTTCCGGCAACAGTGATAAACGCAGATTTATTTCTTTTGAAACAAAACCGGATAAAATCCCACTTAAAATAAGTGTTTACAGGGATAATGTTCTGATAGATAAGCAGAATATCTATTCCGGCATAGAGAAACTTAATATTTTTCAAAATCCCGTAGTAGTCAGAGACTGGAAAGATTTTTATACCACTACTGTTACAGGTAAAATGGGATATGAAGAGGCCGATTTACCGGCCGGTTCTGTTTATTTTTATAGAATTCCGCTTAATTACTGGCTGGAAATGAGCAGAAGCGAAAAAGATATTAATCTTAGTCCCGGGATTAAAGAAGTCTTACGGGGCTGGGGATATATACAGTAAAAAGTAACTTTTTAAAATCCATGGTAAAAATATCCGACCCCGCCGTTACGCGGCAGATAACAGGATAACCACCGGTTTTGAACAATTATCAATAAAAGGAGTTAATAGTTAATAATGAGTGTAAATAACAAGAATGAGATTTTTAAGCCCACATTGGGAAATAAGTTAAGTGCAGGGAGTTCGTATCTTGCAAAATATATAACAAAGAAACCTTTAGTATTTAATCTTAATTTTAATGTTACCAACATCTGTAATCAGCAATGTCCGATGTGTAATGCCGCTCTGCCGGGAAGGGGCGGAGAGTCGATTACTTTTGAAGCATATAAAGAAATTATAGAAAAGTTAAAGCATCACAAAATAGCATCACTTACTTTATCCGGCGGTGAACCTTCACTTGTTAAAGATATCGACAGGATTCTGGATTATTCTGCGCGGCAGTTTAAATTCGGCGTGAATGTTAATTCAAACTTATACGCAAACGAGAAGATCATAAGGCCGTTTGCTGAAGCTGCATTGAGGAATAATATAAGAATAGGCACATCTTTTGACGGAATTGGTGCAGTAGCTGATAAACTCCGCGGCGCCAAGGATGTATCAGCAAGAGTTCTTAAAAATATTGAAATGGTAACTGAAATGAAAAAGGAGATGAATTCCGGTTCAACTCTTAACATGAATACAGTTATATCTGATCAGAACCTGCATCAGATACCGGATATACTCGCTATTTCCGAGAAGTTCGGATGGACACATACTCTCGCACCATGGAACAGTTTCTTTTATCAGAAGAAAGATCCGAATATGCCGACTCTTCATTATACTGAAGAACTCGAAAAGGTTATCAAGTTCGCTTTGACACGAAATAATATCTCCTGCTCCCGGGAATTTCTTTCAAGAATACCGGAATACACAAAAAAGGAGACTGAAAAACTCTGCCCGTACCTTACAGGAATTTTCAGGTCTTATAAAATCTTTGTCGATCCGAACGGAGACCTTTCACTCTGCAGCAGAAAACCAATAGGGAATCTGCATAAATCCGAATTGATTGATATTCTTAATTCTAAAGAGTACTTAAAGGATGTTGAAGGATATAAAAAATGCGAAGGATGCTGGATGGCCTGTTTTGTAGAAGTGCTGCTTGCATCTCCAAATCTATATCGGAACAAAGTTAAAAACATTTACTAAAAGGTTTTTATGAATATAAAGAATGCAATCATTACGGCAATCAGGTCTCTCAAACGTAATAAACTGAGGTCCCTTCTTACAAGTATCGGTATCGTAATCGGTGTATCATCGGTAATTCTGATGATCGGGCTCGGAAGCAGCGCCAGGGTTGAAGTCAAAGATAAGGTTGCTAATTTCGGTGAAAACGGGATATCGATTGAAGTTAAACCCAATGGAAAGAAGATTACTTATAATGATCTTGCTGCTGTAAAAAATGAAATCTATGAGATAGACAGGATAAG
>Ga0116170_10002293_pt1 | contig 18588 bp, 13 predicted proteins | sample AD_JPNHW1_MetaG_FD_89797 | JGI IMG/M metagenome (GOLD analysis project Ga0116170, IMG submission 89797) | Active sludge microbial communities of municipal wastewater-treating anaerobic digesters from Japan - AD_JPNHW1_MetaG | ecosystem: Engineered > Bioreactor > Anaerobic > Digestate | place...
ATCGTGGGCAGCCAGATGTACGTGGACGCGGCGGCGCCCGCCGAGCTGCGCGGCCAGGCGCAAGGGTTCATCGGACTGATCATGTTCAGCCTCGGCACGTTCTTCTCGAACTTCGTCTTCGACGCGATCCTCAAGAAGAACGTGGTCGCCGCCACGGGGGCGCACGCGTGGACGCAGCCCTACCTGATTTCGCTGGGCATCGCCTTGACGCTCGCGGTGCTGATGGCCGTGGCCTTTAAACCCGCCGTTCAGAATCAGAAAGCCGGGTGACCATGGCGCGTTACCTCGTCGGGGTCGACAACGGCGGGACGGTCTCCAAAGCGGCGGTCTTCACCGAAGACGGCCGCGAGTTGGCCGCCGCCGGGCGCAAGGTCGAGATCCTTGAGCCGCACCCCGGCTGGTCGGAACGCGACATGGCCGCGATGTGGCGCGGCACGGCCGACGCGATCCGCGCGGCGGTCGCAGAGGCGGGAATCGACGCGGCGGAAATCGCCTGCGTCGCCTGCGCCGGACACGGCAACGGCCTCTACCTGATCGACGCGGACGGCAAGCCCGTCCGCAACGCCATCAATTCCACGGACAGCCGCGCGGCGGACATCGTCGCGCAGTGGAAGGCGGACGGCGTAGACGCCGAAGCGCTGCCCAAGACCGCGCAGTGCCTCTGGCCCGCGCAGCCCAACGCCCTGCTGGCGTGGCTGCGCGACCACGAGCCCCAAGCCATCGCGCGCGCCGCCGCGGTTCTGATGGCCAAGGATTTCGTCCGCTTCATGCTCACCGGCGAGGTGAGGATGGAGCTCACGGACATGAGCGGGACCAGCCTCATGAACGTGGTCACCGGACGGTACGACGACGAGGTGCTGACGCTCTTCGGCATCCCCGAAATGGGGCGTCTGCTGCCGCCGCTGGTCAAAACCGCCGACCTCTGCGGCGCCGTCACCCCGGCGGCCGCGGCCGCGACCGGCCTCAAGGCCGGCACGCCGGTGGCGGGCGGCATGTTCGACATCGACGCCTGCGGCCTGGCCTCCGGCTGCGTGGACGAGCGCCAGTTCGTCATGGTGGCGGGCACCTGGGGCAACAACCAGTACATCGCGCGGCGGCCGCTGATCGACCGGGGCCTCTTCATGACCTCCTGCTACAGCATGCCCGGCTGGTACCTGATGCTCGAGGGCAGCCCCACGGGCGCGGGCAATCTGGAATGGTTCGTCAACGAGTTCCTCGGCGAAAAGCAAGAGTTGCTCAAGCAGGCGGGACAGGGCTCCGTCTACGCGTGGGCCGATGCGGCCGTCGGCGCGAACGCCCCGCGCGAGAACGGTCCGCTTTTCCTGCCCTTCCTTTACGGGGCGAACGTGGGCTATCCGGCCAAGTCCTGCTTTCTCGGCCTCGAGAGCCGCCACACGCGCGACGACGTGATGCGCGCCGTCTACGAAGGGTGCGTCTTTTCGCACAACACCCATCTGCTGCGGCTCTACGCCTTCCGGGCAAAACCGGACGTCATCCGGCTGACCGGCGGCGCGGCCCGCAGCGCGGTGTGGTCGCAGATGTTTGCGGACGTTTTTCAGGTGCCGGTCGAGATCCCCGACGGCTCCGAACTCGGCGCGCTCGGCGCGGCCGTCGCGGCGGCCGTGGCGTGCGGCATCCACCCCACGTATGAGGCGGCGGTCGCGGCCATGACCCGCGTGGCGCGGCGGCATGACCCCGACCCGGCACGCCGCGAGATCTACGCGGCGCGCTATGCGAAGTACCTCAAGGCGGTCTCGGCCTTGCGCGATTTTTTCTAGGAAAACGGCGTGCGGGCCCGGCCCGCCAAAAGGAGAACGCATCATGGAGAACCGCACTCAGTGTCCCATCTGCCGCGCGACGAACGCTTCACACTCGGGGGCCGGCGCCAACACGTCCGACGTCCACTGCCCCCGCTGCGGGCGCTTCCAGATCCAGACGCTGGCCGAGACCCAGCTCATGAACAGCCCCCCGCCCTTCCCGCCGCAGCACCTGCTCTCGGGTCTCTGCCGCAACACCTGGGAAATCTTGGGCGAGAAGCTGCTGATCACCGTCGACCTTTTCAAGTCGTGGACGGAGCTCGACAAAGTCGCGAAGATCGCGGTTCCGCGCGACACCGACGTGGCGACCCGAAGCGATTACCTCCTCAGGTACCTGCGGCGCCACTCGCGGTCGCTCGCCGACGCGGTGCCGTTCACGCCGACCGAGCTTGCGGTCGGGTTCTGCGCCAACAAGAACGAGTTGCTCTTCTGCCTGCGCTACCTCTCCGACAAAGGCCTCATCGAGGAAGACGCCGCCGCGCAGCGAAAGGGCCAGCAGGGCGGCAGCCTCGCCTACCGCCTCACCCCCGCGGGCTGGGCCGCGCTGGACACCGCGCGCCTCCCGGCCGCCCAGCCGCTCGCGGCGGTCTCGTTCTCGCTCGACAAGGAGTCGGACGCGGTCTGGACGCAGGGCTTGTCGGCCGGCATCCAGACCGCCGGCTACACGGCGATCCGCCTCGACAGCCGCGAACATGCCAACAAGATCACCGACGAGCTGATCGTGGACCTCCGCCGCGCGTCCATCGTCGTGGCGGACCTCACCGGCCAGTCGCCCCTCGCCTACTTCGAGGCCGGGCTCGCCCTCGGGCTCGGCAAGCCGGTCTTCTGGACCTGCGAGGAAACGGAAGCCCGCGACAAGAAGCTGTTTCTCGAGACGCGGCAGCACGTGGTGACCACGTGGACGCGCGACAAGCTCGACGACTTCGCGCGGCGTTTCGCGCAGCGGATCGAGGCCGCGCTCGGACGCCCGTGAGAGCGGGCCGCCCCCGCTTCACGCCTCGGGCCACGCCTCAAGAAGCGCCTCGGAAAAGGCGGCGAGGTCGGGATAGCACAGCGCCGCGATCCGGTCGAGCGGCGTGGGCTGGGCGTTGACGATGACCAGCTCGCCCCCGCCCCGCACCGTGAGCGGCGGAATCGACGCGGCCGGATGAACGGTCAGCGAGGAGCCGAGCACGAGCATCAGGTCGGCCTTCTGCGCCAGCGCCACCGCGCCGCTGAACGCGCGCTCCGGCAACATTTCCCCGAAGAACGTGATGTCGGGCTTGTAGGCCTCGCCGCAGTGCTCGCAGCGCGGCACGTCGGTCTTCTCCAGCATGGCGCAGATCTCGTCGAAGGTCTTCTCGCGGCCGCACCCGAAGCAGTGGTGCCGGATCGGCGAGCCGTGCACCTCGTAAACGGTCCGCGACCCCGCCTTCTGGTGCAACATGTCGATGTTCTGCGTGATCACGCCTTTGACGATACCCGCCCGCTCCAGGCTCGCGATCGCGCGGTGGACCGGGCCGGGCTTGAACCGCTTCAAGCCGTACACCAGCTCCAGGCAGCCCTTATAATAGATCGAGGGATCGCGCCGGAACCATTCGATGTCAAAGATGCGCTCCGCATCCGGCTGCCGGTAGAGACCCTGAGGCCCGCGGAAATCAGGGATCCCGCAGAGCGTCGAGATGCCCGCGCCCGTGAAAACCGCGACGTTTCCGGCGCGCCCGATTTTTTCGATGATCCGCTTCATGGCATCCGCCGTCACGCCAACGACCACGGGCCGCGCATCGCGCGCGTCAGCATCCGGTTGGCCATCGCGTCGTCCGCGAAGCGCTCCTTCACCGGATCCCACGTCAGCTTGCGCTGAAGCTGCATCACGATGTTGCCGATGTTGCAGAGGTTCGTCGTCTTGTGGCCGATCGCCAGGTCCGAGACCGGCAGCGCGCGCGACTTGACGCACTCGATCCAGTTGCCGAAGTGGTCGCGGCTCTTGTAGAGATGGATCTCGCCCTCGCCGATCTTCTCCTTGAGGATGCTCTCCGGATTAGACTTCAGCTTGCTGCGCGAGACGTCGAGCGTGCCCTTGTCGCCGTAGAAGATGATGTTGCCGTCATAGACGCCGTCGGTGCGCGTGCGCATGCGCATCGTCACGCCGCCGGCATAGGTGTAAAGCACGTCCACGCGCGTCGGCGCCGTGAAGAGGCCGCTGGACGGATACACGCCGTGGCCGTCGACCTCGACCGGGCCGGACGAGTCCATGCCGAGCGCCCACTGGGCGATGTCGAGATAGTGCGCGCCCCAGTTGGTGGTCTGTCCGCCCGCGTAGTCCAGGATGTACCGGAACTGGTAGTGCGTGCGCTGCGAGGTGTACGGCGCGTAGGGCGCCGGCCCCAGCCAGAAATCGTAGTCCAGGCCTTCCGGCACGGGCTCGGGCTTCCACGTCGCGCCCACGTAGCGGTTGTTCGCCGGGATCAGCACGTCGACGTGCTTGATCGCGCCGAGCCGGCCGTTGCGGATCAGCTCCGCCGCGCGGTGGAACCCCTCGGACGAACGCTGCATGGTGCCGGTCTGGCCGATCCGCTTATGCTTGCGCAACTCCTCCACCAGCACCTGGCCCTCGCGGACCGTCAGCGTCAGCGGCTTCTCCACGAAAACGTCCTTGCCGTTGCGGATGGCGTCGATCGCCGTCAACGCGTGCCAGTTGTCCGGCGTCGCCACCGTGATCAGGTCGATGTCCCGGGCCCGCGTGACGTCGCGGAAATCGCCCGTGGTGCGGCAGCCCGCGCCGCCGTACTTCTTGTTGATCATCTGCGCCGCGCGCTTCTGGTGGTATGTGTCCACGTCGGCCACCGCCACGATGCGCACCGTCTTGCGGTCCAGCATCTGCGCGATGTGCGAAAGGCCCATGCCGCCCACGCCCACGCAGGCCACCGTCAGCACCTTGGAAGGGGCGCTCTGCCCCAGCACCGTCGAAGGGATGATCGCGGGAAAGGCCGTCACCACGCCCGCCGCACCCCCTGCCGTCTTCACGAATCCGCGCCGCGTCACGTTCATTTCAACACTCCTGAGATTTTGTATTGCCCATCGGGAAACGGGCAGGCCCAGAGGCCTGCCTCTACAGGGGACGCGCCCTCGCCGCCACCGCGCCCGCCAGCCCCGCCGCCACGCGGCCGCCCTTGGCTTGGCCCGCCGCCTCGCGCAACGCCGCGTCCGCCTCGGTCCCCGGCACCTGCTCGATCGCCATGCGGGTCAGATGCGCGACCACCTCGTTGTCGCTCGTCAGCTTGCCCTTCAGCGCGGCGACGCTCTTCGGCGAGGCGATCAGCGCGAGCAGGCGGCACACGAACCCGTAGCCCGCCTCCGTGCATGTCGGATCCGCCGCGCTCTTCAGCAGCTTGTCCTCGAATCCGGGATACTGCGACGGGTCGGCGTCGAGGATCACACGCTCGACGGTCGAAACCATCGTGCGGTCGTCGCCGTACCCGAGCGTGCCGATCACTTTCCAAGGATCGGCCGTCTCGTTGAAACTCTTGTAGCGCGCGTCTGCCGCCTGTCCGGCCAACGGATCGCTGGCAGCCCTCTGCCCGTCCGACACGTTCGTTTTGTCGCTCATCACCACGGCTCCTTCCATGCTTCTTTTGGCTTTTAAAATAGTGATCCCATTTTACCACGCGCCGCCGGCTGTGGCCACCCGCTTTTCCCGGCGGGGCCGGGCCGACCGCGTCGGCGATCCGGCGCGCCCCGAAGCCGTCAGAGCCGGCCGTTGCGCACGGCTTCGGAAAACGCTCCGACCGTCTCGAAACAGTAATCGGGCCGGGCGGCCCGAAGCGCGGCGAGGTCGGCGGTCGGCGCCCATGCCGCGGCCGCCGCCCGGATGCCGCAGGCGTGGGAGGCCCCGATGTCGTACGGCGTGTCCCCCACGTAGAGCACCTCCCCGCGACGGAGCGGATACGCGGCGAAGATCTCCTCCATGCACGCCTCTTTGACCGTCCCTTCCGGACGGCCGGTCTTGACGACGTCGAAGATCCCCGTCATGCCGAAGCGCCGGAGCGTGATCTCCAGGCTGCGCGCCCCGCGGCCCGTCACGAGCCCGAGAAACGTCCCCGACGCCTTCAAATAGGCCAGGACGTCGCGGATGCCCGGGAAAGGCTCGGGCCACCGGTCATGCAGGCGCTCATAATTCTCGTAGTACCGCGCCAGGCCCTCCTCGAAATGCCCCGGCAGCAGCGCCTTGATCGTCCCTTCTTCGGAAGGGCCGAAGGTGGCAAGGATCTCAGCGTCGGTCGGACGGCGGTGGACAAGCGACTCGATGGTCTCGCGGAACGCGGCCACGCACAGCGGCAAGGTGTTGGCAAGCGTCCCGTCAAAATCGAACAGAAACTGCGTCATCAGAGCTTCCTTTCCCCTTCCTCCGCCGGCCCAGACGCGGCACCGGCGGACGAATGGAAGCGGAAAACGTCGCACAAAACGGGGCGTGTCGCAAGCGGTTTCTTCGGGCGCCCGGCCGACGGGGCTCGTCAAGGCGAGCGGAGACGCGATGAGGGAACCGCCCAGCCGAGAAGCGCGTCACTTCACGTTCCGCACGCGCGCGAGCCACGCGCGGACGGCGGGCGCGTCCAGCGTCACGCGGTAGCGCAACGTCTGGTAATGCTCCAGCCCTTCGCGGACCACCTCCCGGCGCTCGGGCGGCAACTCCGGGCCAACCCTTTCCAGCCAGGCGCTCCAGCTCTCGGAACCGCGCCGCCGCAGATGCGCGGGAACCGTCCGCCGCTCAAACGTCTTCATGGCCTGGATCAGTTCGGTCCGCAAGCGCGCTTCAGGCGTCAGGCGCGAGCGTCCCGCTCGGCGGCGGAGCCACCAGACAACGCCGAAGCCCGCCAGCACCACCAGGCCGGGCAGGCTCCGCAGCGTGTGCCACAGGAACAGGAAGAGGGTCGCGCCGGCATCGGCGAGCACCACCAGGAAATCGGCGCCCCGCAGATAAACAAGCAAGCGTTTCCAGCCCGCGATCCAAAGGTCCATCGCCAGCCGGAGCTTGCCCGGCTTGTTCAGGGAGGCGGGGTTCCCGTTCGGCGGCGTGGGATCGGCCACCAGCCACCGCCGACTGGCGCGGTCCCAAACCTCGACCCACGTATGCCCGTCGCGCTCGCGCACGACCCATCTGCCCAGCCACGGGTTCCACTCGCTGCACACGTATCCGCCGATCAGGCGCGAGGGAATCCCGCAGCTCCGAAACATCAGCGCCGCCGCGCTGGCAAACAGCGTGCAGGAACCCTCTTTGCGCGCCATGAAATCCACCAGCGGATCCCGGTTCGCACGCAGTTTGACCCCGAGCCGATAGGTGAAATTCGTGGCGAAATGATGCTCGACCCGCCGGATCGCCGCCGGCAGCGCCGGCGCCTCAGCGAGTCCCGGGCACGCCGCCACCCAGTTCGAGACGGCACCGGCCAACGGCGGCGGAACATCCAGGTAGGCCGGATCGGACCGCCCGTCCGGCAGAGGGTATGCGCTTTCCAGCAAATGGGCGGGCTCGACCCGCAAGCCGTACGTGTCCGGAAAGACGCCGTTCGCCCCGACCGTCCCGTTCGTGTCGGCGAACGGCGGCAGGCCGTCACAGGCGAGCGCAACGGCGTTGCCGGGCAGACAGAAGTTGGCCAGCAGCGCGGGCGACAAGACCTCGGCACGCCACGACGAGAGGGCGGAGGCCGGCTGGCCCGCGCGCAGCACGTACTCGCTGCCCTTTGCAGCCGCCGGGGCCGCGGCGTTAACCTGCAGCGGAAGGAGGGGCTTGATGACGGACCACCGCCCGGCATGATAGCGGAGAAAGGCCGTCTCCCGCAAATAGCCCGGCATCCTCTCCGCGTCGACCAACAGAGCCACGCGCATGCGCTTCCCGAAATTCAGAGGCGCCTGCCGCGTCAGCAGAAGGTCGCCCAGCCGCGTCCGCGAAGGGCGCTCCGCGGTGATCATCAACCCGAACAGCCGCTTCTGCAAGCCTTTGGCACCCGCTTCGACCGGCACGCGCAAACCGAACGCCAGCGCCGCGACCGCAGCCAAACACAGCAGACGGCTGACCAGTTCCCGGAGGCCTGAAGTCGGCCCTTCCGCGGAGCGGGCGCGGGTCAGCCGCTCCGCCAGATCGGCCGCGATCAGCAAGGCGACAAGCCCCCAGATGATCAGCGCCGCGAAGGGCCCGGGAGCACCCGCCTGCCCCTCCTCTCTGGCCAAGACGACCATCGCCAAGGGCAGCCCGCCCACCGCCGCCAGCGTCACGCCATCCGCCGACGGGCGGAAGAAGAGCGAGGTCAGCCCCAGGGCAAAGGCAACGGTGACGACGCGATCAATGGCGCGGCTCTCCCCCAACAGGTTCTCGGGCGGCATCAGACGCGCCACGTTGGCGGCCAAGCAGGCGACCGTCAGCAAGAGCCCGCTCCAGATGATCCAGCGCGCCGTGCCCGGCAGGGCGCGCGGCCGCGCCACAGCCAGCGCCGCCACGCCCGATGCGAGATACAGGAGCCCTTGGCTCTCTCCCCGGCAGTACCACCACGCGCACCACAGCAGGAACAGCGCGCTGAAAAGCACGGGCCACCGGCTGCGGCCTTTTCTGTTTGAGGCCTGCGCGTCGCTCATAGGCTGCGCACCTCCCCGCGAAGAACGTCCCGCGGCGACAGGCAGACGACCTCCGGCGGCAAATCCGCGAGCGAGCGCCCCCCCTCCGCCAGCAGCACGACCTTCAAGCCGATCTCCCAGTCCGCGAGCGCGCCGACGAGCGCGGCGCGGCGCCCGTCCCAGCCGGTCAGAATGAGGCAGACGCTCTGGATCGCGCGGATCTCGTCGAGCAGGAGCGGCTCCAGCTGATCCAGCGGGTCCTCCCGGCTGGGCTCGACGGCGGCCAGGATGTCCAACACCTCTTCGAGATACCCCACGCGGCCTGCGCTCACGAAGCGGTAGACGCACGGCCCCGCGATCAGCAGTTCCAGCACGCGGTCGGTGGTCGACAGCGCATCGGTGACGGCGGCGGCCAGCGAGAGCGCCGCCTCGACCGGGTCTTCGCGTCTGATGCCGGCCCGCAGGCGCCGCCACAGCCCGCCCGCTCGCGTGTCCACCAGAACGGCCGTGCGGGAACGGCCCTCGGCCTGAAACTCTTTCACGACCGGAACGCCCAGGCGCGCCGAGGAACGCGCGTGCACGTGCCGCAGCGCGTCCCCCTCCCGGAACTCCCTGCAGCCGTGAAATTCCAGCGCCTCGCGCGCCAGTTCGCGCGCCGTGGAGAGGTCCTGACGGTTCCTGTTCCCCAGCGGAATATCGAACGACCCGAGGCGGGCATACCGCGGATAAACGGACAGGAACCGCTCCTGAGTTCCCGTGCTGCCCCAGCGCCAGAAGCCGCAAGGAAACGCGGAATCGTACCGCAGCGCGGGCAGCGTGTAGACGCCCCGCGCCAGCGCATCGCCGAACGCCGCCACCGTCTCGGTCGCGTGCGGAGGCAGAAACGTCAGCCGCGCCCGCTGCCGCCGCAGGCTGAGCCAGTCGGAAAAAATCAGCGTGTCGACCGCCAGATCCCGCGCGCTCCAGCGCCCCAGATTCCTCACCGTGTAGCGCGTCTCAAACCGGCTGCCGCATTCGACCCGGACCGGCAGGTGCGTCGTGACCTCCAGCCGCGGGCACATCAGCAGCCCGGCGATCATGCAGGCCCCCATCCACGCCAGCACCGCAAAGCCCAGCGGCAGAATGCGGCTGTCGAACCCCACCAGCATCAGCAGCGCCGTCGGGCCGACCCCGACCGCGCCGAAAACGAAAAGCCGCGGCGTCGTGTGCGCGACCAGCCAGTAGTAAACCCAGCAGACCATCGGGAAGTTGCGCGTGAGCCGCGAACGCCGCCCGTGCTGGTAGCCGATGGGCGGATTCCGGAGCCGATGCCATAAACGGCCCGCACGTGTGGCGCGCGGGGTCATGCGGGCACGGGTTCCGCGCGCAGCGCCTCGGCGACCACCGTCTCGCCGGTCAGCCCGCCGTGACGCGCTTTGACGTCCACCACCAGCCGATGGGCCAGCACCGGCACCGCCTGCCGCTGAACGTCGTCGGGGCGCACGGCGTCGCGGCCGTCGAGGAAGGCGGAGGCCTGGGCGCAGCGCCGCAGGTCCAGCGAGCCGCGCGGGCTGGCCCCCAGCCGCAGCCGCACGTCGTGGCGCGTCCGGTTGACGAGCCGCACGATGTAGTCCAGCACGGACGCCTCCACCCCGACGCCCCGCACGCGGGCCTGCAGCTGCAGCAGGCAGTCCGTATCCATCACCGGCCGGAGCGCATCCAGCGGCCGCGAGGCCACCTGATCGTCCAACAGCTGAAGCTCGTGCGCGTGATCCGGGTAGCCGAGCGACAGGCGCAGGCAGAAGCGGTCCAGTTGCGCTTCCGGAAGCGGATACGTGCCGTTGTATTCGACGGGGTTCTGCGTGGCGAGCACGAGGAACGGGCGCGGCAGCGACCGCGTGGCGCCTTCCGTGGTCACCTGGCGCTCGCCCATGGCTTCGAGCAGCGCCGACTGCGTGCGCGGCGAGGCGCGGTTGATCTCGTCGGCCAGCACGACGTTGGCGAAGACCGGCCCGGGCCGGAACGTGAAGGTGCCGTTGGCGGCAGAGTAGATCATGCCGCCCACGATGTCGGTGGGCAGCAGATCCGGCGTGAACTGGATGCGCGAGAAGCTGGCCGTGAGCGACACCGCCAGCGCCTTGGCCAGCGTGGTCTTGCCGGTGCCGGGAACGTCCTCGATCAACACGTGGCCGTCCGCCAGCATCGCCACGAGCAATTGGTCGATCGCCTCGCTTTTGCCGCGGATGACCGCGGAGAGATTTCCCTTCAGCCGCGCCAACACCGCGTGAGGCGCCCGTGCCGCAAACGGACTGTCATTCATGTTTCGATATTAGCCGACCCGCACGTCCCCGGCAAGCGCCATGTGCCGGTGAACCCGACGGTCGTTTGGATTGCGATCGCGAGCCAAATTTGAAAGACTGTATCATTAAATCATGGGCACACGAACGCTCGTTAGTCTTTTTTTGGCTGGGATGGCGCTTGCCGCCGAAGCGCAGAAGCCGCGCGTCGCGCTGTTGCTGAGCGAGGGCTGTCAGCACCACGATGAGTTCGACAACGCGCTGAGCGCCCTCGGCTGGTCCGCCGACCGCTATCCCTGCAAGCCGGACAACATGCGGACGCTCGCGGATAAACTCGGCCACTACGACATGCTGCTGGTCGCGCCTCTGTTCAACGGCGCAAAAGTGCTGCCGGGCAAAGACAGAACCGCCTACATGAAATTTTTGGTCGGCGGAGGACTGATCGCCGTGACGGACGGCTGTTACCCAAGCGTTCGCGCGTGGCTGGCGGACATCGACCCCCGATTCGGCGGACTGCAGACGGGAAACTGCAATTCCTCGCAGTGGGCCGTGAACGGCATCACAACGGATGCGGAGCCCGCGCACCCGTTGCGCTTCTTCCCCTCGCGCATCCGCGAGCCCAACAGTTGGCCGCATTTCCTCCAGCCGCCGCGGGACACGAAGTGGCGGCCGGTCGCGAGGTGCAGCGAGGGTCTCCCCGTGACGTTTGCGCAGACGGTCGGCAAGGGCCTCGTCTCGCTCTCCGCGCTGCGGCAGCCTTCGGTGAAACAGCTCGGCAACTTCTACGCCTGCCTGCAGGCGTGTCGCGCGGGCGTCGCGCTCAAGTCGTTTGACCTGTCCGAGCCTGCCGCTGGTAACGGGAAACTGCGGCTCGAGTTTGAGGTCCAGGGGGGAAAAGAGGCCTGCGGGTTCGCGTATGAGATCGTTCCCCCTAGCGGACAGCCGCAACGGTTCGAGGCGACGGTTTCCGGGACGACGCTCGAACTGCCGTACCGCATCACGCTGAGAGGTCCGGTCACGGCGCGCCTGCTCTTTAAGCGCGGCGGCCGGGAGTTTTCCCTTTTCGAGCGCAAGGCCGAGTTGCCGCCGGTGCTGACCGTCACGCCTCCCGCCTACCGCGGCATTCTCTCGACCGCGCGCCGCCTGCAGACGGCGGTGTTCGGCATCCGGCTTGCCCCCGACCAAGGGGAACTCGACGGCGCGGCCGTCGGCCTCGCGGTTCTCGACGCCGACGGGAAGCTGATCGCGGCGACCAACTCCGCGCTGGCCGCCCATAACGTACCGCTCGCCTACCACCAGCCTGTGCGGTTGGACCCGTCGTTGGCGGCAGGGGACTACACGGTCAAAGCCACGCTCAGCAACGCGAAGGGAAATGAACTGGCAGAGGCGAGAACCACCTTCAAAATTGTAGCGCCGCGTCCGGCACAAACGGTTATTGACGAAGACGGCACGTTCCTCGTCGACGGCAAGCCGTTCTTCCCGCTGGGGCTCTACCATGTGCCGACCGTGGATTACAAGGACGTCGCCGCGCTGGGAATCAACACCGTGCAGTTCTGGACGTGGGATTCCGATACGGACGGCAACGGGTTCAGTCGCGGTTTGGCGAAAGCCTCCGCAAATGGCCTGAAGGCCATCTACGAACTCAACCACAAAAGCGGACAGATCGCCCGCGACGTCGCGAAGGCCCAGGCCGATAATCCGGCCATCCTGATGTGGTACGGGTTAGACGAGCCGACCGAAGGCAGCTACGGCTTGGCTGCAACGCTGCGCGACACATTCCACGCGGAAGATCTCCACCATCCCGTCTACACGGTCTCGTGCCGCAAAGACGTCTATGCGGAACACGCCGCATTCGCGGACGTCTTCGCCATCGACCCCTACGGCAAACCGTCCGTGGCGGCCGAGTGTCTGCCGCTGGCCGCCGCAGCCATCGCGCCGCAGGGCAAACCGCTCATCTGCGTTCCCGGCGCGTTCGGCCAGGAAGAAACGCCGGCGGAGATGCGCGCGACCGCCTATCTGGCGCTGGCGCACGGCGCGCGCGGCATCATCTGGTATCCCTGGAATCAGAGGGGCGGTGGCCCGATCGGGGTCGGCTGCAAGAACAGCCCGGCACAACAGGCAGCCATCTCCAACATCTGCGCGGACGTCAAGGAACTCCTGCCCGCTCTGTTCGCACCAGAACGCCAACCCTTCGCGTCCGCAGACGGCAAGCTTCAGTGTCTGTATTGCAGAGCCGACGGGCAACGCATCGTTCTGATGGTCAACAGCACGCCGGAGAAACTGGAGGCCGAGGCGCGTTTGCCCGCGGTTGCCTGCATGGCAAAGATGGACGCTGAGATGAAAGACTATTTCAAGAAACGCACGGACCGCGTCGAAATGAAGGACGGCCGGTTCCGCGTCGCCTTGGAGCCTTACGAAACACGCGCGTATCGATGGTGAACAGGAAGCGCGTCCGGACGCCGGCCATGCTGCCGAGGGAACCGGACGCGCCGTCGGATGGCCGTGTTGAGGTCGAGGGACCGACCCCTATTTTCCGGATGACCTCCGGTTTGTGAAATGGTAACTTCTACGCATGAATATGAATAAACGCGAATTTATCATGGGGAGCGGGCTGCTGGGGGCGGCGGGCTGCGCGATGACGGGTGGAGCGCCCGCGCAGGTCCGCGCCGGAGCCCAGACGGGCTCGATCTTCAACGTGCGCGATTTCGGCGCGGCCGGCGACGGCAAGACGCCGGATTCGGCGGCCATCCAGAAGGCGCTCGACGCGGCCGGCGCGGTCAGCGGTACCGTTTACTTTCCGGCGGGCAAGTACCTCTGCCACGACCTCCGGGTCGCCGCGCACACGACGGTGCTGGCCGAGCCGCAGTGGAGCTACCGCGGCGACGCGGGCGCCATGCTGCTGCTCGATTCCGAGGAAGCCGACTGCGTGCTCAACATCACCGGCGCCTTCGGCGTGCACCTGCGCGGCCTGTTCCTGCAGGGCAAACGGGACGCCAAGAAGGCCATCCACGGCGTTTTCCTCAACAACGCCGAGAAATACAGCACGCAGGAGGACTCGATCGTCATCGACGACTGCAAGATCGAGCGTTTCTCGGGGCACGGCGTGCACCTGCTGCGCATCTGGCTCTTCATCATCCGGCACAGCATCATGCAGAGCAACAAGGGCTGCGGCATCCAGATCACGGGCTGGGACGGCTTCGTGACGGACAACCAGCTCTCCGGCAACGGCGGCCACGGCTTCGGGTGCGAAGAGGTCGGCGCGACCGTCATGTTCACGGCGAACCGCGTGGAGTGGAACCGGGGCTACGGCCTCTATCTCTGCGGCGGCGACGCCTGGAATGTGACGGGAAACTGCTTCGACCGGAACTGGGGCGCGGGCCTCTGCGCGATGAAGATGAACACGGTCACGGTCACCGGAAACGTTTTCCGACGCTGCGGCAAAGACAGCAACCTGCTGGCCGAAGGCGAGCGTTCCTGCCAAGTCCGGCTCGAAGAGTGCAAAGGTCTGACCTTCGTCTCCAACGTCTGCCTGGCGGGCCGCGACGACGGCGGCAAAGGCGCCTTCACGCCGCAGGTCGGCTTTCTCCTCCGCAAGCTCAGCTACTGCGTGATCTCGTCCAACACCCTTTTCCGCGGGTACATGAACGACATGGCCGCGGACTTGGGCGGGCATGGCGCGGACTACGTCTTCGCCAACAACGTCGGCTGCCCCATGAAATGAGGCCTGCCGCCAAGCGGTGACGCGCGCACAAGCGCGCGGTTCACCGCACGCTCGGAGCCCACAGGCCTTCGACGACGGACGCCTCGCCGTCCCCGGGCCAGGGGGGCATCGTCACGGCGACCGCCGCGAGCGCCGCCGGGCCGAACGACCTGAACTGGAAGCGCGCGCCCAAGGGGATCGTCACGCAGACGCCCGCCCCCACAGCCACGACCTCCTCGCGCCCCTCCTGCTCGCGCCACATCTCGCCGCGCCCCCCGACAAAATACCAGATCTCTTCGACAGTCTTGTGGACCACGGCAACGGAAACGCGGCCCGGCGCCAGTTCGAAATGCGCCACCGTGCCGCCGTTCAACCCCAACAGCACCCGCACATCGGAGCCGTCCGGAGCCACGACATCCGGCCGCTCCGGCAACCGCTTGGTCTGAAACATCGCATGCCCCTTTCCTGAAATCTCATGTAGCTCGCGAACAGATGTGCGGCCCCCGCTGCCGGCGCGCTCACCGCACGGAAATCAGCGTGCCCGCCCCTTCGCTGCGCAGCGCGTAGAGCACGCCCGTGCCGGTGAAAAGCGCGCTCTTGTACTGGGCCGCGGAAGACGAGGAGCCGTAACTGCCGATCGGCTGGCGCTTCCCGTCCACCGTGAGGGCGTACACGTAGTCGGTCACGCCGGCCGCAAGGTTGACGTGCGAAGCGGAGCTCAGGTGCAGACGCGTCACGTTGACCTTGACGTCGCTGCCGCCGAAGGTGGCGCCGGCTCCGCCGTCGACCGAAAGGGTTCCGGCCGTGACGGTGATGTTGGTCGAGCCCGTCCACGTGGCGCCCTGCGCAAAGGAGACCGTGCCGGCCTCGACGAGCAAATCACCCGCCGTCGTGGAGGAGGATTTCGGGGTGGTCAGGGCAAACGTGCCGGTGTTGCGGTGGCGCAGCGAAACCTTGCCGGAGAAGTAGCCGATGAACGGACGCGTGGACGAATCGCCCTGCAGGGTCAGCGTCGCGGGGCTCACGCTCCGGATCTGCATGTTCGTTACCATGGTGCCCGAATAGGTGTTGTAGTTCAAGAACTTCACCTGCTGGTCGAAACCGTTGAGGTCCAAGAACCCCTGGGGGGCGTAGCTGACGCCGAAGGTGACAAATGAGTTCGTCGGCAGGACGTTGGCCGCGCCGCAGAGGAAGGTGCCTTTGAGAAGCCCGACCGAGGCCCAGATGTTGTTCGTGACCGACACGGCGAACGTCCCGTAGTTGTCGAGGCTGATGCTGTTCCCCGCAAAATTGAGCGGCTGGTTTTCAAACCGCGTGACATTGCCGCTCTGCGTCTGCATCCACGGCGTGGCGGCGGTGCTGTCGAACCCGCCGCGGAAGATCAGCGTGCCCTGGTTGTCGATGCGGCCGCCGCCCGCGAACGTGAATTTCCCGTTGAGCACCAGCGTTCCGTTCTGGGGATAAACCTGCCCGAGGTAGTTGCCGGCGGTGCCCACGATGATCGGCCGGCTGTTGGTGACGACCGTGTCGGTGAAGTAGATCGGGCCGCGCCGATTCCAGCTGTCGGCCGTCGGAACGTTGCACTGAATCGTAATGGCGTTGGTGGGATTGCCGAGCGCCGTGCCGTTGTTGACGTTGACGAACCCGTTGGAAATGATCAGGGGGGACTCGAAGGTGTTGGTGCCGGTCATCCGGAGCGTGCCGGCGCCTGTTTTGATCAGCGGCGCGGTCGGCAGGCCGCCCGAGAGCGTCGCCGAGATCGCGAACTGATGGTTGGTGGCGATCTGCATCTCGCAGGCATAGGCCATGTCGAGAGGCACCGCCAGCGCATTGGTCACCGGCGTTCCGGCCACGGGCGAAAGCGTGGTGACGCCGCCCAAGCCCAGCCTGAGCGCGGACGAGGCGTCCGACGGCAGGAGGGTGAAGGGCGTGCCGCGGTTGAAGCGCAGCGCCCCGGCGCGGACCACGCCGTCCACCACGCCCGTCGACCCATCGGCCGAGAAGAGGAGCGTCTCGCTGCCGTCGAACGCCGGCGCGCTGTCCCAGTTCCCGACGGTGGAGAAGCGGTTGTCCGCGCCTGCGCCGGTCCACGTCCGGACCGCGCCGGACAGAGGAACCGACAGGACGCGCAGCGTTCCCTCGCCCGTGATAAAGGCGCGGCCCGCGGCGGTGTCGGATGCGGTGTACACGCCGGCCGTGAGCGCGTTTCCGTCCACGCTCGCCGTCAGGCAGGTCAGCCCGAGCCCCTCGGGCAGCGAGAGCTGAGCGGAGCCCGCCAAGGTCAGCCCGGCCCCGGGATTGACGCCGGTCGTCTCCACGCGCAGCACGCCGGTGTTGGTCGCGACCAGGCTGGTGAGGTTCGGGAACGAAGTGCCCGCCGCCAAACAAAGCGTGCCGGCGTTGACCAGAAGCGAGCCCGTGGTCTGCGAGGTGCGTCCGGTCAGGGCGCAGGTGTAATCGTTCGAGGTCGGCTCCCACGACAGCGAAAGCGCACCGTTGAGGCTGCCGAAGAAGGTGGCGCTGCCGGTGGCGCGGCACGCGAGCTTGGCCGCGCCGGAAGAGGACGTCAGGATGTAGCTGGAGGTGCCGATGTTGTTCCAGTTGTCAATGACGGGCCGGTTGATGATCTGGTCGTTGCCGTTGAGATCGAGGGCGCCGCTTTGCGAGTAGCTCACGCCGAAGGAGACCGTCCGGCTCGGATCGAGGGCATAGGGCACGTCGGTGTAGACCGTCTTCGTGAAACATTTGAGGCCTGCGTAGGTGTTGCCCGCGACCGCGAAGCGGAAAGTCCCGCTGTCGACATAGACACAGTTGGTGAAGGCGAGCGGCACCTGTCGGATGATGGTGTTGCCGTTGAAGATAACCGACATGTCGCCGCTGACAACCGGGTTCTGCAGCGTGATGCCGCCCGCGAAGGTCATACTGCCGTTGGGCTGCCAGCGGGTGTAGGCGGACGGTGCGATCGTAATCGCGGCCGTGTTCGTCACCGCCACGCCGCCGGGGGTACCGAGCGTGCCGCCGTTGGCGTAGCCGTCCGCGTTGCTGACCGTCACGGGCACCGCGTACGTGCCGGAGTTCACGAAGGTGAGCGACGTGTAGCTGACGCCGTTGGACAAATACTGGTTGAGCACCACCGGCGCCGTAAAGGTGGTTTTCTCGATGTAGACCTTGCCCTTGTTGGCGATCACGCCGCCGGACAGCGTCACGGCATCCTTCGCATAGAACGAGTTGCCGCCCACAAGAGTGAAGCTCCCCGCCCCCGAAATCGGACCGTAGGCATAGAAGTTGGCCCCGGACAGCGTGAGGGCGACGGCATTGGTGACTGTGATCGGAACGCAGATGTTCAGCTCGCGGGCCCCAGAAACCGTGATGCCGCCCGTCAGGGTAAAGCCGTTTCCGCCGCCGAGCGTCACGGCGGCGCTGCCGGACTGCGTGATGCCCGAGAAGGCGTATCCCGTCAGGTCGTTGGTGACGTTTACGGCCGAGCCCGGCGAAAAGATCAGCGCATCGCCGTTCGCCGGCTGGCCGGAGGGGTTCCAGTTGTTGGCCGACGAGAACAAGCCGTCTCCCGCGCCCCCCGTCCAGATTTTTTCGGCGGCGGAAAGCGCCCCGGCGAAAAAGCAACACACACCCATGAACGCGACACCGGATGTTCTCACTGTCCATCTCCTCTCGAATCGTCCGCCTTTTTAATGAAACGCCGCGGGCCACCGCGTCCTGAAACCGGTCACTGTAGCGAGAACAACGTTCCCGCACAATCACGCAGGACCCGCAACGTGCCGTTGCCCGAAAAGTGCGTGTTGTCGATATGGCCGGCCCCGCTGCCCGTTGCGCCGTAAGTTCCCGCACGCTGCATTTTCATCCCGTAGAACAGCCAGCCGACCTTCTCTTCCGCCCCGCTGGCGAGGTTGATCTTCGCCGTGCTCACGCCTGCCTCTGGCATGGTCACCGTGGCCGAATCGGCGATCGCGACCGCGTTGGAAAGCAGCAACGTCCCCGTGCCGCCCACGACGATGCGGGTGCTGTTCGGGCCGAACGTGCCCCTGTTCGCCACCGTCAGCGTGCCGTTGCTCACGGCGAACCCGCCCGACGTCGTGATGAACGCGTTGGTCAGCGTCAGATTGCCGCTTCCGAGCTTCGCGATGCTCACCGCACCGGTGATGGTGCCGTTGAACAGCGTGTCCGAAGACTGGCTGACCGTGAACGTCGC
>Ga0116170_10002294_pt1 | contig 18585 bp, 19 predicted proteins | sample AD_JPNHW1_MetaG_FD_89797 | JGI IMG/M metagenome (GOLD analysis project Ga0116170, IMG submission 89797) | Active sludge microbial communities of municipal wastewater-treating anaerobic digesters from Japan - AD_JPNHW1_MetaG | ecosystem: Engineered > Bioreactor > Anaerobic > Digestate | place...
ACAAAAAGTCTTTCATCACCCTGTACAACCTTTATGTCGTGTACGGCAAGCTCGTTATCAATTGTGATGGAAATAACCGCTCTTAGTCTTCCCTCCGGAATAATTTTTCTGATTTTGATGTCTGTAATATTCATAGCTGATGATCCTCCTACGTTGTAATTTATATGTTATTATGCTTCAAATTATTTAGATTTATTCTGATTATGGCAAAGATGATTAAAAATATTTTTTGGGGAATATACTGAAATATATTAAAACAGATTGGATATGATTTTATGGCAAATGTTGATAAGAATATTCTGAACGGTAAAAAACACATTCACTTTATCGGTATAGGCGGTTCGGGTATGTATCCGCTTGCACAGATACTTCATTCAAAGGGCTATTATATTACCGGTTCGGATAATAATGAAACTGAAACTCTTGATGCTGTACGTAAAATGGGTATCCCCGTTCATCTCGGACAGCGTGCCGAAAATATAGAGGGTGCCGACCTTATCGTTCATACCGCGGCAATAATGGCTGACAATCCCGAGCTTATTGCTTCAAACTCAAGCGGCGTTCCCGTCCTTGAGAGGAGCGAGCTTTTAGGGATTGTTACAAGCTGGTATGATAATGCTGTATGCGTTTCGGGTACTCATGGGAAAACAACCACCACCTCAATGCTCACACAGATTCTTTTTGAACAGGGAATAGATATTTCCGCATTTATCGGCGGAAAACTTCCCTGCATAAACGGCAGCGGGAGAGCGGGTACGTCGGATATTTTGACCTGTGAAGCGTGTGAATTTGTTGATACATTTTTAAAGCTTTATCCCGACGTTGCTGTTGTTTTGAACATTGATGCCGACCATCTTGATTATTTCAAAACGGTTGACAACATAATCAGCTCCTTTCATAAATTCTGTAAAAACACCACAAAAGCTGTCATTGTAAACGGCGATGATAAAAACTCAATGAAGGCTGTTGAAGGAATTACGGGGAAGGAAATTATAACCTTCGGTTTTTCGGATAAAAATGATTATTATCCCGAAAATATTATAAAAATCAGTGGCATGAGAACTGATTTTACACTGATGAAAAATGGAATTAAGCTTTGTGATTTAACAATAAATGTTCCCGGACAGCATAATGTTTTAAACGCGGTTGCCGCTTGCGCCGCCGCAATTTATGCGGGTGCGGACATTTCAAAAATCGCTGACGGGCTTTCAAAATTCCACGGTGCAAAGAGAAGATTTGAGAAAATCGGCGAAGTGAACGGAATTACCGTTGCCGACGATTATGCTCACCATCCCGCCGAAATAACTGTTACCCTTAACGCCGCAAAGGCGATGGACTATAAAAGAGTGTGGGCGGTATTTCAACCGTTTACATTTTCAAGAACGGCAATGCTTCTGAATGATTTTGCAAAAGCGCTTTCAATCGCAGATAAGGTTGTCCTCACCGAAATAATGGGCTCAAGAGAGAAGAACACTTATCACATTTACGCAAAGGACTTAGGCGAAATTATTCCCGGTGCCGTATGGTTTGACAATTTAATGCCTGACGAAACGGCGGAGCAGTATCACGACAGGAATTTTGACGAGGTGTGCGATTATCTTGAAAAGAACGCTTTGCCCGGTGACCTTATAATAACACTCGGCTGCGGTGATGTCTATAAGGTTGCAAAAAAACTTTATAAAAAGCTTTCCGAAAATCAAAAAGGAGGAATATAAAATGCTTAACGAAAAAGCAAAGGCAATTTACGAATATATCAAGGAGCGTACATCGGACGGAATTCCGCCGACGGTGAGAGAAATCTGTAAGGAGCTTAACCTGAAATCGACTTCAACCGCGCACAGATATATCAATATTCTCGTTGAAGAGGGACTTCTCGAAAAAAGCGGCAAATTAAACCGTGCCATTAAGCTTTCGGGAAAGGGTGCAACCCGTATTCCGCTTATGGGAACGGTTACCGCGGGACAGCCGATCACCGCAATAGAGGATATAACGGACTATATTAATTTTCAGGAAGAAAAAAACTATCAGTATCCGCTTTTTGCTCTTAAAATAAGAGGAGAAAGTATGATCAATGCCGGTATTTTTGACGGAGATATAGTTGTAGTGGAGCAGACACCCACGGCATCAAACGGTACAATTGTAATTGCACTCGTTGACGATTCCGACGCAACCTGTAAAACCTTTTACAAGGAAAACGGACATTACCGCCTTCAGCCGGAAAACGACACCATGGAGCCGATTATAGTGAACGAAGTGAAGATATTGGGAAGAGTAGTGGCATTGATCAGATACTTCTGACATTATAATACACTGTCTGGGTATACTTTGTTTTAATTTAGTGTGAATGGATTTTAAAGTATTGTCAAATACAATGAAACATTTTCGTTAAATTTATACAATTTTTATTAGTATTTGTACGTAAAATCCCTGCTTTAAGCCTTATGTATGACAGTAAAACGATTAATATTCCCTTACCGTAATTATTTGATTTTCGTTCATAATTACCCTCGGAACACGCTTGGAAATTCCGCAGACGACCTCGTATCCTATCGTTCCGTAAAGCGTGGCAAGCTCATCGGCCGTGATTTTTTCATTCCCATCAATACCGATAAGCGTCGCAACATCGCCTGGCTTAACGTCTGTTCCCGTAACGTCAATCATAAGCTGATCCATACAGATTCTCCCGACAATTTTAACACGCTTACCCTTTATCAGCACCTCCGCCTTGGACGACAAAAGGCGGGAATATCCGTCGGCATAGCCGATTGTGAGAACGGCAAGCGTCATGTCGGATTCCGCACAAAACGTTCTCCCATATGATACAAAACTGCCCTTTTTGATTTTGTTTACATATCCGACCTCCGCTTTAAGCTCCATAACCGGCTCAAGCTCAAAGGGAAGCTTTAAGGAGACGTCGGGATAAAGCCCGTAAAGCATAATCCCGAAACGTGCAAGGGTGCTTTCGGAGTCGGCATAAAATGTACCGCCCGCGCTGTTTAAATAGTGAGTATGCTTTAATGAAATTCCTCTATCTGACAAAAATTTTTTAACCGACAAAAAGAAATTCCTTTGATTTTCTGTGTATTTTACGTTCTCTTCGTCATAGCTGTCCGCAGCGGCAAGGTGCGTAAAAATCCCTTCCAAGGCGATATTTTTAAGCTTTGAAATTTTTTCAATTTCGTCGGCGCATTTTGTTTGGTCATAGGTTCTTATGCCTATTCTGCCCATTCCCGTATCTATCGCCGCGTGACAGCGGACAGGCTGTTCTGCATTTTGGCTCATTTCCTCAGCGTGTTCATATGAAACGATTGTTGAAATTATATTGTAATCATAAAGCTCTTTGCAGTATTCGGGCGAGGTATATCCAAGAATAAGAATTTCCCCCGTAATCCCCGCTTTCCTTAAATTTTCGGCTTCATGTATATTTGAAACGGCAAAATATTTTATCCCGAGGCTCTGAAAATAAAGCGGAAGAACACCGTCGTCGTGCCCATAGGCGTTCGCCTTTACGACAGCCATAAGCTCGGTATTTCCCTTTAAAAGAGTGCGGATTTTTTCAATATTTCTTTTTGCGCGGTCAAGATGTATTTCGGCATATGCCCTTTTAAGATAATCTGACAACTAAGAACATCTCCTTAAGGTGAAAAATATATTTTTGCGAATAAATATTATTCGGGGAAGTGACAAAATTGGCATACAAAACAATATGCTTTTCGGGACACAGACCGGAAAAGCTGCCTTTTAAAGGCGACGATTTAAGTCCCGTAACGGGTGCGATAAAAAGCATTTTATATAAAGAAATAACCGAGTGCATAGAAAGCGGATACAACAGATTTATAACCGGACTTGCGCGAGGGGTGGACAACTGGGCGGCAGATATAGTAATTGACTTTAAGTCAAGAGGATATGATATTTTCTTGTTGTGTGTCCTCCCGTACAGGACATATGGCTCGGAATGGCGCGGCTTTGACAAATGGAACCTTTCTCACATCTTAGAAAAAGCTGATGAAACGGTTACGATATGCGACGAATACAACAAAGACTGTATGCGCCTCAGAAACAATTACATGGTTGACAATTCCGAAAAGCTTATTGCGGTTGTGTCAAATTATAAAAGCGGAACAGGTCAGACCATAAGATATGCCCAGAAAAAAGCACTTGACGTCAAAATCATAGACCTTAATAGTATTTTTTAATTTTGATTTATCATATTAAGTATATAGCAAACTGTCAATAATATCAACAGTAAATTTGACGATAAAAAGTCATAATTATTTTTAAAAATCGCTTGACAGTGATAACAGTCCGCCCGCAGACGGACTTTCCACACTTTCAACAAAGTTTTCAACAATTTGCATATACACTTGAAATTCATGAATATTCATGACTGAGATTTCGGATAAGCTTGAACTTATCAGTGCTTTATAATAATAAGTTCATCTAATATACATATATTTATCGGAGGAATATAAAATGACAAAAAAGAAAAAAAATGTCGCTTTGGCATATCTAATCACCATTCTGATAACTTTTGTCCTTGTAGGGGGGACAGCCGTGTTTTTATATTCCCGTCTATCCTTTGACAATGAGGACAGCTCGTCGTCATCGTCGGATGAAATTCCGATAGAAATCTCTGCCGAACAAAATCAGACGCTTCTTTTCGTTCTCGACAGCGGAAATCAGAAAAGCGATGCAGTTTTTGTTGTCGCACGTTTTCTTGCACCCGACAAAAAGCTGATTTTAGTACCTGTACAGGGTGATACTTTTTCACAGATAAACACCGAGAAAAGCACTGTTTATGATTTTTACCGAAAAGGCGGCATTATTAAGGCTTCGACGGCTGTCGAAAATGCGCTTGATATAAAGATACAAAAATATATGAAATTTGACAAGCAGGCTTTTCAGTCGTTCTGTGATATTTTCGGCGGGGTAAATGTTTTCATTCCTTACGACCTTATTTACGAAAATCAGGAAACTGGGGAATCTGTCGTTATCCGCTCGGGACAGCAGTATCTCGACGGAATCAGGCTTCGTCAGATGGCGACCTATCCCGAATTTAAAGAGGGAGAGGAATACCGCTCAAAAATACTCGGTGTTGCAATAACCGATATGATAAACAAATCCCTTGGCGAACGGCTTTATAACACCCTTGACGCATCGTTCAATACGATAATAAATCAAGGTGAAACAAATATAACGGCATATGATTATAAATTCAGGAAAGACGCTATGCTTAATATGATTGTACCGGGAGAATTCCCCGCACAGTTCACGTTATGCACGGGAACGTATAATGATGATAAGCAATTCGTCATTGACACTACCTTTAAAGATAACCTAAAAACGCTTTTCCTCCTTGAGGAACCCGAAGAATAAATAATATTAGGATAAAAGACCGCGGTGAAAACCAGCGGTCTTTTTTTATCACAAAATTTTTAAATAATCATATTATGTAGAAAGCTGATGTTTTGTGAGGAGGCGAATTATGACTGAAAATAGCGGCTGTATTACTGTTGTCTGCAGAGCGCCTGTCAGATCTCTTAAAGGATTTGAGGTTGTTTTATATAACGCGGACAGAGAAATTATAGATTCACAAAGGACAGACAGGAACGGTATCGTTCGGCTGTCACCCCCCTGCCCGGGGACATATATAATAGAAGTCAGCGGGAACAAACATCTCAGCCCGAAAACCATCTGTTCATGGATAACTGTCGGCAGATGCTGTAATTGCTTAAAATATTTCGTTTTTGAAGCCAGAATACCGCCATGCCCCATAATTCATGCGGCTTTTAAATTAAACGACCGGTATTATTCCGGATTGCCTATTAATAAGGGGGAAATATATCTATGGCAGGACCATATTCGATAAGCATTACCAACGGCGCCGGCAGTGAGAATATTTTAAATGGTTCGTATTCGGTAACAACAAGCGTAACAGGCTATGATAATACTACTATCAACCCAAATTCAGTTGATATTGTTGCCGGTACAAACACCTATAATTTTACTGTTGCCGCAGCAGGAACACTTTCCATGCACGTTACCGAAGAAGGAACATCAGGCGGAGAGCCAATTGTAGGAGCAACATTTATTCGATGCAGCTCTGACGGAGTAACAGAGTACGGTACAGCTAAAACCACAAATGCGTCAGGCGTGGCTGTATTTGACCATGTTCCTTACGGAGCAGGCGCACCTGCAATTCATTACAAGCAGACGGCATCAGACGGTGAACATGAATTTGATGCAACAGTAAAGAGTCTTACAATGGCAGATTCAACCCAGACAGTTGAAGTTCAAAATGCTGAACCAGCAGAAAGATCAATTGGCTACACCGATCAGTATTACAGCGGTCTCCCGATTGGCACAGGTACAATCACTCTCACAGAAGCATAATTATCAATTTTACGAAAAAAACGGTGCGGATTATTCCGCACCGTTTTTATTATGTGGTTTATAAAATAGCCTATTAGTAAGCTACGCCCTGCCACTTCATAGCGTCAGCAACCTTTAAGAAGCCGGCAATATTTGCGCCGATAACGAGGTTGCCCTCTGCGCCGTATTCCTTTGAAGCATTAAATGCGTTGTGGAAAATGTTGATCATGATCTGCTTCAGCTTAGCGTCAACTTCTTCAAATGTCCAGCTGTATCTCATTGAGTTCTGCGACATTTCAAGTCCTGATGTTGCAACGCCGCCTGCGTTTGCAGCCTTAGCCGGGCCAAACATAACGCCAGCATTAATAAACTTTTCAACAGCTTCAGGAGTTGAAGGCATGTTAGCACCCTCAGCAACAGCGATTACGCCGTTTTTGATAAGAATATCAGCTTCTTCACCGTTAAGCTCGTTCTGTGTTGCGCAAGGAAGAGCAATGTCACACTTGATTGACCAGATTCCTCTGCAGCCTTCTGTGTATACAGAACCGGGAACTCTCTTTGTGTATTCTGAAATTCTAGCTCTTTCAACTTCTTTAAGCTGCTTTACAACGTCAAGGTTGATTCCGTTAGCGTCATAAATGTATCCGTTTGAGTCAGAAAGTGCAACTACCTTTGCGCCGAGTTCAGTTGCTTTCTGTGTTGCGTATATAGCAACGTTTCCAGAACCTGAAATTACAACAGTTTTACCCTTAAAGCTGTTGTTTTTCATTGAGTTAAGCATTTCTTCTGTGAAATAGCATAAGCCGTAGCCTGTTGCTTCTGTTCTTGCAAGTGAACCGCCGTATGAAAGTCCCTTTCCTGTGAGAACGCCTGTGAATTCGTTTCTGAGTCTTTTGTACTGTCCGAACATGAAGCCGATTTCTCTTCCGCCTACGCCAATATCGCCGGCCGGAACATCAGTGTCTGCACCGATATGCTTTGACAGCTCTGTCATAAAGCTCTGGCAGAATCTCATGATTTCTCCGTCTGACTTACCCTTAGGATCAAAGTCAGCGCCGCCCTTACCGCCGCCCATAGGCAAGCCTGTAAGGCTGTTTTTGAAAATCTGTTCAAATCCTAAAAACTTGATAACTGATGCGCATACTGAAGGGTGAAGTCTTAAGCCGCCCTTGTAAGGGCCGATTGCTGAATTGAACTGAACTCTGAATCCGCGGTTAACCTGAACGTTCCCTGCGTCGTCAACCCAAGCCACTCTGAACTGAATAGCTCTTTCAGGTTCAACAATTCTGTCGATAATGCCTGTTTTAATGATTTCGGGATTTTTTTCGACTACAAGCTCAAATGATTCAAGAACTTCCCTTACTGCCTGAAGGAATTCGGTTTCTCCCGCATTTCTCTTTTCAACAGTCGCATAGACTTTTTTTAAGTACTCACTTTTAAACTCCATTGTTTAAAGCCCCCTATATTTATTTATGAAATTATTATACAGCTAAAGCTTTAAAAATGCAAGTGAAAGATTAATAAAATTCATAAAAAACAATGATTTCCCGAAATTTATTAATTAATTTATAAAAATGAAATATATCAGATTAAAAAATGTCAGTAAGTTAGGGTAATTTGTGTATAAACTTTATGTCGTCAATTGACTTTTTTAAAATTATATATGATAATATATATAATTTATTATATATATATTGAATATACTTTTACAGCCTGTGAATGCATTGAATTATCACATATCAATCATTTTCAGTTGATATTAAGTAAGGGGGTATATAAAAATTCATTAAAATCCTATCAAGCACATATAAAAAATTAAATTTTAAAGGAATCGTATTTATGAATAAAACAGTAAAAACAGTATTGATTACATTGGCGGCAGTATTTTTTGTGTTAGTGGTCATTGTCATGATTTTTGGTGATGATCCAGCTGCTCCTGACAACTCTTCCTCTGATGTGGGTGAAAGCACTTTAGCGGTGTCTGACACATCTACGTCTGATGAGAGTAATGAAGTTATAAATAACGATGCGGGAATTTCTCAGGAAGAAATGAATCAAACTCTTGCGTATGACATATTCGATTGTAACGGGGCAGATGATCAGGGAAGGCTCAAAATTGCTCAGGATATTATGAGGGTGTGGGATGCGGGCGGCAGTGTTTATTCTATATCAGCTGAAGGCCTTGTAGAATTCATCAGCCAAAACTTACAAGACCAGGCGAATATATATGCAATTGCCTGTACGGCTGAGCAATCAGCTCCGTCCGCTCAGGACACCGCCAGCGTTAATGCTAAGCCAAAAATTTCTCAGGAAGAAATGAATCAAACTCTTGCGTACGACATATTCGATTGGAACGGGGCAGATGATCAGGGAAAGCTCAAAATTGCTCAGGATATTATGAGGGTGTGGGACGCGGGCGGCAGCGTTTATTCTATATCAGCTGAAGGCCTTGTGGAATTCATCAGCCAAAACTTACAAGACCAGGCGAATGTATTTGAAGTTGCCTGTACTGCGGAAAATATTGACTCATCGCTCTATTTTGGAAATTAATGCGACGAAATAAAACTCCTTCAAACACAAATCTTTCGAAATCTCAAAATAAACAGCCGCCGAAAAATTCTCGGCGGCTGTCTTTACTATTTATCAAAGCTCGGGTTAAATGCATAAAAATTCTTACTGTCAAGGTTGTCAGTTGCAATTCTCAAGCCCTCGCCGAAACGCTGATAGTGGACAATTTCACGCGCACGTAGGTATTTTATGGGATCGCGCACGTCTGCGTCATCAGCAAGTCTAAGAATATTATCATATGTTACGCGGGCTTTTTGCTCTGCTGCGATTATGTAAAGACAACAGCTTCAGAAATTCCAGTGAATTTCAATAGGGAGCTCTTTTGTTTCTGAATTTTTCTTTCCGACATAAATAACATCAATCAGTTTTTCGATAATATCACGGTCAAGATGTTCAATATTTGCATAAAGTTCAATAATTGATTTCTTGTTGAGTTCCTTTTGAGCTGAATACTCAACGCTTTCGAGTTCTTCTTCAAGAATTTTAAGTGCATTTTCGTGTGCTTGCTTTTTATCATTAAAATACCCTGAAAAGTCCATAAATTCAGCTTCGGTAATTATGCCCCTTACCTTGTCGATATAGGTTGAACGAAAACATTCTGAATACTCTGACAATTTACTTTGATGTATTTTTATATCGGTTTTTAATCGTTTGATTTTTTGTGAAAGGCTGATGTTATCGGAGTGTTCAATTCCGTTTTCTATTCGAATGTTATCAAAGTATTCGCATTTAAGCTTTTTAAGTTCAGATAAAACCGCCTGTTCAAGCTCGCCTACAGGTACAAATGCTCCGATACAAGTACCTTTTGAAGCATATTTTGTTGAACATTGAAGATAATGTCTGCCGCGATTTTTGCACGACCGCATTATATACCCACAGACAGAACATCTCACTTTTCTTGCGAAAATGCCTATATTCCCCGTTGAAAAAGGCTTGGCTTTCAACTTTATCATGGACTGAACTTTGTCCCATAATTCCCGCCCGACAATGGGCTCATGTGTATTCTCAGTGCGTATCCATTTTTCTTTAGGATTCGGCTTGTTCTGCTTTGATTTGTAGGAAATGCTTCCGTACTTCCCCTGAACCATATTGCCGATATAAATTTCATTTTGGAGCATATGGGATATGGCAAAATACTTCCATAGTGTTGCATTTTTCGATTTTGGCTGACTGTAACGCAAACCTTTTAGCCGCTTGTGTTCCGTGGGATTCGGAATCCCGCGTTCATTAAGGATTTGTGCAATACTCGTCTTGCCGATACCCTGTGAATAAAGCAAAAATACTTCCCGCACAATATCTGCTGCTTCTTCATCAATAATCAGATGTCCCTTTCGCTCAGGGTCTTTCATATATCCGTATAAAGCGAACGAACCGATATGATAGCCGTTCTGTCTTTTGTTGGTGAGAACGCTTTTAATATTATCAGACATATCCTCAAGATACCATTCATTGATAAGCCCGTTAATCTGACGTGCTTTTTTGTTGCCCTTTACGTCAGTATCGGCATTGTCAACAACGCTGATAAATCTTATATTCCAGAGTGGGAAAAGACCGTGAATGTACTTTTCAACAAGCTCAAGCTCACGGGTAAATCGTGACTGCGTTTTGCAAAGCACTATGTCAAATTTATGCTCTTTTGCTTCGTCAAGAAGCTTACAGAACTGCGGACGATTTCTGTCAGAGCCGGTGTAATCATCATCACTGTAAATATTATAAATCTCCCACGAATGGTCAAAGGCATATTTTATAAGAAGTGACTTTTGATTCTGAATACTTTCGCTGTCGTCATATTCGTTTTGTTTGTTTCTATCCTCTTCCGATAAGCGGCAGTAGATAGCAACCTTCATAATAATTATCACCTGCTTTCAGGGGCTTTTAAAAATTAATCAAACAATGCTCTTTCCCAATTGTAAACCCTGAATATTCTTGACCCTTTCTTTCTGATTAATTAAATTTATCCACAATTCGTTATAGACTTTTTTTCTCTCATTAATGTCCGAAGATTTAAAATGATTTTTACAAACAATTTTCGATGCTTTTGCCATACATATATCCCTCCAATCTCATTTTATGAAATTATATGCATAGGACAAATTCAAGTTGTTATATTTTCGATTCATTTCTTTAAATAACCTTGGCGCAAAAAAGCCACTCAGAAAATGTTTTCTCTGAATGGCTTTGTACTTTTTAAAAATTATCCTGCAAGATATATTTTATACTGCGGCTAAAACGGGATTCTTCTCTTTAAAATCAGTTAGCATAGTTATAAGTGCGTCGCCGCTTATCGGTCTTGAGAAGTAATAGCCCTGTAAGTAATCCACGCCCATATCTGAAAGAATATTCTTGTGCTCTTCGGTTTCTACTCCCTCGGCAACAATTTTCATGTTGAGGTTGTTCATCATCGTTATTGAACAGGGAAGAATAACCTTTCCCTTTGTGTTGTTTTCCTCAAAATATGCCCAGACAAGGCTCTTGTCCATTTTAACAAGTTCAAACGGAAGATCGGCAATTTTTGAAAGATTGGAATTCCCCTTCCCGAAATCATCCATTGAAAAGCTGCTTCCCATATTTATAAGATCCACCATATTGTTTGTTATTGCATCGGTTTTTTCCGAAACAACGGTTTCAGTTATTTCAAAGTTGAAAAAGTTAGGCTCAAGTTCGTATTTATCCATAATAGACCTCAGCTTTTCCGAAAGAGCGGTATCCATGCACTGAAGACCGGAGAGATTTATTTCAAGATATTCTATTCCAAGTTTCTTGAGGTCGTATTTTTTTGCAAACTGACAAACCTTTTCCATGACGATAATCCCAAGATCGATAATGAGTCCTTTTCTTTCGGCAATCGGGATGAATTCTTCAGGCGAAACAAATCCGATTGTCTTTGAATCCTTTAATCTTATCAGCGCTTCGGCGGTAATATAGCTGTTGTGCTTTGTCGAAAAAATCGGCTGATAAAATACGTCAAACCCGTCGCCGGATACTGCGTCGCTCACCAGTGACTCAATTGTGGAATATCTTTTTTGTGCCTTTACGAATTCATCATCAAATATTTCGTACGAAACAGGTTCCTCTGAATAATTTTTGTTAAGTACATAAAATTCTATCGCATCATAAACACTGTCTATAGATTCTGCATACTGAGGGCAGCTTAAAAGTGTCATTCTCAGCTTAAATGTGGTATTTACGTTATTTACGGTCCAGTTCCTATCGAAACAGCATTGTACTTCTTCTATGTTTTTTAACACATTCTGTTTGTTGGCGTACATAATAACCGCAAGAGCGTTCCCCTTAGGGTGAAATACCTGTGCACCGAGCTTTTCAGAAATATATATGCCCATATCCTTTATAAGCTGATTCCCGAATCTTTGTCCGAATCTGAAATTAATTGTAGCAAGGTCGTCAAGTGCAACAATTAAAACATGGAATTCTCTTTTGTTTGCGAAATTTTCTTCCATAACCTCAGTCAAGGCATGCTTATTAAAAAGATTAATCTCTGCTTCAATATTATCCCTCGGATTTTCAAGCGAAAGGTAAAGGAAAGAAAATACCAGTGAAACGCCAAGTCCCGAAAGTAAAAAAACAGGGAATATAATCTGAACAATGCCCAGAACCACTTCGATTATAAGTGCACCGGAAATGGCAAGAACCTTTTCATTGCTCAAAACCGACCTGTACTTAATAAGATAATAAGCTATAAAAATAGTATAAATCGTTACAATAAAATATGTCGTGCTGGGGATTATACCGTAGGAATACATTTTCTGACCCTCGACACGGTAATAAATCGAACCGAAGAACACGAAAACTACCGATGCATAAAATGGAATTGACTGGATAATTACATTTTTGACGTTTCGCACCTGATTTTTGTGTGTCTGTCTGTAAACATAAAGAAAAAAGACATACATAAACGCATTTAGCGATAGAACGAATGCCTGATGAAAAGATCTGTTTATAAACGAGGGAACCGATGCAACATGAGAAAGCGTGTAAACCGTTATTAAATCTAAAATTATATTGGCGGCACCGATATAAAGCATAATGGAGAAAATTTTATTTACAGCAAGCGGGAGCTTTTTATACTTAAAATAAAATAGTACTATCATTACGAAAAAACAAGCGGCAGCTATCTGAAATCTATAATTTAACAGCATCATTCTCTCCCCCTAAAAAATTGTCTGTTTATTGAATATTATTTGATATAATTATATAATATAGTTGTGAATTTGTTAACGAATATATGTTAACTTTTTTATAATTTGGATAAATAATCCCGTTTTTTATCCGTTTTGTATATTATTTTAAACTAACTAAATAAAAGTTTAACACATATTTATTATATTTTATGTAAAATCACTGTAAACTTGTCATAAATATACAAAGAAGGGCCTTAAAGGTTTTCGTCCTTTAAGGTCCTTCTCTTTGTAAAAATATTACTGATTGTCTTCAATATACTTAACAATGTCACCGATTGTCTTGATGTTTTCAACAGCTTCATCAGGGATTTCCATATCGAATTCCTCTTCCAAAGACATAACGAGGTCAACTACGTCCAAAGAATCAGCTCCGAGATCTTCTGTGATAGAAGCGCTCAAAGTAACCTTATCAGCATCAACGTCTAACTGTTCAACGACAATATCTCTAATTTTTTCAAATACCATTTTCAGAACCTCCATTTCATTTGTTTTAATATATGCACTGCCTCATGGCTGTATGCAGTCCGGCATGAATTTCACGCCGATATATAAAGGCGAAAATCGCCAGTATAACCGTTATTCTTCAAAGTCGCCGATTTTTCTGTATTTAGTATATCGTTCATTGAGCAAAACGTCAATATCTATCTGAGATTTTTGTGTTATCACTTTATACAAATATTCGGCAATATTTTCTGCTGTTTGGTGCACATCGTTATGTGACCCTCCCGGCGGCTCGTCAATTATTTTTTCGGCAATGCCAAGACGGACGAGATCCTCGGCGGTAATTTTCATTATTTCGCACGCTTCCTTTTCGCGTGAAGCGTCTTTCCATAGTATCGACGCAAAGCCACGAGGGGAAATTACCGAATAAAGAGAATTTTCGAGCATAGCAAGTTCGTCGCATACTCCGAGAGCAAGTGCTCCTCCGCTTCCGCCCTCACCGAGAACAATTGATATTACAGGGGTTTCAAGCGTCATAAATTCCATGATATTTTTCGCTATTGCCTCACCCTGTCCGCGCTTTTCCGCCTCAACTCCGCAGAATGCTCCCGGAGTGTCAATAAAGCAGATAACGGGGCGGTGGAATTTCTCAGCCTGTTTTGCAAGCCTTAAAGCCTTACGGTATCCCTCGGGGTGGGGCATTGCGAAATTCGATGCCTTGTTTTCGTCGATATTTCTGCCCTTGACCTCAGCGATAACGGTAACGGGTATTCCCGAAAGAGAGGCTATTCCGCCCATAATTGCACCGTCGTCACCAAATAGTCTGTCCCCGTGGCATTCAAAAAATTCCTCAAAAATAATAGGTATATAATCTCTGACAGTCGGACGGAGCTTGTTCCTGATAATCTCCATGCGCTCCCACGCCGAAAGCTTATTCATTTACAGTCCTCCTGTCCTTCTGGTTGTGAAGCTTCAATAAGTGCGCAATCGTTCTTCTCATCGTCTTGCGTTCGATAATCATATCGACAAAGCCATTCTGAAGCATGAATTCAGCCGACTGAAAATCGTCGGGAAGTCTTTGCTTAATTGTTCCCTCGATAACACGTCTGCCCGCAAAGCCGATTAAAACCTTAGGCTCGGCAATTATTATGTCACCAAGCGATGCAAAGGAAGCCGTAACGCCGCCCGTCGTCGGATCCGTCATTACAGTGATATATAAAAGTCCTTTTTTTGAATGTCTTGCTACCGCTCCGCTTGTTTTAGCCATCTGCATGAGAGAAACCGTTCCCTCCTGCATTCTTGCGCCGCCTGATGCGGTAAACACGATAACGGGGAGGGAATTTTCAGTCGCATATTCAATAGCCCTTGAAAGCTTTTCACCCACGACACTTCCCATTGATGCCATCATATAACGTGAATCCATAACAGCAATAACGCATTTCATTCCTCTTATCGACGCTTCGCCCGTAACAATTGCATCATTAAGATTTGTTTCTGAGCGGAGCTGTTCCTGTTTCTCAAGGTATTTAGGAAAATCAATAGGATTTTTGCTTTTCATTCCGCCGTCAAACTCAAAAAAGCTTTCCTTATCCGCGGTAATGGCAATACGCTCTTTCGCCGTAAGTCTTGAATGATAATTGCAGGACGGGCACACCTTGTTGAGCTTTTCAAATTCCTCTTCAAAGCAGACTCCTCCGCAGCGGGGGCATTTGAACATAAGCCCCGACGGAATATCCGATTTTTTAGGCGGTTCCTCTTTATCCGCTTCTTCATCGTTAAAGCGTGTTTTGACAAGTTTAAATAAATCCTCTAACAAGACGCTACCTCCACATAAAAATTAATCACAAAAAAGCAAAAGCCATTTGTAAAATCAATCGAACAACACCTATGATAATAAGTAATTTGCCCAGTTTTCTCATTTCTTCTTCAGGCTTTTGAAGCAACGAAATTCCGATAACAAAACCAACCACAGGAATAAGCAGTGACAAAATTATAAAAACAACTCTAATAATATCTTGTTGGCTTTTTATGTTCTGTTTTTCATTTGTATGATCTAAAACAACTGTAACCTTTTTCCCGTCAACATAATACGTTTGAACATCTTTAACAGCATCGCCGTTCATGCCGCTTTGTTCATTCCCATTTGTTAATAATGATTCAAAAACGGAGGTCACCTTTTTTTCAACGCCGTCTTCATAAAATGTCTGCTCTTCCTTGATAACATCGTCATTCATGCTGCTTTGTTCAGAATATCCGTAATCTTTAGTGTAAAAATCACTGCTTTCGTTTTCTAGCTTGACGTTGTCGTCATAATAGCCGCAGTCGTCACATCTTCCGTTTATAAGTGATTTTCCGCACAGGGGGCATTTTGTTTCAGCCATAACGTATTCACTCCCTTGTCATTAGGTTCGCATATTACTTGAATCACATATGAATAATAAAAGAATACACTATAAAAGCACGAACACCGTCTATCAGCATAAGTAACTTAGAAAAATTTTTGTCTTCATAACTCGGATCTTTTGTAAGAATATAAAGACCAAGAACTATTCCGGCAAATGGAACAATCAAAGCAATAATGGCAAAAATAAACTTTTGTCTGTTATTTATACTTTGATTCTTTACTTCGCGAATCAGAATCTGCTCTGCCCTTCTTCTCATTAATTCTTTATATACCGCATCTTCATTTTCAAGAAAGTTATTGCTGTCCTTCATACCGCTTTGTTCGGAATTTCGATAATCCTGAGATAAAAAATCACTGACTTCAATTTGAGTATTAACGTTCTTTCTTTGAAATCCGCAGTCGTCACATCCTCCGTTTATGAGTGATTTTCCGCACAGGGGGCATTTTGTTTCAGCCATAACGTATTTACTCCCTTAATGTCACTAAGCTCTAAAATAAATTATGAACATAGAAAATAAAAGCAACGGTCCTGAAATCGCTAACAGCCTATATCCTAAAACTTTTGATTTAGGTGTATTTTCTATTATCAGCGATAACGCGTAAAGAACTCCTAATATAGGAATAAAAACAGCAATAATATAATAAGCAACTTTATTATAGCTTATATTCAGAGAATCAGATTTTTCTTTTTTGCGAAATAAAGATTTAAAGTATGCTATGAAACTAAAACCATACGGCTTATCAGCTTTTTCCGGTTCACTGCTTTCCTCAGCGAAAAAATCGCTGCTTTCGTTTTCAAGCTTGACGTCGTCATTATAAAATCCGCAGTCGTCGCACCCTCCGTTTATAAGCAGTTTCCCGCACAGCGGACATTTTGTTTCAGTCACACTAACATCTCCCTTATCTTCGTCCGAGATATCCTATGTCATATTCGCCCTTTTCAAAATTAGTATCCTTAATTAAGTTAAGCTGGAAGTCGATATTTGTGTCAACGCCCTCGACAATAAATTCCGACAAAGCCCATTTCATCTTCATTATAGCCTCTTCTCTCGTCGGGGCATAAACGATAAGCTTTGCAATCATGCTGTCGTAAAACGGCGTGATTACATATCCCTGATAAGCCGCGCTGTCTATTCTTATTCCGGGGCCGCCGGGAGTGTGAAGCGCAATGATTTTTCCCGGACTTGGGCGGAAGTTAAGCGACGGGTTTTCAGCATTTATTCTACACTCTATTGAATGTCCTGTCAACTGTATTTTTTCCTGATTAAATTCAAGCGGAAGTCCTGCCGCAACCTTTATCTGTGTTTTAACAAGGTCAAGCCCCGTAACAAACTCGGTGACGGGGTGTTCAACCTGAATTCTCGTGTTCATTTCCATGAAATAAAAATTGTGATCCTTATCGACAAGGAATTCTATCGTTCCCGCATTATAATAGCCGCACGCCTTAGCTGCCGCAACGGCCGCTTTTCCCATTCTTTCTCTTAAATCCGCAGTCATAACGGGGCTTGGGGATTCCTCTAAAACCTTTTGGTTGCGTCTTTGCATAGAGCAGTCGCGCTCGCCGAGATGAACGGCGTTCCCGAATTTATCTGCCATAATCTGAAATTCTATGTGGCGCGGGTTTATGATGAATCTCTCCATATAAACCTCGGAGTTTCCGAAGAAGTTCAAAGCCTCCTGCTGTGCGGCAATAACCTGTGCCTCAAGCTCGTCGGCGGAATTAACAAGTCGTATTCCTCGTCCGCCGCCGCCTGCCGAAGCCTTTACCATAAGCGGAAAGCCTATTTCAGAAGCCGCTTTTTTCGCCTCGTCAAGAGTTTTTACCGCCCCGTCTGTGCCGGGGATTACGGGTACTCCCGCTGATTTCATTGTCGATTTAGCACAAGCCTTGTCACCCAGCATATCAATAGATTCGGGGGAGGGGCCTATGAATGTAATGCCGCACTTTTCACAGGTGCGTGCAAATCCGGCATTTTCCGACAAAAAGCCGAAGCCGGGATGTACTGCGTTGGCGCCAGTCATTTCGCAGGCGGCGATGATTGATTTTATGTTAAGATAGCTGTCCTTGGTGGAGGCGGGACCTATACATACCGCCTCGTCCGCAATCTGTGCGTGGAGGGCGGTTCTGTCCGCCGTTGAAAAAACCGCAACGGTTTTTATACCGAGCTCGCGGCACGCGCGGATAATGCGGACTGCGATTTCACCGCGGTTTGCTATTAATACTTTTTTGAACATGATAATGCTCCTTTTTTGAATACGATGTTGTTTCGGGGCGAAGCCACCGAGATATTTAACCGCTGTTTGAGCGGGGGCTTTGTTTCAATGTTATCTTCGCAAATTCGATGAAAATTAAAGAGAAACAAAGCCAATGATAACAAGTGAGCCTGTCGGCGATTTATCGCCGAAAAGGTCGAACGGATTAAATCAAAACGTTACTTAGCACTCTTTCCCCTGTTTTTCTTGCGAGAGAAATAGGGCGGGGTTTTAGGGGCGGCGCCCCTAAGGGAAATACAAGATACCGATTAAACAATTGATAATGAGTTTTATTAGGGGCGTTGCCCCTGACCCCAACCTTTTCTGTTGGCAGAGCGAAGGGGTTCG
>Ga0116170_10002298_pt1 | contig 18555 bp, 16 predicted proteins | sample AD_JPNHW1_MetaG_FD_89797 | JGI IMG/M metagenome (GOLD analysis project Ga0116170, IMG submission 89797) | Active sludge microbial communities of municipal wastewater-treating anaerobic digesters from Japan - AD_JPNHW1_MetaG | ecosystem: Engineered > Bioreactor > Anaerobic > Digestate | place...
GGTCGCCATCGTCCTTCTGCCACTTGAACTCGGGGGCAGGAAAGGATTGCTGGTAGTTCACGTTCAGCGTGCGGATCAACACTTCCCTGTAGATGGGATTGGCGATTTCCCATCCGTTGTCGAAGTGGATCAAGCCAAGGTCCATCGCCAGCTGCACGTCCGGATCGCTTTCGCCCAAAATGATGGCGCTGTCGCCCACCAGGATGGGCTGGATCACGCGTTTGATCTTCGGATCACGTAGACGCTCGGCCAGGCTGTCGATATGAACTGCGCGGCTCTTGATCAGAGCTTCCTTGGCCTGCTCGATGTGGTCGGCAGTCACGGGGGCGCCGTCGGGGACCAACCTCGTCACGCACAAGTCCGCCAACGTGTTCACGAGCCAAGGTTGCCCTCCCGAAAGACGGTACACCTCGGAAAGCGCTGCCTCGGTGAAGACCTGACCCGTGGCTTCCGTGTGCTGCAAGAGGAGTTCGCGCACCTCGGCGTCGGTGAAGTTGCGAAGGGTGTACGATTCCTTCTTGATATTGAAGGGCGAGCCCGGGTTGACCGCCACTCCGTCCTTGCTCTGGGTGAGGTAGTCACGAAGGTCGCGCATGCCCACCAGCGCCACACTCGTGGGAAACCGCCCCACGCCCCGCGACGCGAAGCCTCCGCGCAACTGGCGCAGGAAGCTGATCAGAGTTGCGCCGGAAAGGGTATCCACCTCGTCGAAAAGAATCACAAGCGGCTTGGGAGCGCAGAGTTCGGACCACTGCTTGATGGTCTCTGTGAGCTGGATGGCCGGATCGGATCCGGGAGGGGGCTTGGTGGGAACGGGAACACCGAAATCTCCGGCGTAGTTGCGAATGGCGCCACAGATCGCCGGCATCGCCATGGCGAGATCCTCGATTCCCTGGCAGGCCTCCACGCTCACGTAGCAGGCCACCACCTGACCCGATGCATTCAGGGTGCGCATCCACGACATCAGAAAACTTGTTTTGCCCGTCTGCCGCGGCGCGTGCAACACCCAATACAGCTCCTTGTCGATCAGTCGCTGCAAGTCCGCACCGGGAATGCGCAACTCGGGAGGCAGCATGTAGTGCATCTCGGGGCGGCAGGGGCCGGTGGTGTTGAATTCCTTGGAGCTGGACGCCATGACCCCAATCTAGGTTCTGGCGAATGCGCCCTGTCCTCGCGATTCCCGCTCAGGAACCGCGTCGCGGGCGGACCATCGTGCGGGCGAGCAAGCGATGCGTGGCAAGGGAATCGAAGCCTTCGCCGATCCCCACTTCGGTTCCCTCCACGCGCACCAGGTAGGCCACTCGGGTGGAGTCGGTCCAGCTTGCCGACTTGGCCCTCTTCTTCCAGGCGGGCAGCTTGCGGCCCAGGCGGGTCTCGCGCAGAGCCCACCACCCGCGGGCGAAGTCCATGGCCTTCCCTTGATCCGTGAAGGCCAAGCGCCACAGGATCGCCGACCGCGCGCCGTCGTCGCTGGATGCCACCCACAGGCGGTCGCCCCGCCACGACAATCCCCTTCCCAGAAGCAGCTTCTTGGCCACCTTGCGGTTCCACACCAACGGCAGGGCGGCGAGCCGCGCCTCGCCCGCGCGTGCCTGGCCCAACGGGGTCCAGCCCTTGGGCAACGCCGGCAGGAACGCCCAGGCGGTGTCCCAGTCGGTGGGCCGGATGTCATGCATGTAGTCGTCCAGGTGCCACAACTGCCAGGTGCCCGACGGAGGACGCGCCAGCAGGGAATCGAGCCCGGCCTTGCCATGGCGTTCCACCATCCGGCAGGCCAGACGTTCGCCGAACACGTAGGGTACGTAGGCCGGGATCGAAACCGAGGGCGGCGCATTGGCCAGGTGGGGAATCTTCCCCAATGCCTTGTCCAGCTCCCAAAGAGCTCCGCTCAGGCTGCCTCCGCACCCGCTGGACGTCTTTCCCAGTTCGGCGAGCTTTCCGGAAACGTATTCGGCCGTCCCCTCGACGGCCGCCAGGACCGCGATCCGTTCGTCCGGTTCGACCGGCCTCGCCAGCATGGCGCGCAGATCGCCCTGCTGGTCCTGCAGGGCGTGGACCATCTCGTGGGTGAGCACGCGGCGCTCGTCGCGATGCAGCGAATCCAAGAGCACCAGGATGCGCTTGGCGTTGACCTGGTAGAGCGAACGCGACGCGAAGCAATCCAGACGATTGCGCTGGGTGGAAACGGTATCGGATGGCTTCAGCAAGCCCGCCGCGCGCCAGAGCCGATCGTTGGTTCCCGTCGGATCCACGGCGGATGCAGCCACCCAGCCGGATCGGGAGGCGGATTCCACCTCGTCGCAACGGTGCTCGGAGGCGATCCGCTCCAGTTTGGGCAGGTCGCGGAACCGCACGTCCAGGTACTCTTCCAGCTCCGTGCGGATCTCCGCCCCCAGCTTGGCCAGGCGCTGGTCTTCCGATTCCGACGCATCCTGGAAATGCGGCACCAGAAGGCACCCGGAAAGGACGAGCCCGAAGATGGCCAGATTGCGGATGCGGAAACGGAACACGATGTTCCATTATCCCTTAAGACAACCCTCCACGGCACCTCGGCGAAGCGACCGCTCGAACGCCTCCACCAGTTCCACCTGGGAGCGCGTTTCCAGGGCGCGTGGCGAACGGTGCCGACGCACGTGGGCGATCGCCTCCTGGGACCCCATCCCCGCGGCCACCTCCACGCAGGCGGCCACCATCCCCGAGCGTCCGATCCCGCCCAGGCAGTGCACCACCACGCTCCGTCCCGCGCGGCAGGCCTCCAGCACCGTGTCCACCAGCATCCGGGCCTGATCCAGTCCGCAGGCGTGCTGATCCAGGATGGGCGAATGGACCCACCCGATCCCGCGCCGCGAAAGCTCCGCGGGAAGATCGTCCACCCCGTAGCGCGAAAGCTCCTCCGTGGCGACCAGACCCACCACCAGGTCGACGCCCAGGCCCGACAACCGGTCCAAGTCTTCCGTCAGATTCCGTCCACGATCCCTCCGCCCGGGGAGGATCGTGAGTCCCACCCGCCCGGACACCCCCTCCAACGGGACCCAGTCCACCCGCAGGCTCCGGTCCTGCTCCAGGTGCTCCCGGCACTTCCCGGCGAGCAGACCCGCGTGCAGGAGCGCCCCGCGCTTCTGGATCGGATCCGGCTCGTCGAAGGACAGGGTGTGCACGGCGTAGCGGAGCGCCGCGATCCTCTGCTGCCACGGGTCGCGGAACACACCCAGCACGCCGGACAGGATCGAACGCAGCACGCGGAGGGTCTCCCAGGTGCGCTCCAGCCGCGGGTGGATCCCGGCCTCGCCAGCCGACGGGAGCTCCGAGGCCAGGTCTTCCACTTCCATCAGCCTTTGGAGCATCGCCCCGAACGGAACAAGATCCGTCATCCGTTCCATGGGGGTCCAGACGTGCAGCAGGTCGTTTTCCAGCTTCACGAAATCGCAGGCCACATGATGTCGACGCGAATGGAAGAAGTCGATGAGCCACACGTTGGAGTTGCCGTCGATCAGGATGTTGGCGCCATTGAGGTCGCCGTGGACGCGGGCCATGGGGGCGAGCTCGCGCACGCCGCTTCCCGCGTTCGCCAGGGTGTGTCGGTAGAAGGGCGCCACGGGAGCGCACGCCAGCCCCGGCAGCATCTCCCATGCACGCGAAGGATCGGGATTTCCCAGCGCGCGCACGGCCCGTTCCACACCATCGGCCCACTTGGGATCGAAGCCCCACAATTCCAGCAGGTCCACCGGCTCCGGGGATGCGGCCTGGTAGAGCCGCCCCAGCTGTTCCTGGAAGACCGTGCGCAGGACGGTTTCCACGCCGCGGGAATCCAGCCCTTCCCGCCAGAGCTTCTGGAAGGTGCGGCTCTTGTCGCTGGTCATGGAGGCGTAGCGGTACTTGATCCCTCCGCGCTCGCCCAGGTCGGAGAAGTCGGCGATGCGGGGCGCGGAATTTCCCAGGATGGGCTCGATGGTTTCAAACGAGATCCTCTCCTGCCCGATCGCCTTGCGCGGCCCGATCTTCACCACGTGCGGGCACTGCCGGCGACCTTCCACGTCGAAGCTTTCCACCGCCAGCACGGCGTTGCCGCTGAAGCCGCCATCCAGGCTGTGCGCCTGGACCCGGGAGGCGTCGCGGAAGAGCCAGGCCAGCAGTTCGCGGTCGGTGGGCGCGAGGGTTCCGTCGCACTCGATCCGCACCGCGTCCAGGTACGACGCGTGCCGTTCCAGGTCGGAGGCGGGGCCGTCCTTGGGCGCCAGAAACTGGCAGAACTCCCCCATGGAATGGAACACCCGCACCCCGATCACCCGTTCCAGGTGGTCGAGCGCGGTCAGGTGCCGCTCGCGGCTGGAGCTGGCGGCCAGCGCCGAGCACACGGCGATGTCCAGATGGGGATGGCGGGTGCGCAGCTCGTAGGCCAGAAACGACACCTTGGCGTCCGTCCAGGCTCCCACGATCCCGGCGCGGGTGGTTCCCGGCAGGATCGCGGACAGCACCCGCTCCATGTCGGTGCGCAAGAAGTCGTTGAGGGTGGTGGACGACACCAGGTGGCAGCGCGACGCATCCCCCGGCAAGCGGAAGACGAATTCCGCCCCCGCGCTACCCTCCAGGCAGTGCGGCCCGAAGTGCGCCAAGTGCTCTGCCTGTTCCGGATCGCCAAGGCGGTGCAGGTCGCGCACGTGGACGATCTCCAGTCGATCGCGCTCCACCCCGTGGGCCCAGGCCAGGAACCGCGCCACGGGCCCGTCGTCGGGATCGTCTCCCATCAGGCGCGAAGCCTCGGCGCTGCCGATGTGCAGCACGCTCGGCATGGCGTCCCACGGACCCAGCGGGGCCACGAAGTCGTTTTGCAAACACTGGGTGAACAGGACGGATCTGGTCTGGGCGGGCATGGAGGGAATGTAGGCAACGTCCTTCCCATCCGGTGGGGCTATCCTTCCGCCAGCATCCCTCCCTACTGTGGGGTCTGCTCCAACCATTCGTTGATCTCCTCCGCGTGGGTCATGGAAATCAGATGACCTCCCTCCACCATGCGGACCTCGCCCGTAGGCGGCCTCAGGATGCGATCCTTCCTGCCGTGGATGCGGTGCGCCGCCGGAAGGTCCGTGGACCACCAGGTCGCCACCAACCGGCACAGCCCCTTGACCGAACGTGGGCCAAGACGAGCGGCCATTTCTCCGAAGAGCACCAGATGCTTCGGATCGCGGATCCCGAAGAAGTGGCCCACCACCGCCTTCGGCAGCCAACGCAGATCGAACAACGGCCGGGGGATCCAGGGGACCAACGGAAGGAGGATCCGAAACAACGGCCGCAACGAGGAACGATCCTCCAGAGACCCGATCAGCCACACGCCCCCCTCGGGACGCATCCTCCTCGCGATCTCCAGGGCCGCGATCCCGCCGAAGGAGATGCCCACCAATCGCAGGGGACGGTGCGCCGGAATCTGTCGGATCATGGCGTGCGCGAAGTCGTTCCAATTCGCGGGGATCGGATTCGGCCATTGCAGCCAGATCGATTCCCCCTGCACCGGATGGAAGCGCGCGAGGGTCGCGTCGGCTCCCAAGCCGGGCAGGAACACGGTGAGCAGGTGTTCCAGGTTGTTTTCCACGGATTCGCTCACCGGCTCCTTCCTCCCTCCACCCTGCGAGGCATGGAGGGAATGTAGGCATCCTGACGGATCGATTCGGATTCAGGCCGTTGCCGGGGCGGCCTTGCGCGCGGGACGCTGGAAGAACACGCCCAGCTCCTCCTGGGCCACCGAAAGGCCCGGGACCTTGTCGCTGTAGCGCTTGACCGCGGCGTAGACCTCCAGGCATTGGGCCAGCGAATCGGAACCGGCCGCCACCATCGTGTCCTGGATGGCCTTGGCCAGTTCGTTCACCTGGCTCAGGATGGGGCGAAGCGATTCAACCAGCGCGACATCCTTCGCCAGCTCCTCCAGGGAGAGGAATCCCGGCACCACTTCGGGATGGGCCTTGGCCACGGCGCAGGTCTTTTCCACGAAGGGCATCAGTCCATTGCCGGCGCGGAACAGGCTCTTGGCCTGGTCCGGATCCAAGGTCACCAGAAAGGAGAGCTTGGAACGGATGTCGGAAAGCTGCGCGAGGATATCGAGCTTGGTCTGCTCGGGCAGGGTCGCCGAGACGAGGTTTTGGATGGACATGGGATCAGGTCTCCGTTGTCGATGTTTGGGGGAATGCACCACCGCCCTCGCCCGGGTGCGGACGAAGGTGGCTTCCGAACGGCTACACCCGCCGGGGATGGCGGGCATGACAGCTCTTGTCTGGAATCTACACGACAACTCTCCGCGCGCGCAAGTGTTTTTGGAGCTCGCCACCCAAAGAGCGGGGCTCAACCCCCCAAGCGCGGGTCACCGAACCCCAAGCGCCGAGGAAAAAGTCGTGGTGATGGGGCGTCGAGGTCGATGCGAGGGACAATTTGCCCGAAGCACGGGGCGGAAAGATCGGAAGGAGGAGGAAAAAGCCCTGGCGATGGGGGGACGAGGGTGGTGCGAGGGGCGAAAAGATCGGAGGGTGGGGTGGGAAGGGCGGTGGGAGGAGGGGAAAGCCGTGGCGATGGGGAGAATGTCAGAAAGCACCGCAAAGAATGCCCCCAACCAGTAGTACAGATCCTCGACTCATTCGGCCTTCATTTATCTGAACTCACTTGATGCTCATGGGAAATAGGCATCTTGCCTCACGGACGATCGGCTCTGGGGGCTACGTGGCGCTTCGCAATCTGAACCGAACAGCTTTGCCTCCTATTTCATTTCCTCGAAGGCTGCTTGCCGTTTGTTTGCAGGTGAGACCAATTCCTGCTGGCAGAATCTCTGATATGGCTCACCCCCGCGTGCGGGGGCGATCAATTTCGTTTGTCGGGAGCGCCGCCCGGGTGGTTTCAATCCGCGCCCCCGCGTGCGGGGGCGATGGACCCGTCGATTATTCCGCCCTCCAGTTCCCGTTTCAATCCGCGCCCCCGCGTGCGGGGGCGATCGTGGGTCTGGATCCCAGACGCCGGAAGAGGTGGTTTCAATCCGCGCCCCCGCGTGCGGGGGCGATGCTGCCATCCCAGCGACGAAACCACCACCAACGTTTCAATCCGCGCCCCCGCGTGCGGGGGCGATAAGCGGTCGGCCTTCGGGAACTTGATCCACTTGTTTCAATCCGCGCCCCCGCGTGCGGGGGCGATCTGGGGTGGCCGTGGTGGTGCCGGAGTTGACGGTTTCAATCCGCGCCCCCGCGTGCGGGGGCGATCAGTTCCGTTTGCGTCGATTGTCCATGTTCCGGTTTCAATCCGCGCCCCCGCGTGCGGGGGCGATCTCGGCTCTTCTTCCGGGTCGATCGCTCTCGGGGTTTCAATCCGCGCCCCCGCGTGCGGGGGCGATCCCTTGATCTCGGCGGCGGCTTTGACTCGGTCGTTTCAATCCGCGCCCCCGCGTGCGGGGGCGATTTCGGGACGTGCGCGGCGGAAGGCGCGACATCGTTTCAATCCGCGCCCCCGCGTGCGGGGGCGATTTCAGGTATTCCCCGATCCGATGGGCCGCGAAGTTTCAATCCGCGCCCCCGCGTGCGGGGGCGATTGGAGTCCCCGATCCCCTGCCAGCCGTTGTCGGTTTCAATCCGCGCCCCCGCGTGCGGGGGCGATATGTTGTTCAGCGCGTTGAACACCTCTTGCGAGTTTCAATCCGCGCCCCCGCGTGCGGGGGCGATGCCGCAAGGCGGATCGTCAAAAAGAGATGGAGGTTTCAATCCGCGCCCCCGCGTGCGGGGGCGATCGCAATGCAATCTAACTCCGATGGATCCTCGCTCAAAGAAGGATGGATCGCTAACCATCCTTCCCTGAACATTCCACTCGACGCCCAAGGGCGCCCCTCGATGTCAAAGAGGCAGAAATAGGGGCCCTGTGGGAATCGCTAACCTCCCCGCCATTTCGATGGAGCTGGAGGTCAGCGATGGGGGCCTACACCATCAACAAGTCATTCATGTCCGGCGAAATCTGGCTCCCATGATGCTCGATCCTGCGTTCCCACGACGACCCAAGGAAATAGAAACGCAGACTGTCCGCCTTGGGACTCATGACCCTCAACAGGCGCGTCTTCAGAAGTTCCCATCGTGCCGGGTCCACATTGCATTCGAAGACGGAATTCTGGACGCGCATCCCAAAACCTTCGCAGGCCTTTGCGATGGAGCGCAGTCGGTTCCGCCCTTCCGGGGTTGTGGTCGATACGTCGTAGGTCACCAAAACGAGCATGTCACCTCCACAGGAAGGCCGGATAGAATTCGAGGTCCCCGCGAAGGTGCCGAGCCAACAATCGGGCCTGCGCCAGGAAGACGACCCCGATGCCCATCTCTTCCTCCAAGAACGGATGCTGGATGGCTTCGCGTTTGCGCTTCTGGTAGGCCGCGAGCAAAGTCTTCCGCGTCTCTGGGGTCATCTCCACCTCGCCGGTGGGTTGGACCACGAATCCCGAAGCATCGACTTGTCGAAGATTCACCAGCCCCAACACCAAGCGATCAGCGAACGCCGATCGGAATTCCTCCATCAAATCCAGGGCAAGACTTGGGCGTCCGGGCCGCTCCACATGGAGATACCCAACGAACGGATCCAACCCCACGCACTCCAGGCAGGAACGGAGATCCAAGGCGAGGATCGAGTAGGTGTAGGAAAGCAGCGCATTGATCCGATCCATGGGTGGACGCCGTGTGCGCGAAAGGAAGCGGAATTCGGGCCCGGGAACCAGGATCATCCGATCGAACACGGAGAAGTAGGCCTCGGCGGCATCGCCCTCCATCCCCCGCAACGAGGCGATGTCGGACGCGTGCTTGAGCCGCCCGTGCGTGGCCTCCATCCTCGCCGATGCATGACGGATTTCGTCCGCCCCGGAGGCGTCGCCGTGGTTGCGCAGAAAACGAAGCAACGTGTTGCGTTGGTTCTGGATCTTGGCGGCTACACAACAACGCGCGACGGAAATGCTCCGCTCGGGATCGTCGCTTGTCCGGTATTGCGCCCGTCGCAGGAGGACGTTCCCTTGGGTGGGCCCCTGCATCCGCGCCAGGAACCGCCCTTGTCCGTCCAGATAGCTGATGGTTACGCCTTCGCGGGCGCAGTGCTCGGTGAGCACCGGCGATGCCGAGATCCCGAAACCGAAACAGACGATTTCGGAGATCGCATGGATCGGAAACTGGGCGATCTTCTGGCGATCCTTGTGGATCACGATGGACATCCCATCCTTGTGGATCCAGGCCCCTTCCTGCGTGACGTAGAGAGTGTTTCCAACCTGCTTCATCCCAGGAGCTCCTTGAGGTATTCGCCAGCCTTGCCCTTGGCTCCCGCCTTCGGCTGGCAAAGATCGATCAAGGAGCAGGCGCAGCACCCCTTCTTCCAGAGCGGAGGCGGAAGGATTCGGGAAGTCATCATTTCTCCAAAGGCCTGCGCGACCTCCTCGGTCCGAACCCGAAGCCCGGTGGTCAACGCGACCTCCTCTCTCCGGCGGATCTCGCCATAGAAGATCGCGCCACCATCCACCACGGCGCCAGTCATCTCTTCGATGCACAATGCCTGCGCGCACAGCTGGACCGCGTCCCAGTCGTCGTCCTTGGGCTCCCCTCGCTTGAATTCCACCGGATGGAACGACCAATGTCCCTCCAATCCCAGGAAGGCCGCATTGTCGCCAGGCGCGTCGCTCTTCTCCAATTCCAGCACATCCAGGCGCCCCGCGATTCCCAGTCGCAGAGACTGGACGCGCAAACCCGAAAACTGTCGCAAGCCTTTGCGAAATTCGCGATACCCTTCATCCACCCGTTCGTGGAGCGTACGCCCTTCGGCGGTTCGTTTGTTCTCGGCCCAGACCTGCTCCAGATGGATCAAACCCGCCTGGCGCGGACAGAAGGCCATGTGCTGCAAAGCCGAGATGGGATGGAGGTCTTCTTCGCGGGGAGTCATGGCGAGGAATCAGACTCGAAACAGTTTTTCGAATTCCATGCGACCGTGGAAGACGCCGAGGATCTCGACGGCGTCGGACCTCGGATCGTACCGGTACGGAACCTTGTGGTGTCCGTAGAACAGGAGACGGATTTCCGCGTCCCCATCGAATTGCCAAAAATGTCCGATCTGTGGAAACTCCGATACGACCTGGGTGCGCTCCCAGATCTGCTCCACCATCTGACCCGCCTGGAGCACCGAATCCTTGGCGATCCACGCATGGATGGACTCCAAGTGATCCAGTGATCGAGCGCTCCAGCGGATCAGTGCCACGAACGGATCCGTGCGAGCGCGTCCTCGTTGGCGACCAGGTTCCCGGATCGCACATCTTCCAAGCCTTCTTCGACCATGCGCTGGATCAGGATCTGTTCGATCAACTGATCCCACCCCGCATCCTCGGGCTGCTTGCGGATGACTTCGATCAACTGCTCCTGCCTCGGCGACATACGCACCTCCAAGTCGGCCCCGATCGGTAATCGGAGCCTTTCGGTGAATCTACCCTCAAACCTTGCGGAAAAGTTTCACGCCTTTCCCCAGGTCTGTCGTGGAGCCAACCGGAGGAAGTGGCTTGCCATCGAAAAGCGGCTCGTAGTCGGCAAAGGATCGCGCAGGCTGGTTCTTGGCCGGGGGAATGGTCACGCGCTCGAAGAGAGCGTGCGCCGCCGCATTTCCTAGCGCCGAGTCGTGCTCGAACACGAGCAGGGCACGAGTGGACATCAGGCCGCGCGCCGCCGAACGATCATGTTCGAACATGTTCTCGATGGCCTTCCAGAACAGTTCCAGATCTTCCTGCGAAAATCCCGTCTGGTTCGCGAGGTGCGCCGACACGAATCCATGGCCCAGGTAGAGCCCATAGGGGATGGTGAACTTGCGACCCATCGTACGGTTGTCTCCGCCCTGCTTTTCCGCCTCCGCTTCCGTAGCCACGGCCATGCGGGTGATGCTGTGTTCCAACGTCACGACGGGCTCCACGGAACGCGCGAAGGTCATCTGGATGGGCCCACGTACTTGACCCGCGTTCTTCCCCGTACTCATCACCGCCCCGAAAGTGCGGATGTCGTAATACTTGGAGCACATCCACTTCCGGGCCGCTTCGGTCTTGTCGCCCTTTTCCTTGTTCTTGACGGAATCCTGTTCGTGCGCGGCATCGATCGCCTGATTCAGGATGGCCTTCTCCTTCACGAAGATGTCGTAACCCTCCTTGCCTTCCTGTGTGAGCTGGACGAAGTTGCGGATCTTGCGTTTGAGGCAAACGTCCGTGACCAGGCCGCGTCCTGTCTCGGCGTCGATTCGTGGCAGATTTCCGGCATCGGGATCGCCGTTGGGATTGCCATCTTGCACATCGAAGAGGAGGACGAAGTCGTAGCGCTTGGTGATCTGGGTGCTCATGGTGGTTTCCTTTGCGGGTTTCAGGTTTCAGACGTGTTCTTGTCGGACTTTGTGAAGAGGGCTTGGCGCTGGTGGTAGTAGCCGATGGCAAACCGAGCCTGCTCTTCGATCGACAGGTGGTTCGGCATGCTCGGCGGAAGGCCCTCGATGATTTCCGTCAAGCGCTTCTCGTGGGAGATCCGGAAGGCCGGATTCTCGAGCTTGGCCAGATGATGGTTCTTCAGCTTGAGAAGCTGCGGGAAGACCGTGACAGGACTCGCGGACGCGGCTCCGTAGTAGCGATCGCGAATCGTGGCGTTGATGCCCGGCTGCGCGTCTTCCTGGATTTTTTCCAGTACGGCGAAGAGCCTCCCCAGCAGATAGCCGGGATTGGTGTTGGCGGGGTCGAGGGACACGAGGATCTCCTTCTCGTTGGTTGGATGCGTGCGTTGGAATCGGTTGAGGTAGGCCTTGAGAAGCGATGCGCGGATACGGGTGACCTTCTGCTCGGCGCGGATGCGGCGGATGGTCTGTTGCAGTAACGTCGCCGGATAGGGCGTTCCTTCGAGGATTGCCCGTGTGACATTTCCCACGAGATTCGGCGGAATGTTCGAACTGTCCTGCTGCGCGGAAATGTCTTTCAAGCAGTGCCAGAGGGCGTAGCGACCGATGTCCTTTGGACCGCGAACGATCTCCAAGTCATCGAAATGCCGACGGATTCTGCCGGAGAATTCACCAATGGTTCCGTTTTGCCAGAAGCGGATGGAAATTCTCGCGGAATTGGGAGCAAACCCGAGGACAAAGAATCGCGTCTGTGCGTCGGGGATCTCTGCGCCGATCGAAAAGCTCTTGTATAGAGTCATCACCGCTTGGACTTCAAGGTCGGAGCCATCCTTCTGTGAATCCGGCTTGAAGAACCATGGGAATTGCTCTTCGAATTCCGCCTTCCTTTCTGCCCAGAAGACCACGGTCGCGTCCCCAACCACCAAGTGGCGACGCTCATCCTTGAGAAGTTCGTTGGCCGCTTTCACAAAACCCTCGGCCGCCCGGGGAGACATCGGAGAATTGAATGCCGTCTGCTTGTTGTACGAAGCGAAGGCCGGCGTTGCCCCTTGGTTGCGACCATTCTCGAATTTGTTGTTCACCGCGACCAAGGAACCGCCGGTGGGATTGGCTCCTCGTACGCCTTTGATCTGCGGTACTAGACGTACAAGTGAGGACTGTTCGCCGGTGACCAAACAGATCCCCTTGCAGTCTTCCGACTGTCCTTGGTCGCTCGCAGGATTGGATTCGCCGTTTTTCACATCGGGATGAGCGGTCAAGATCCCGTATCCGTCCATTGCCAAGGCAATCAGCGACGAAGGCTCCTTGACTTCGCCCCAAAGCGGGTCTGCCTCCAGTGCCGACATCGGCAAATTTTCCAAGAAGGCGATCACCTCTCTCCAAGGACTCCGGTCTGCGCCCAAGCTCTGGATCTTGTCGCGAAAGGTCTTTGCCTGGAGCTTCACCCGGTCTGGCTTGCTGGTTTCCTTCGTCGGAACCCCGAAGACATACTCCGCATTTTCCCAAAGAAGATTGGCCTTGATTCCATTGCCCTTCGCCTCGCCAAGGGAAGGAACGAGAAACTCCTGTCCCACAAGCTTTTTCCCCGCCAACTGCCTCGTGTCCTCGAAGCCAACAAATTGACCTGCCGAGTTGAGACAACACTTGAACGGGATTCGCTTCGTCTCGAAACCCTCTGGAGCGATTCCTTCCAGTCTTTCGCTCAATTCGTACAGCGATTGCAGGATCATTTCGCCTCCTTGGTCCGCTTGGCGATCTCGATCGCTTCCAGGAATCGATCTGGTCCCGGCAGATGCTTCTTCAGATCGCGAGGGAGCTTGCGGGTGAGCTGGAACTCCGATACGCCCATCGGCTTCTCGATGCCGCGCAAGGCGTATTCCACCTCGAAGTGGTCGCGGTCGGCGCAAAGGATGATCCCGATGGAAGGATTCTCGTCGGGAGCCTTCACATGGGCATCGAGGATGTTCAGGTAGTAGTTCATCTTGCCTGCATGCTCGGGCTCGAAGGCTCCAGCCTTGAGTTCCACGGCCACCAGGCAGCGCAGGAACCTATGGTAGAAGAGCAGATCCAGGAAGATTTCCTTGCGCCCCACAGCGACCCGGTACTGGTTTCCCATGAAGGCGAACCCGTGCCCGAACTCCAACAGGACGTCGCGGATGCGTGCGACCATCGCGGCCTCGATTTCTCGCTCCCGCACCGGCGTGTCCAGCCCCAGGAAGCCCAGATCGTAGGATTCCCGCAGGCTCGCCGCAGCCAGTTCCGCCTGCCGTTCGGGAAGAAGTCGATGAAAATTGTTCGCGACCTCCATGCCGCGCCGGGACCAGGCGTCGGCCTTGATCTGCTGGATCAGATCGCTGCGCGACCACGAACCTTTGGCCGCCTCGCGCAGATAGAATTCGCGGGCGTCGCGTTCCTTGACCTTGGTGAAAATCACGAGATTCTGGCCCCAGGGCAATTCTCTAACAAGCTGTTGGAGAATTGGCTCGTCCCGGTACTCCAGCCGGAATTGCCGCATGAACCAGAGGTTCTGAGGAGACACGCCAAGGCCACCGTCAAACGCCTTCAGGTCGCGCGCCAGTCGTTCCACCACGGATTTCCCCCAGCCGAACCGCTCCTGCCGCTCCAAAATGAGGCCACCGATTTCCCAGTACAACCCGATCAACGACGACTGGACCGTTCGAGACACCTTGTGGCGGGCGCTTTGGATGGTTTGACGCACGTCTCCCAGGAGTTGATGATAGGATGCTTGATCCTCCACCGTTGGTTTCGTCGTCATCGCAGCACCTCCCCGCTGTCGCGGTCCGGAACCTCGATCACGCCATTCTCCATTCGGGCCCGGAAGAACATGGGCTGCGGATCTTCCGGCTTGGCGAAGTCCAGATCGTAGAGCATGAAACCAAGATCACGGGTTTCCTCGATCGCTGGTTGAAGCGTTTCCGCCTGCTCCACCAGCCGGAATTCGCAGCAGAATTCCCTGCATCCCAGGTAAGGCTGATTGAAGCACTGCCCCTTGCGAGCCCTGCGTTCGAACATTCCTTGATACTTGCCTGGATTCTCATCCTTGGCCCAATCCGGCCTTTCTTGCGGATCCAGAAGAGCGTCGGACACCGGGCGCACAACCTTCACGCGTTGGGGAGGCGGGATGAAAACCAGTTCGGCATGGAGCCGGTAGGCCACATCGCGCAGGAAGAGCCCCGCGCGCTGTTGTCGCGCGTCTTCGATCAAGATGCTGCTACCGGATCGATCGGACGCAACCGAAGCGACTTCGTTGCGCCGCACCGAGGTCCAGCGGATTGGATTCAACACCTCGATTTTCCGGACCTGCCAGCGGATGGCAGGCTTCCAGAAAATCGCCTCGAAAACGGCTCGCGCCGCCGATGGCGTGATCACGTCGTAACTGACACGTTCCACCTTCATCTCGGGCCGCGTGAAGCAGGCGAAGTCCCCCCGCACCTCCAGGCAGAAGGACTTGCTTGTGTATTCGTTCAATCCACACCTCCCTATCGTCTTCAGCAGATGAATTCGTCGCCCCGGAATGCAGGTCCTTCCAGGCGCAACCCGAAAGTTTCTTCGTAGAGGTCGGGCACGCACTGTGCCCAAAGACCCAAAGGCTTCTTGTCGTTGCCCAACAGCTCTTCGATGGCTCCTTGCTCGACCAGCTCTTTCCATGCGCGCTCCGGAACATTCACCGTGCAACGCTGCAAGCGGCGCATGATGCGACGGGTTGGACCGAACTGGGCCAAATCTTCCAACAGTCTCCGGCTGTCGATCTTGCCGTGTCGGTACCAGACCACAATGGACTTCTGGGCATTCTCGATGAGCTGGAAGCGCTGCGCGGCCGACCGGAACTGGATCTGGAATCTGGCGGCGTCGGTATTCAAGCAAGGCAAGATGCCCTTCGCATCGAATCCATTGAGCTTCGCGAAGTAGAGCTCGAAATATTTCCGGAAGCTCTCGGGGGAAAGCGACAGAGCCAGCTCCGGCGCAAGGCGCATGAATTCCTTGGTAGCGGCTTCACCCTTGCGAAGCAATCCTGGTGGCGCCGATTTCGGGGGCGTGAAGACCACCACGCGCCCGGTGGACCGCCTTCCTTCTCGGTTGCACCGCCCCGCCGCCTGGGCGATCGAGTCCAAGCCTGCCAACGCTCGGTAGACCACCGGAAAATCCAGGTCCACTCCCGCTTCCACCAATTGGGTGCTCACCACTCGGATCGGCCGTTCCGCCTTCAAGTCGTTCTTGATCCGAGCAACGACCTCGCTGCGGTGCTCGCCACACATCAGCGCGGATAGATGGACAGTTCCTTCGGGTAGGAGTCCGTGCAATTCCCGACAGTCCTTTCTGGTGTTCACAATGCACAGGACCTGATCCAGGGCAGCCAACTCCCCGGCGATCTCGCCCCAGGAGCATGGAGCGTCGCCCTTGGAATGTCGTTCCAAGCGCACACGCGAGAGGGCGCGCGACAGATCGTCCGGCGATCGCATCAACTCGCGCACCTTGCCCACAGGAATCCCTTCGAAACTTTCCTTGTTCTGGAGCCTGCCCCCACCGATGCGTCCCACCAAAGCCGGTTGTGTCGCCGTGCACAGAACCACCGAGACTCCGAACAGATCGACCAATCCTCGGAGAACCGAGAGGATGGGTTTCAGGAACTCCGAGGGAAGCATCTGCGCTTCGTCGAGAATCACGACGGAATCCGTCACATTGTGGAGTTTGCGACAGGAGCTGGTGCGCGCCGCGAAAAGCGACTCGAACAACTGGACATTCGTCGTCACCACGATGGGAGCATCCCAGTTCTCAGTCGCGAGCTTGGATCGCACCGTCTCCCGATCCGGATCGAGGTTGCTATGGTGTTCCAGAACGGCCTCGTCCCCGAAGACCTCGCGGAGGACCTCGGCTGTCTGTTCGATGATGCTCGTGTACGGGATCGCCACCACGATCCGGCGTTTTCCGAATCGGATGGCATGATCCAGTGCGAACCCCATGGAGGCGAGAGTCTTACCACCTCCCGTGGGAACCGTCAGCGAGAAGAATCCCGGCTCCTTCTCTGCCCCCGACCGGCAATCCTCCAGGATTTGTCGGCGCAATCGATTCACCGGAGTGTCCGGAGCACCCGACTGTTTGCGAATCATGTAAGCGTCGTATCTCGCGCGAAGAGCCTCCAGATCCGATGGCTGCGAACGATGGCCAGCTTGCTCGGGATCCATGAAAGCTTCCGTGTCCAGGAAGTCGGCATCGACCAGGCAGGAGAAGATCATCCGGATCCAGAGGTGGCATTGCTCCGGGTCGATGCGCCCCCCACAGGGGAGGGATATCGGCACAGGATGATCCATGACAACCCGAGGGGGATTCCCTTCCATGGCCTGCGCAAGATGCCGAACTTCGGAAAGCCGCTCCTGCAGACCTCGTCCAGAGGCCTCCTCCTTCTGCCAATCCGGCAGGCCGGAATGGTGCCCCGCTATCATATAGGCAAGGATTCGCCCCATTCCACCCATCCGATCCACCGAATGGATCGCCCCCGCAGCGGTATGGTCGACCTTTCCCGACCCACCTTCCTCGGCTTCGTCGCGCTCGTAGCCCGTGACACGCCGGATGTATTCCTGGAAGTCCCCTTTGTACTTGCCCAGGTCGTGCAAGATCCCCGCCGCTTCTCCCCAATCACCATTGCCGAAGGTGGAGGCGAACCGCTTGGCCAGTGAGCCCACCTCCTGGAGGTGCTCTTCCAAGGAATGAACCGCGAACCCGCCTTCTGGAAGCGGCTTGGCATGTGCGATCATCGGTTTCTTCTCACCCATCAGCGCGGTCCTTCTCCCCTGCGGTCGGGATGGAGTCGTTCCGGGAGCTTCCGGTTTGGAAAGCTGCATTTCCCAGCGATGCCTGGGTGTTCCGATTCCACCATTTCCACTTCCATACAGATTCCAACCTATCCCCCGCACCCCACCCTCCACAATCCCCGTGCTCGAATAGGCGACACCTCCCTGCACGGGCGAGCAGGTTCCGTGCAGCTTGCCCGATCCCCCTGGATGGATCCACTTTTCGGATCTTGGCCGCGCGTTGGTCGCGTGTCCGGCCGGAGGATCCATCCCTATGCCCGCATCGTTTTCCAAGCGCCTGTCCACGTTGATGGAATTCCACAACCTCCTGGCGCAGGCCCTGGCAGAAGGCCGACCCGGTGTCTCCTCCGCCGAAGTCCTCCGCCATTTGGGCATCGGTCGCCAAGCCCTGTACGATCACCGCAATCTCCTGGAGGAAATGGGCGCTCCCGTGGATTTCGAACCCACCCTGAACGTATGGCGATACCTGTCGGTGTGGAACTTCCCGGTATCCCCGGTGGAGACTCTCCAGGGTGCGGTGGGTGTGCGGATGGCGCTGAACTTCCTGCTCGACCCCGAACTGGAGCGCGGCCTGGAGGGCAAGCTCGCTCTGGATCCGGATCTTCGGCGCGGCTCCACTTCGCTCCCGCGCATGACCGGACGGTTTTCGTCGGATCTTCTGGGACGGCTTGCCCGCGCACTCAAGGAAAACCGGACCGTGAAGTTTTCCTATCGCAAGCCGGGCGAGCGGACCGGACGGATGCGCACGGCGCAGCCATTGAGCCTGTTCGAGTGGGACGGGATGCCCTACCTCCAGGCCCGCGACCCGGCCGATCCCGCGACCCCGTTCAAGCGCTTCGCGCTGGCCCGGATGGAACGGCTGGAGGTCCTGGAAGAACGCTTCCGACCGCCCCCGCGACGCCAGATCCCTTCCTGCCTGGGCGCCTTCGTCAAGGAAGTCTTCACCGCCGTGGTGGAAGCGGACGCCATCCATGCGCCCTACGTGCGCGAACGCCGGTGGCATCCCAGTCAGACCATCGAGGATGGCGCAGACGGCGCCGTGGTGTTCACCCTCCCCTTTGGCGATCCCGGAGAGGCCGCCCGCTGGATCCTGGGCCGCGGACCGGGATTCCGCCCGCTGGAACCCGCCCCCCTGGTCGCCTGCTGGCGCGAGATGGTCGACCAGCTGCGTCAGCGCCGCTGACCCTCCCTCCACACCCCCTCCGGGCCCCCTACAACCAGCGCACCACCACCTCGCCGTGGACCTCGCGGCGCAGGCGCTCTTCCCACGGCATGGCGCGGCCCGCCGGAGTGCGATCGAACAGCGCCAGGGTCTGCGTGGCGTCGCGACCCA
>Ga0116170_10002301_pt1 | contig 18546 bp, 19 predicted proteins | sample AD_JPNHW1_MetaG_FD_89797 | JGI IMG/M metagenome (GOLD analysis project Ga0116170, IMG submission 89797) | Active sludge microbial communities of municipal wastewater-treating anaerobic digesters from Japan - AD_JPNHW1_MetaG | ecosystem: Engineered > Bioreactor > Anaerobic > Digestate | place...
ATTAATATGTTATAAGAGCAATTAAAAATAATTAATAAACATATTATATCTCCCCATGTGGGGAATAATCTGCAGTGAACCGGTATATGAAATTTAATAAATCCAATATACCAGTACAACGGTATTGAGAAGACCGAGATTTTTGTTGTGTGGTTTTTCGAGACATAATACCTGTCATACTAAATATTTCTATTATGGACTTGTAGCAAATATGCAATTACTAAGTGTTGTAATGGAGCAGAAATAAATGTTATCCGTATTTTTACGCTGTCATAATTTAATTTGTTGCCTGGTTTATAAAATTCTTGACTGATGTACTCAAATGAAAACTGATCATAAATAATTTTAAGTTAATGGTTAATGATGTCAAAGAATAACGAACAGTCGATCCTTGTTGTCGATGATGATATACTTGTACGGAAAGTTCTTAAAAAGTATATATCAAACTTGGGATATTATGTGGATACCGCGGAAGACGGCAGGGGTGCTCTTGATATGCTCGGTTCTTTTTCTTACGACCTGGTTTTAACTGATTTACAGATGCCGAGACTTGGCGGGATAGAACTGCTAAAAAAAATGTTTCTGGATTACCCTGACATCCCGAAAATTGTTCTTACCGGCCAGGGTACCAATGATGATATTATAGCTGCTCTTAAGTCGGGAGCATATGATTTTTTATATAAGCCGATAGATGATTTTGAAATCCTGGAGTTTTCTATAAAAAGAGCTGTTGAGAGTAAAAAGCTTAAAGAAGATAAAGAGAGACATCTGGCTGAACTGGAAAAAATTAATGAGATAATTTCCATGCTTAACAGCGGAAAGAGTACTGAGGAAATTTTCAGTAAACTTCATTTTTCCCTGAAGCGCGTAATTCCTTTTGACGGAATGATTCTTACTCTGCTTAATGAAACAAATACATTTCTTAATATTGAAAATATGGTTTTTAACCAGAGTCACTTTTATACTTTTCTTAGAAAAGGGGACCGCTTCTTTATTTCGGAACTATCTATAAAACAGCTGATAGTGGGGGATATAGATCTTCTCAATATTGAAGATCTGGGTTTATATTTAAAGAGTAACAAGATGCATGAAGTTTTTAATGAAATAAACAGAAACGGAATAAATTCAATTCTTGCGGTCTCACTTGTTTTGAAAAATCAGATAAGAGGAATTATTTTCTTTTTATCAGGACATAAATCGTTTTTTAAAAATCACCATATCACTTTTGTAAGATCAATAGTAGGGCAGATAGCGCTGAGTGTTCAGCGTGCGGAACTTATGAAGGAGATTGAAAATCATTCGAAGAATCTTGAGAAAATGGTTTCTCAAAGAACAGAAGAAGTCATGAAAACTCAGAGAGCAACCATTTTTGCTTTGAGCAGTCTTGCAGATGCGCGTGACTCTGAAACAGGAGACCATCTCGAAAGAATCCGTAACTATTCTGTATTGTTAATGCAGTTGTACAAATTAGAAGAAGATCATCCGGAAATTAATTCAAGAATTCTGAGGGATTTGTACGACTCATCAGTTCTTCATGATATAGGAAAAGTCGGTATCCCTGATTATATTCTTTTGAAGAAAGGTTTCCTTACTGATGAGGAATTTAAGGTTATGAAGAAACATCCTGTTATAGGTTACGATGCTTTACGGAATGCTTCCGGAGATTTAGGTTCAGATTTTTTTCTTAATATGGCAATGGATGTTATATTATATCATCATGAAAGATGGGATGGGGCAGGGTATCCTTACGGATTAAAAGGTGAAGATATTCCTTTGAGTGCAAGGATAGTTTCAATAGCTGATGTCTATGATGCCCTTACTTCAAGAAGGCCATATAAAGAAGCTTTCTCTCATGATAAAGCTATTGATATTATGAAGAATGAAGACGGCAAATATGATCCGGAGCTTTTTAATCTTTTTATAAAAAATGCCGAAAAGTTTAACAAGATAAGAATTGAATTTTCAGAAGAACAGAATGGCGGTGAATCCTGATGTATCAGAAAAATGTCAGCATAAGAATAGGGGGCCCAATGACTCCCGGTGTAAAATGGTTAATGATAGTAAATGGAGCAGTTTTTCTAATTCAGCAGATCGCCGGTTTGTTTATTCCTAATGCGATGGAGTATATTTTCGGAATAAGTCATAACGGATTTTTAAATAGTTTTATGATATGGCAGCCGTTCACATATATGTTTCTCCATGGCGGCTGGATGCATATTTTCTTTAACCTGCTTACTCTCTGGATGTTTGCCGGTGAACTTGAAATGGTCTGGGGCAAAACAAAATTTATATGGTATTATATGCTTTCCGGTTTAGGAGCCGGCTTCTTTATTGCATTGATGAATTATATTGCGTTTATTAATTATGGTTCATCAGCAGTGACCATTGGAGCGTCAGGAGCCATATATGCCATCCTTCTTGCCTATGCTATCCTCTGGCCGGATAGAGAAGTATTGCTTTATTTTTTGTTTCCTATAAAAATTAAGTATCTGGTTCTGGCATTTGGCCTCATGGAATTTTTCGGTACGCTCTCTTCATCTGCCGGTACAGGCGGGAATATAAGCCATATCGGGCATCTTGGAGGTATTATTTCCGGATTTATCTTAATCAAACTCATGAGAAGTTCAGGAATTTCGAAAAAATATAAAGTATCTTTTTTTGAAAATTTCAGGAAAAAAAACAGATTAAATGAAAAGAAAAAAGTTATAGATACAAGAATAGAAGCAAAAAGAATTATTGATGAACTTCTTTCCAAAATTGCAAAAAATGGAATGAGTTCATTGACTCCGGATGAAAAAAAGAAACTGGAATGGGCAAGGAAACATTACTATCCATCAAATGATGATATCCTCCATTAAGAGTGGTAAACAATGAGTATAGTTTCTCTTCTTAAATATAGTAATTATAATCGGGATGATCTTCTTACAGCTATAAACCAATCGTGCAAAAACATTTCATTTGATCCGGTGAATCTGTCCGGAGCAAAAGTTGCAGTAAAACCTAATCTTCTTACTGCCGCACTTCCTGAAAGCGGGGTAACTACTCACCCAGAATTTTTCCGTGCTGTAGTTCTTTTTATTAAAGAATATAATGGCACACCGGTACTTGTTGAGTCGCCGGCATTTTTCAGTCTTGATAAAGTGCTGCGGAAATGCGGGTATGATGAGATAATAAAAGAAGAAAAAATTTTAATTGCTGACACCTCAAAAACAGCCGCTTTAAAAAATGAGAATGGTAAAAAATACAAATCATTTCATGTCGCGGAAGATATAATCAATTCTGATTTTATACTTAACCTGCCGAAATTAAAAACTCACTCCTTAACTTATTTTACCGGTGCCGTTAAAAATTTATTCGGATCAATACATAGTCTTGAAAAATCGAAATGGCATGTAAAAACTGAAAGTGAGAAGGAATTTATTTCATTTTTACTGGATCTATATGGAGCTTTTTTATATTCAAAAACAGATAGAATAATATCTATTATGGATGGCATTATAGGGCTGGAAGGAGAAGGGCCCGGTAAAAGCGGAAAACCTGTTATTTCTAAAGCGGTTATCGCAGGGATGGATGGCATTGCTGTTGATACGGTTGCAATAACGGTTGCCGGACTGGATGTTAATAAATCTATTCTCTGTATTGAAGGCGAAAAGAGAGGTTTAGGTGTTTCATCAATAAATGAAATAAAGATAACCGGTGATCCGTTAATTGATTTTAACAACAGTTTTATCCCGCCAAAAACCAAATCATTTATTGGAAGGCTGCCGGTAAGTACAACTCTGCTTAAGAATATGCTTATTGAAAGACCGTTCCCTGATAAAGAAAAATGCACTCTCTGTTATCAGTGCAAAACTATCTGTCCTGCCGGTGTTATTGAAAAAAGCAGAAATGGAGAAATCCCGTTTTATAATTATAAAAAATGTATAAGATGCTACTGCTGCATGGAGATCTGCCCGGAAGGGGCAATTTTTCTAAAAAAGAAATTATTTTAGGACTTGCGAAAAAAATTGATTCAATCCGTGTATTCGAGTGACCATCCGATTAGTCCTTAGCCGCAAATTGTGAAGATTTATGGAACTTTTTTAGTTAAAGTTAACGGTTATTTATCAATTCAAGGTTCTTTTGTAATTCTGCAATATCATACACTCCATGCGCGCTACAGTAATTATTTTCATCACAATTAAAGTCGACCAGTTTACCGCCGGAAATAGTATCATTTATGAGTTTGTTAAGTGTGACATCAACCTCGTGAGAAATTTTGTCTCTGGAAAGTTTTACTGAAATGTGGCTGGCGATTATGAGAGAAGCTCTCTGGTCCAACTTTTCCTTTATCCGGTTCGTAATATAATCAGCGGCCGTATTCTCCTCGAATGGAAAGAATTCAGAAATAATTACTTTTAGATTATTATCTGATATTCCCTCCCATGTCTCTTCGGTTTTAGGGTTTACACATCCGGCAGAACATATCAGGAGTAATAAGTGGAGTACTAATAATTGTTTTAATTTCATTTTTAGATTATTGGGAAGATGATGAATTTCGGCAATAAAAAAATCCCCAAAATTAAATTTTGGGGATTGAGAGAAAATCATGAATATGATACAACTTAAATGGTGATGTGATTATACATATTCCTGGATTTTAGTCAATTAGGGGAAATGATTATTTCGGAGTAAGGGAAACCCTTATGTATACTAAAAGAGTTAATTTTATTTATTGGACTGTCTCATGGAGATTTTGTCTATGAATGTAATTATACGCGGATGTTCAGGGTTATTGAAAATTTTATCAGGCTTTTCATCAGCAATGATTTTCCCTTCATCCATAAAAATGATTCTGTCAGCAACCTCTTCCGCGAATCTCATTTCATGAGTTACTATGAGCATGGTCATCTTTTCCCGTGCGAGATCTATTATTACTTTCTGGACTTCACCAACCAGTTCAGGATCGAGCGATGAAGTCGGCTCATCGAAAAGCATGATATCGGGATTCATTCCAAGAGCACGGGCAATGGCAACACGCTGTTTCTGGCCACCGGAGATTTTTGATGGATATGCGTTTTTTTTGTCAGATAGACCGACTTTTTCCAGCAATGTTTCAGCCATGATTACCGCGTCGCTTTTTTTTACTCCTAAGACTGTTATAGGAGCTTCGATCACATTTTCAAGAACTGTTTTATGAGGAAAAAGATTGAAGTGCTGGAAAACCATTCCAAGTTTTTTGGCAATATCCTTTTTTTCTTTTGTATTTATTCTGTCTTTTTTCCCGTTTTCTTTACATGCAAAAGTCTCATTTTCAATGGTAATAACTCCTGACTCGATCTCTTCCAGGCCGTTAAAGCATCTGAGGAGAGTACTTTTACCGGATCCTGATGGCCCTATGATGACGATTACTTCTCCTTTATTAACTTCGAAGTTAACATTATCAAGAACTCTGTGAGTCCCGAATGATTTATAGAGATTGCGTGCCTGAAGCATTTTCATTGATAAATCCTGATTACTCATATATGGAATATTTAATTTCAAGTTTACGGAAAAAATAGACTATTACAGTAGTCATGAGGAGGTAAACTACAGCTGCTATTGCGAAGGGTGTTATGGCAAAATCTCTCGCAAATAATTCTTTTGCAGATCTCAAAAGGTCACCCATTCCAATAACTACAACAAGTGCTGTATCTTTTACCAGCGTTATAGCTTCATTACATGTTGGCGGAATGGTTCTTCTAACAACCTGCGGCAGTATTATGCGTTTCATAGTTTGATAATAATTCATATTAAGAGCTTTGGACGCTTCGTACTGGCCCTTATCAACGGATTCAATTCCGGCTCTGTAAATTTCTGTAAGATAGGCAGAGTAGTTTATTATAAATGTCAATGCCGCTGCGGTAAATGCCGGGAGATTTATACCGAATATTGCCAGGCCGTAGTAAGTAAAAAACAATTGCAAAAGAAGGGGTGTTCCTCTGAACACCCATGTGTAAAATCCTATTGCGATTCTCAGGAATCTATATTTAGATATCTTCATCAATGCAAGAATGATCCCCAGGGGGATTGAGAACAGTATAGTAACAAAATATAACTGTAATGTTAACACACTCCCCTTGAGGATAAAAACTGATGAATCTAATACGTATTGTATATAATTTTCCATAAACTATTTAAGAATTATATTCTCACCAAACCATTTTTTTGAAATCTCTTCGCCAGCTTTGTCACTTTTGATTTCATCAAGAACTTTGTCCAGTGCTTCTTTAAATGTAAGGTCATTTTTTCTGATACCTACACCATAAAGTTCTGTTCCCATATCTTCGCTGAGCACTTTATAAACGCCCGGTTTTTTTGCCATATTCCATCTTCCGACAATCTCATCAACAACAACAGCATCAATTCTTTTCGCTGCGAGGTCCATAAGTGCAAGAGTATTGTTCTCGTACTTTTTAAGCTCTTTAAGCTGTTTAACAAGTTCCGGTTTTGTGTTCAATGCGGTTTCGCTGCTGCTTCCAAGCTGGAGACCGACTTTTTTGCCTTTCAGCATTTCTATTGTGCTGATTGTGCTGTCAAGAGTAACCATAATTATCTGTCTGTTGTTCAGGTATGGTTTGGAGAATTCTATCTTCTGTTTTCTCTCATCTGTAATTGTCATACCATTCCATACTACGTCAATATCACCTTTGTTCAGACTTAGAATAATACCATCCCATGCTACAGGTTTGAATTCAACTTTAACGCCAAGTCTTTTAGCAGCTTCTTTTGCGAGATCAATATCAAAGCCGACTATTTCATTGTTATCCTGTCCTCTAAAACCCATTGGAGGAAACTGATCATCGAGGCCTACAACGAAAACACCTTTAGCTTTAATCTGCTCAAGAGACTTATCCTTTGTGTTGTCCTTTCCGCAGCCAGATGCAATAAATACGACTGCAATAAGTAAAGACAGGAACTTAATAGTTTTGTTTTTCATAACAACTCTCCTTTTTCAATTTTACAAATTGATTGCTTATTTTTTATGAGTAATCATTTTTAAATAATTACCGTCTGCATTATAGTTTTTTAAAAGGTTAAAATTCAATAAGAATTTTATACGGAGATATTAATTGTTTGTACTTATTTTCAGATGGTTCTAAATAGGATTTGATATTATATATCGGAAAATAAATTTACAAGAGGTGTACATTTTGCCAAGAATTAAACTTAAAGAACTTGATAAATACAGGTTCAGTATTGAACAGAAAATTTATATTTCTAATATAAATCCGGCAGGGCATGTTGGCGCGTCACAAATGGTTGACCTGATCCATGACGGCAGACATCAGATGCTTAAAAGTATGGGAGCGAATGAATTGAATCTCGGAGATGGAATGACTGGAACTATACTTAGTGACCTTGCTGTAAATTATAAAGCCGAACTGTTTCTTGATGAAATAGTTACTATTGAATCAGATATAGCTGAAATTGAAGAGAAGGGTTTGAGAATTTTCTACCGGATCAGAAAAAACGGTAAAACTGCAGTCCTTGCAGAGACAGGTCATGTTTGCTTTAATTATGCGGAGAAAAGTATATCTAAAGTGCCTGAAATTTTTATCAGTAAATTGAATGAAGCAAAGTAAGATTATTTTTGAAAGTCTGTTTCACCAGACTATGTTTTAGTTCTGTCATTCCGGTTCTGCGTCTTCAATTTTTGGAGCAAACAGGATGTTTGCCTGCCGGCATAGAACAGGACGTTCTGACAAAGCCGGCCAAATACCGGAATCTCATAAAAAAAGTTCACAATATTCATTCTATGAGATTATCGAAGATCTTCCTTCGGTCGCCGGCAGTCCGTTATACTTCTGCCGGAATGACGAAAAGTTAATTTTCAGAAATGTATTATCTGTTTAAAATATTTATTTTGATTTTAGAGAATAAACTCCGTCCCAGTTTTTGGATGGGGGTTTTTTCATGTAATCTTCACATCGTCCTACATATGTTTTAGATGGTCCGTCATCGGGAAGTATTTCAAGAGCGTCGGTAAAGAATTTTAACGCCTTCTTCCACTGATGTTCTCCGAACATTTCCAGTCCTTTGTTATAAAGTTCAATTACATCGTAAACTTTCTGAGGCAGAGTACCTTTAATTCCAAAAAGTTCATATATAACTATAGGTTCGGTTTTTCCGATAACACGGATTGTATCAAGCTTTCTGACATCAACATGATCTTTAACATTAGTATATGTATTTTCACTGATCATGGCTGTTGTCCCGTACCACTTGTTTGCGCCTTCAAGACGGGATGCGAGGTTTACAGAATCTCCCATGGCAGTGTAGTCCATTCTCATTTTAGATCCCATATTTCCTACAACGGCAAGGCCTGTATTCATTCCCATCCGCACAAATAGTTCATGCTGGCCGACGCTCCTCCATTTTTCCTGCATCTCCCGGAGTCTTTTCTTCATATCTATTGCGGCTTTGCATGCACGGAGCTCGTGGTCTATATATGGCTGAGGTGCGCCGTAAAAGGCCATGATTGCATCACCCTCGTACTTATCGATTGTTCCACCATGTGAAATAATTATATCTGTCATTTCGGAAAGATATTCGTTCAATAAAGCAACAAGTTCAGGAGGAGAAAGTTTTTCTGATATAGTGGAGAAACCTGCAACGTCTGAAAAGAAAATGGTTATTCTTCTGTTCTCTCCTCCAAGCTCAAGAGATTCGGGATTAAGCATGATCTGGTCAATAACGTCAGGTGCAATATATCGCGAGAATGCGCCCTTGATGAATTTTTTCTGGCTTTCTTCACTTATCAGCTTTATTGAAATGATTATAATAGATGGAAAAAGAAGAGCGAGATTAATTCCAAGCTGCTCCAGCCAGATACTATGAACTATAAAAAGGTAGAATGCAAGGATGTTAATAAAAAGAAATCCGAGAATCGCAGCAGCAAGTGATTTTCGGGAAGAGAGTTTCTGAATTATAAATCCTGTAAAAAGAGCTACTAATATAATAATTAAAAAAGCAACAGCTTTACCGGGAGTTTTAATAAACTCTCTCTGCATTATAGTATTTATCGTATTGTGATATGTCCCTACACCGGGGTATTCATTGTGCAGGGGGATTGAAGCGATATCAGAAGTTCCTGTCGCGGTGAGTCCAATAATGCCTATTTTGTTTTTAAGATCTTCGGTTCTTATAACAAGTTCCACAGTTTTGATATCTTCCGTAATTACATCTATCTGTTTTTTCTTTTCAGCAGTCGGATTAGTTCCTGCCTGGCTTTCCATCTTCTTTTTTTCAGTGATAAGGTTTTCAAGATAACTGAGTTTTTCTTTTTTAAGTTCTTTTCGATTTTTTAAAAGTTCCTGCCAGATTTTTTCTCTGTCGTCATCATTTTTTGCTGCTGCCAGCAAAGCGGAAAGTTTTTCAATTTCCGATTCAAGTACAAATCGTTTCTGTACACCTTCCGTTCCGCCGGCATTATCGAAGAATTCATAAACACCATTAACAAAGTTCGGATATTCAAGAAGTGCATAAAAGGGGATTGTATGAAACGATGTCTCAATCGGGCCTTTACCCGCCCAGTTTACAAAAATCATTCCGTTTTTATTCATAGGTATAACTATGTCTTCATATTTCTGTTTGATTTCATTAAAAGTATTTTTCAGGATTATATTTTTATCCGGATTAATAATAATGTTTTCTTTTTTAACACCGCAGGCATCAATAATCATTGAAAGGGCAAGATTGAAATAAATTCTGCCGTCAAAGACCTGCACAAGACGGACTCTTCGTATTGTCCCGTCTATATCGGTAAACCTGTTTACAAATCCGAAATTTTTTGCTGAAGTGAGCATCTCATTTATAGGATAAACAATTGCTACGGTTTCCTTTTCAGCGAGGAGCTCGAATTCCTTTTCTCTTCCCGGTGGAACAGGTATTGAGGCAATAGATTCAAAACGTTTTTTCCCTTCAATAAAAGCATGTGTTTTTTGTCTTTCAATTATATCAGGTGTGGGCTGATCTTCACTGAATGTATAAGCAAGTATTGCTGTACCATTATTTTTAATGCCCTCAGAAAAAATGGCGTCATTGTTTTTTAAAACAGATATAACTTCTTCCTGAGAAATTTTTTTTCTTGAACCGGCCTGATCCATCAGGTTTTTATAAACTTCTTCATTTATCTGCTTTGGAGACGGATCTGGAAACATTATATCAAATGAGACCTGTGACATTCCTATTTCTTTCATTATCTTAAGGCCTGAGGCATATATATCACGTGTCCATGGGAATTGTCCCAGGGCTGTTGTACTGTTATCATCGATATTAATAAAATATAGCTTATCCCATTCTGCAATAGACGGTTTAACTTTCATCCTGAGGTCGTAGAGTTTTAATTCAAACTGATTGTATAAGTCAGAGAAGCTGAATGGTATAATAATAACAGCAGCAATAATTCCGATTGCGATCCCGGCAAATTTGTTGGTTTCAAAAAATTTGTTCAGTAATTCAGTGATTTTTTCGCGGCTCAAGTTAGGCCCTCCTTTTTTCTAATTAAAAGCCCCCATCATTATGGATGGGGGCCTGCTTATTCAGTAAAATTATAGTTTATATACTCAGGTTGACGCCTGCCATAACAAAGGTTCTTTCTCCGGTAGATGAATCATATGCATCACCCGGGAGAAACAGGCCGTAATTTACATACATAGAGAGATCGTAGAACATCTGCCATCTTAATGAAACATCAACTCCCTGTCCAATAAAAGCCTCGGGAAGAACAGCTTCGCCTGAGTTGATTGCAGCTTCTTTTTTATCTTTCATATAGTAATCATATTTTGCGCCGATACTCATTTTTGATATTGGAGTAAAAGAAAAACCCGCTCTGAATATATGGATATTACCCAATGCAGGCTTAAGAGCATAGCCTCCTGAAAAAGTTCCGAAGTACATAAAACCGGTATCCTCTTCACCTGAACCTGAAGACCTGTTAGAGGTTGAGTAACTTGTTCTGTATTTATCTCCTGACCCGTACGCGTACTGCAGAATAAGAGTCGGGTTGAGTGCAACAGGTATGTAATAGCTGATACCGCTGTTTACTGCATAGGCTGCAATATCAGACTCTTCGTTTGGAGCAGAAGTGTTGGTCACATAACTTGTGCCTGTTTCGTAAACAAATTCAGCGAAATATGAAAAATCGTTAAACACTACACCTTCAAGCCCGGCACCGTAGTATTGAGAATCATATTTTGTTTCAGCATCGGTTGTCTGGTCAGCCATATCAAACTGGGCAAGGCCGAGCAGGTAGAGCTTCTGGTTGTAGAATGCCGTTGTTAATGTGCCGCCGCTGAAAGCTCTTTTAGCACCGTCGGTTATATCTTTATCGCTTAATCCGTAGGGATTATTGTCTTTCTTCAGCAGCCCTGAATACATTCCAAGCAGTTTAACACTAAAAGTAGAGCCGAATAACGAAGCTTCCCCTCCATCACCGCGCCCGTTAAGAACAAGACCGGAACCGATTGAATAGTACTTTCTTCCGAGAGAAATATTAAAAGTTCCGCTGCCTGTAGATGATGAGAGATAAGCAAGGTCAAGGTCGAGAATATTATCAGATTCAACGGATGAGTAACTGCCATCGTTTGTAGTGATTCCCATGTATGAATCTTTACCTCTTATGTAAAAGAAACTGTTGCTCCAGAGATAGGTTTTAGCCCATACACTCGTGTTAATGATATAAGATCCGAGCTTTCCGCCATCATTGTCTTCATATAGATAAATGGGGCTTACTATAGCTCCATACTGAATTCCCTTCGTAGAAAATGAATAATCAGGGAGATTAACTTTCAGGTCTGTATCAGTATCTGATCCGTAAAAAAAACGGTCTTCATCTGATTGTGCAAAAAGAGCTGATGAAACGGTAATAATAAGAATAAACAGTATAAATTTTATTTTCATAATTATTTACCGCCTTTGATATCACTGATTTTTGAGAATAATTCAATCAGTTCAGAACCTGTGAGTTTGTCATTCTCACTTCCTTCACTGCTGAATATCCCATTTGCTGCACAGGCTTTATAAGCATATCTCTCAAAATCAAATATCATATACATGAAGCTTCCGTCAAGATCAAGGTATCTTGCTGTCATAAGTGAAGCCATTCCTTTTGAGAGAGGATCATTTTCAGTATATCCTTCAAGGGTGTATGATTCACCGGCTGAAATCTTTTTACCTTTTGCTGAAACAGTGCTTCCTGACTGAAGTTTGAACATTATCAGGGCATCCCCATATGTAGCGGTGCTCTTACCATCAAGTTCACTTAAAAAAGTAACCTGGGTTATATCCTGGCTGAAACTTATACCTGATAATGAAAGAACTGCAATAATTGTAATATAAAGAATCTGAACTTTTTTCATAATATTGCTCCTTATCAACTGAACGACTAATTACGGCCATATAATTTTAAGATTAATATCTGCATTTTGAACCTGGTTATCCAGTATTGAGATATCTCCGCCGGGGCTTCCTGTCTGATCATCAGAGTAAAGCATAGTTACGATTTCGTCAGCAGTAAGGCCGTTTCCGTATATCTGAATAATCGAAGCGTTTTTTACATCGTTCAGAATGTTAAGAGCTTCAGCTTTTGAATACATCTGTATGAATTTCTGTCTTGCTGAAAGCGTATTGCTTCTTCCAAGAGTATTGGTTCCCTCAACAACACCTTTTACTACTTCAATAATCATTCCGGTATCAGGACCGTAGGAAATATTCTCTTCAGTACCGCGTACACTTGAAGTAGCAATAGGTGAAGAGACCTTAAATATGGTCTTTACATTACCCTCTCTTGGGACTTTAGCCATGATTCCGCCGCGTTTGAGCCCTATATGGGTATTGGTATCAGTTTTCGTTTCTTTGCTGAAAACCTGTATCATAGTGAAGGGCTTGATTCTTATTGTATGGTTCTGTGAATTTAGTTTTATATCAGCATAGGAGTTTGCTCCGGTACTGATTTTAACACCTTCAGCAAGTTTCTGCCCGGTTCTTAAAGGAATCCATTTGTTCCCTTCTTTATATGCCGCACTCCCTTCAACTTTTAGAACCGAAATTTCCGCGTGAAGGGTGGCCGTAAAAAACATTATTAAAATTGATGCTATTGAAATTTTTATAAGTTTCATCTTTATGCCTCTTAACTATTAAATTAATTAGAGAATCATTTATTAATAAAAATAAAGTTTATTTAATAATATAATGAATTAGCTCTATATTGCGACAAATTTTATAAATAAAAAAATAATTAATGCTAAAGCAGGTAGAGTCGACCCTGCAGGCTTTCACTATTAAGATAATTATTATCTTTGCTGCAGATAACCTATTTTTAAATTATCTTATTTCAGAGATATAATTTGAAGTTCTAAAAATAAGAAATATTTGAAATAATAATCGACGGTATTTAAGTATTTAGTTAAATTATAAATTAATATATAACTTTAAAGGAGTTGGATATTATGAAGAAATTAATCGTTCTGGTATATATGGCTGTGGCTTTGATAAGTATAGGCTGCTACGATAATGCAGAAAAAGCGACAATCCGTATTAATCTGGGAAATATCCCAATCGCAAAACAGTCTGAACAAAAGTCGTTGTTTGATAGAATATTTTCTTTATTTATAAAAGATGCATATGCACAGACAACTGCTGATGATCCGTATTACATAGATATCCTGCATATTGCAATCTATTCAGGAGATACTGTTATTGCCAATGAAAGTATTAATGGAACTGATGTGGCAGTGGATGGGAATTCCAATAGTTATATTGAACTGACTGTACCTGAAGGTGATGTTACAGTACTGGTTGTCGGAGAATATAACAGTGATGGTATATTCGCAAACTATATTGGATCTGAAAAAGTAAAACTCAACCCGGGAAATAATGATGTAAATGTTATGATGAAGAACAGCAGTTCATGGTCAAGTGGTCTGAATATTTCATCAGTTGCTGATACAGGTACAATCAGCTGGAATAGTTTAGGGATTCCTTTAAAGTATCAGATAAAAGACCAGTCGGGGAATATTGTTTATGAGGGTACAGGGACTCAGGCTGATTCGCTGGTTGGAGGTTGTAACGGGTATCTTTTCGAAATGTATCTGGTATTTGATTTATTCGGAATTTCAACAAATTACGTTGATACCGTTTTAGTATATGATAGTAATCAGTGTTAGATGTATTTCGGGTTTACTTTTTGATAAACATTTTCTTTAAAATCAGGAAGATGCCGGGATTTATTATTTTTGTATGAAAATGATAATCCTTTTATTTAAGGGAATTTGGCGGAACTGTTTCAGTTTGAATTCGTAAATTACCCTATCCCGGGTACAAAATGTGATTTATAGATTTTTATTAAATATTAGTTAAAAACATTGATATCAGAATTTTATTCATTATATTAAAATATTATTAAACTGGAAGTAACATTAAAAGTTTCGATTTATGTACTTCTATGAAAATTCACTTTTAATGTTTATTTCCGGCAAATGCTGGATTGAAAAAAGGTGAAAATTATGAAGAAAATAATAATTCTTTTAGCCCCGATTTTAATCTTAATTTTAAGCTCCTGTTATGATGGCAATAAAAACGCAACTGTCCGGATAAATCTCGCTAATATACCTCTCACAAAGCAGATTGAAAAAAAATCGTTACTGGATAAAGTTTTTTCAATTTTCGTGCAGAATGCATATGCACAGGCATCCCCCGCAGATTTAGTAAAGCTGTACATTGCAGCAGTTAAAGACGGTGAAGTATTAACTTCGGAAGATTTTACCAGGGAGGAAATCGATGCAGTAAACAGTGCCGTTGAATTTGCTGTACCTTCAGGTGTTAACGTCGCAATAATAGCTGTAGGTGAAATGTCAGGCGGTTCTGATTTTTATTATGATGGAACTTATGTTGATCTGACTGCAGGTGAAGAGGTAACAGTAAACCTGACTATGGGTTATCTTCAAAGCAGGCTGAATTTTACCAGGGCAGCGGATGATACAAATGCAAGTTGGGCCAGTATACCAGGTGTTGTGGAATATGCATTATACCGTAATGGAAACGAAGTTTACAGAGGGAAAAGCACAATATGGTATGGAGATCCGAATACTGGTTTTGATTTGTATGTCTCTTTTGGTGTTACAGAAATAAGTTATAATTACGGCTGGTAGCAATTTGTTAACGGAATTGATTTTAAATTTCAGTTTTAATTAAAATGTGAATCTTGCGAAATACATAATTCAGTTTAAAAATGTCAGATCAGAGATGCAGGGAATCATCTAACTCTTTCCTGTCTATGAATTCTGGGTGCCTATGAAATCATTAGATCTCTATGTCAGAGATGTAGAGAAGATTCAGCATTTATCCTCTTTTCAAAAATGAGTTGAAGGATTTGAGGACTGATTATGAACGTTTACGAATTCCATTTGCAAAATTTGAATCAGCAAAAAAGTTTTATAAAAACTGATAATTTTATAGCTTATCCTTGTTTTAATTTTGATGCAGGTGTCTCATAGTAAGTTTCAGATAACCATATTTTTATATAAAAAAGCTTGCCTTATTTTAAGCCAGCCCTCTTATAATTTGCAATTTCATACTAACTAACAAAGTATATTCAGGAATTATTACTGAATTATAATATTAAAAAGGAGAAAATTATGAAATTCAGCAGGTTATTCATTGTGTCTCTTATTATTATATTAGCGCTTAGTGTTTCAGTCTTTTACAATCATGCGGAACCGGGTTATGGGAACGGGGATTCAGCATGCCTGGATGGTGCTGCAGGAATGGGTACATATGAAGCATGCTTAAATGAATGTAAAGCATATGCTCCACTATTCAAGGATGGTACCCTTCAAATCAGATATGGTGCACCGACTGGTTTTCAACCCGGAAAGTGTGAATGCTGTGGTGTTTATAAAGATCAGGATTAACCAGCTCTGATTAACCGAATACCCCTGACGAAAACTTATAGACCTGATGGAACAAAGGTTGCAGGGAGAAAGAGAGTGAAAAAAGTCAGTTTTTTTTATTTAATTAATTGGAAAAAATAAAAAAGAACTGAATATTGGGGCATGAAAAAGAAAACGCCCCATCACTTGTATTATAAGACATCTATTAATCTTTTTCTGCCGCAGTAGACATGGTGCTTATTCTAAGTTGTGCCAGTCAGCAGAGCTGAACCGGTTTCATTCTTAAGTTAAAGTCAATATGATTTCCTGCAACAGTAATACCCTCAATTATAAATTTCTTTTATTATTCAGCTGGATCGAAATTATTATTAATCAATGATAATTTCAAATGCATTTTCGAATTCCATGTTAATGATAAGAAATAGAATTTTTTATCAAATTTTTGAAAAAATTCAATCTGCTTGAAGGAGTTGCCCCAAAACATTATGATCCATTTCCCAAACTCCCTGGACCGGTTGTTGAATGGTTTATTCCATGGTGGTTGGGTAATTTTGAAGTTAGCCCAGAATCCAATAAAATCTTCCGTTTTAATAAAAAATTTCAAAATTTAACACGCCATAGACGTAGAAGTTATTATTAAACAAAGGAGGATTACTATGTCAGACCTGATTCATAATTCGTTATTCCGCAGTATAAGGGGAAGAGTGGGGGATCTTGTGTTTTATGAAAGAAATGGAAAACAATGTGTAAGGAGGTATGTTACTCCTCACAATCCTGACACTAAAGCCCAGAAAAAAGCCCGTACTTCATTATCTGATGCTGTTGCCGCATGGCAGGCTCTCTCGCCTGAAGAGAAAAATTCATGGAATAAAAAAGCGAGTAGAAAGAAGAGAAAGGGGTATAATGTTTTTATTTCTGAATTTACGAAAGATGAATTTAAATCTCAGCACAATTTAACAGAACAGGCAGAGAATGATAAAGAAACTTTGATAGAATAGTCCGTTATGGTATATGCATTACTTGCCGGTGCCGTTTCGTTTTATAATGTGTTTCCTTACGTTGGTTAAGGCAAATAGCTGGAGTGATTATGGTTTAATTTCGCTTTTATAGGCGAGATTCAGGCTTTGCACTGGCATTAATCAGGTGTTATATATGAGAGTTGCATGAAAAGCCATTTAAATAATTTTATGGTTATAGTATGAGCACTGTAAAAACTGTTTGATTAAGTATTAATTTTAATTATAATAGAATCCATAATGACAGAACGAATTAAATACCTGGATTCACTTAGAGGGCTTGCTGTTATACTGATGGTGCAGCAGCATCTTCAAAGCTGGTTATGGAATAAAAACTGGCTGTCGTACGGAATTACATTTCCAGAGCACCCGGTTATGCTCTCACTAAATTTTTTAGGGAATTTTTCCGCAGCGATATTTCTGATTGTTGCCGGGATCGGTTCTGCGATGCTTTATGATAAGAACACTGTTAAGTACGAAGTTTTAAAAAGAGGAGTTTTCATTTTACTTTGCGGATATCTACTGAATGTCATTTCACCTCACTGGTTTAAACCCGGTTCATGGTATATACTTCATACAATAGGAATTGCGGTTATTTTATCTCTCATTTTAAACAGAATTAATACAACAGGTCTTGTCATACTTTCTGCATTGTTTGTAATATCTGCTCCATTGATCCAGACATGGCTTAATACTCCTTTAATGCTTGGTAATAATTTTATGAATGATGCATCAAGGAATGGGGGAATGCTGCGTTTAATATTTGCTGAAGGCCATTTCCCGGTTTTCCCCTGGCTTGGATTTTTCATTAGCGGAATTATCTGTCAGCGGCTGATTATATCTGATAAAAAAAATAGAATTCTTATTATTTCCGTTTTGCTGATTTCAGCAGGGAGTTTGTTCAGATGGTTCTATGTGTATGGATTTTTCTTTGCGACTGGAGGCAAATTTTTCAGAATTTTTGTTTTTCTTCCATATGTTTATCCTCCTTTACCTTCTTTCATTATGATTGTAGGAGGGATCGCGATATTACTGCTTTATATATTTTTGATTTTAAGCAACTCTACTTTAGACTTCTTTTTTAATTCATTTTCCTCTGTCGGGAGATTATCTTTATCATGGTTTTTTATTCATATAATGATATTTAATGAAATGTTTTCACTGATTGGTATTAAAAAAATATTTAATGCACCAGCAGCTCTTTTTATCATACTTATAACAATTATTATTATAATTCTGCTTTCTTTGTTTTGGAATAAGCACAGGTTAAAATTCAGCATTGAATGGTTTATGAGAAAAATTATAAAACTCTAATATATTGACATTCGTGTAGAATTTAGTATCTTGTATTATCTCAGTGTTAGTAAGGAGGATTGTATGTCTGGAAATAAGATTTTTGGAATAATATTTATGCTGTTTATCACTACAGCATCAGCAGCAATATTAAGTACAGGCTGTTATGATGATAACGAAGCCAGGGTTACTATACATCTTGAAAGGAATGATCTTGAAGCATTGGGGATTCAGCCGGAAAAACATTTTGTTGACAAGGTGCTGGAGTTTTTCAGTACTAGGGCAGGCTATGACCAGTAATCCTTGGACATCTACTAATCAAACAG
>Ga0116170_10002302_pt1 | contig 18545 bp, 23 predicted proteins | sample AD_JPNHW1_MetaG_FD_89797 | JGI IMG/M metagenome (GOLD analysis project Ga0116170, IMG submission 89797) | Active sludge microbial communities of municipal wastewater-treating anaerobic digesters from Japan - AD_JPNHW1_MetaG | ecosystem: Engineered > Bioreactor > Anaerobic > Digestate | place...
ATTCAACCGGCATGATCGTTGCATCACAAATCTGCTCGAACATGCCCCTGTCGCCGTTGACCTCGCGCACCACAAACCGGAATCCCTCTTCCCCTTCATCCGGCTTCGCATACTTCACAATGTCGTTCTTTTTCATGTCGTTCTCCTTTGTTTTCGTGTTGCCCTTTTCTCTCTCTGATGCCGCCTATTATCCATATTTCGGATAGTATGTCAATACCCGAATCAATAAAAAGTGAAAATAGTTTAAAACTCCAATGAAATACATAGTTTTTACTGTTTTGTTTTCGGACATTACACCATTAAAAACGGTAGAGGCACAAGCTTGTCCAGATACTCGTTACGGCTGACCTCTCCACGGTTTCTGTCGATCTTGTCCAGCACATCGGCGGACACCTTGATTGCCGTCCACTCTCGCCGTCCGCCACGAGGCCGCGCCGCAGCCGCCCTGCGCTGATCCAGTTGCGCCTTGCTCAGTTTCTTTGCCATAAATCTGCCTTCTGCCCGCGATACGCACGGGCGCGGGGTTGATTAACGCTTGAAAGTTCCATCCTCGTTCAGGTTCGCGAGCAGTGCGGCCTGCTCGGCTTCGTTCGCTTCTTTTTGCGCCGCTGCACGCGCTTCGGCATCGTAAATTTCGAACCGGATATACCCCTTTCCGTAGCAATCCCCATCCGCTCCGCACTCGCTCACATTCTCAACTCCAAACTTTCCGGCATCCCATGATGTGAGCGAAACGGGGTATCCGCACCCGCAAACGTGAGAGTTAGAATTGCTGTAATCCAAGCAATACTTGGAGCGCGAGCCGCGCAGACGCTTGATATTCACCCCTTCTTTGCATCCCGTGAATGTGGTGCTCAGCGTATCGTGGAATTCGCTCGTTGCTGTGATTTTCATGATCTTCTCCTTGTTGTTCCAGGCACACACCTTGTGTCCCTTAAAACGACATCAATATATCACAGTCCGCTAATGGTGTCAAGTAGCGGAGTGAAAATAATTCATCTTTTTTTTCATCCACCAATACCCGAAATGTTTTTTTAGTCGTAAATCACTAAATATCAACTATTTATCATTCACAAAATCCGAATAACAGCCCCGGATATTATGTAAAACCCGAAAATATCCCCCATTTTAAGAGGGTAATTTGAGGGTAATTTTGAGGGTAAATTACCCTCCGTTTCGAGTGCAATTCAGAGGGTAATTCCGAGTGCAATTCAGAGGGTAATTTTGAGGGTAATTTCACTCTTTTCATTTCACTCAAAATTACCCTCTAAAAAAAGTCATAACTTGGGGTACGTCCAACAACTTACGAAAGTGCAATCAGTGAAGTGCAATGAGTGAAAAAAAAACCTATATATAAAATATATATACTCAGGCGTATAATTGTTGGGGGGATTCGTATCCTCCCCCCCAACACCATTACATTATTACACTGGAGCTATAATTTTCTATTTTGAATCACGCGCACGGATTACCCTCACGAATTGCACTCGTTCAATCCGTTGCCGGTGTGTTTGGAACGTCGTATCATTTACTCATGAACGACAAACAAACAGGTGAGTTCGTCTATCGACCGGCCAAGAGCGGATCACAAGTCTCCACCATCATCAAGTCGCAGGTGGCAGCCAAGAGAGCTTTTGCACCTAAGTTAATCGAGTCACTAGAGATTGTCGAGCCAACGGAGGAAGAGCAATCAGCCTATGACGCTCTCTTGGCAGCAATAGAGCAATCAGGAGGGGGTGTCTCGCTCGCCGAGCCCTTGCGCGTGCGTGTGGGGTGCATTGTGGCGCTTATTGGCGGGCTGGCCCTTGGGCATCCTTGGGTTGAGTGCTCGAGGCGCTCCGGCATCAGCTTCCTCTCCGCCGGAGTGTTGGCAACAATGGACAAAGGCGGATTCGGCGCGATCATGAAAGCCGCAGACGCGGCCCAAGATCGTTTGATCGTCTCTGAAATGCGTCAGGCTCTACGCAAGCGGGCCGTCGAAGGCGTGGACAACTACAAGATTGGCCGGATCGGCAAGGATCAGGACGGCATCCTGAGAGACGCGGACGGAAATCCAATCGTGGAGCGCAAGTATTCCGACAAACTTTTGGAGTTCGGCCTGTCCCGGCTGGACAAGCCAACCTTCGGCGAGGCTGCTCCCTCGGTCAATGTCGGTCAGCAGGTCGTTTACAACATCCACGCCTTGACCGTCGGTCAGCAACCGGCCCAGAGGCCGGCAATCGACGTGGAAGAGGTTAAAGCTGGCGAAAATCCGGCGATAATTGACATGGATTCGATGGGCGAGCTAGAAGAGTAGGGTTTTCATTGGCTTTTGATGTGGTTTTGTCGGGTTGTGTGAGGGTTGCCAACCCTCCAAGCGTCGAAAATCCACGTTTCACCTGTCCCGTACTGCACTCCAAAGTCATGATAGCCCACTCGTTTACCGCTTGATCGACCATTTCCACAGACAATCAGCAAAGTTGCTCGATTCCTGGACGATTGCCCATGTGACTATGACCTTTTCAGTCGAGTCGAAGCTTGTTCGATTCTGGTTGGAACTCGAAACGACCCCCTATCGGACCAATGGGAGTCCCGGTCGATCCACACCCGCGGGCCGAACGAACGGGGGGGTGTCGCGCGTTCGTCTTGCCGAAAAATTTTCATACTTGGCGTTCAACTACTGCGCCCACTGTGCCGTGTTTCGGTAAGATTGTGGCATGAGCGATGAACGTGAGGCAATGGAACGCTGGCACAAGGACATTGAGGTCGCCTTGACCAACTGCGTGAAGGACAGGAAGGCGGCGGCTACGATCATGCACCGTCTGAACAACAATCACGGCGTGCGCTTCGGCGGCGGGTGCATTGACTGGATCACGTTGCTTGTGGGTAAGTGGAGGGCTCGGACGCCAGACGTGAAGCAGCAGGCGGATTCGGTATCTCTGGCGATCATCCGCGTGATGATGTCGAACTACGCGAAGGCGAACCAGACGGGGACAGTCCGTCCTTAGAGCACCGTTCAAGTTGTTGATTTCCGAAAGTGGTCATGCGAAGCTGTTGACATTGCACATGGGGTGAAGCTCACCCGATGGACGTTGATCGGAACGGAGGGACGGATGGACAACATGATCGGAACGAATCAGACGACTGTCGAGCAGGAGGTCGTGATCGACAAGTCGCTTCGCCGCGACATAGACGGGATCATTCAGGTGGTCAAGTCGTGTCCTTCGAGTCGCGAGAGGTCGATCTGCATCACGAAGCTTCAAGAGGCGGTGATGTGGCTGGGGATGGACTTGAAGCGTCTGAACGAGCCGAACCCGTACCCGAACAGCAAAGACCCGAGCAACACGAAGATCGAGCCTACCGCTGACGGGTTGAAGCTTTGATTTTGATGCGGGTGGGTAGGAATGGGTTCTAGCGTGGCTCATGCCCGCGCAAACATGGTTCGAGTCCATGCCCCGCAACCAGGCCTTTACCGAGGTAGCTCAGTTGGTAGAGCACGGCGCTGTTAACGCCGGAGTCCGCTGGTTCGAGTCCAGCCCTCGGTGCCAACTTCGAGGAGTCGCATATGCCTGACGACAACAAGACGAGTCCTGACGGAACGAGCGATGCCTGTGTTCAAAACTTCTTCGCTCAAGGATGGCAGTGTCCTGTGTGCAAGCGCGTGAACGCCCCCTTCGTGTCCCAGTGTACGTGTGGAGGGTTCAACGGGTATCAGCCTAGTCCGTACCAGAATCAACCGATTACCCCCGCCCCCGTCTATCCGATTCAGCCGACCTATCCTTGGTGGCCTCCGTACACGATCACATGCTGTTCACAGGCGCATGGTGCGAAAGGTTGCGTAAATGTCAGTCCGTGAACAATCCGAAAGCGCCTGTAAATTGTTTTGGATGTTCGCTCTTGGCGGCGTGGCCGGAATGATTGTTGGCGTGATGGTCGGGTACTGGTTCGCCCTTCAAATCTTTCTGGAAGACCAGAGGATAGTTTCAATGTTCATCGGTCAGGAAGTGGGGATGTCGAAATGAAGTATCCGCACCTCGTTGGGACATACACGTTGGGGCCAGAGAACGTGCGGCTGTTCGTGACTGATGCTGAATCGGGCGCTTCATTCGATTGCCGGCCGGAAGACAAGGGGTGCGGGATTATCTCTGTCGGCGTGAAAACTCGTGACTGGGCCTACTGCGTCGGGTCACTTCTTCACGAGGCGATGGAGCACACGATGCACCGCGAGGGATGCGGTCATTACCGGACGCGGGATTGGACGAAGGCAACCGACGTGTTCCTTTTCGTGATGAGCCACATAACTTTCGACAAGTGCGTGGCTGTTGTTGCTCCGTTCATGATCGACTGCATGGGTGATTTCAATGCCGTGTGGAAGAAAGCGAACAGGATCAAAACATGAAGAACATCCTCACCGCACTTCAAACGCTGTTCGCCCTTTCCGCTTTTGCATACGAGCGTTACCCAGTTCGGTCAGAGGGCGTCAGGATCGACGATGAAAACGCCTACATCTTCGTCATCGACGCCGGCGAGTCGAACGCTCCCGTTGTCGAATGCGTCACGGACCTTGCAAGCGCCGACTGGACGCGCCCAATTCAGACCGCCTGGGTGATCGGCGATTACTGGGTGATCTGCGTCAGGCGCTATTCGGACAGGTGCTTCTACAGGTCGTGGAGAACGCAGTTGATCCGTCACACACTGAACGGGCTGGGCGAGCCAGCGAAACACGACACGGCCACAACGAGGCCAGAACAAAACAACGCCGTCCCCATGCGGTCTACATGCGGTAGCTGGGATGGTAGGTGGGGTTAGATTCAGCCACACGTTCAGTGAGTGGCGCACATGCCAAATCCGTGTGCGCGACCTTTTCAAACCCCTAACCCGATTCTTCAATGACTCCAAAACAAACATCGTTCAAAGCTGGTGACAGGGTTGTCAGACTACGGAAGTCAGGCGACCGGAGAAACTATTGGGCTTCCGGTGTGGTCGTGATGGAGATTCCCGCCGGAGTGAGCCCCTACGCGATGTACCTGCGTTGGTTCAAGCACAAGGGCGTCTGCAAGATGAAGGACGCCCAAGAGCCAATGCTTCACAAAGAGCGGTACATCGTCGAGGTCGAGCGCGAAAGGCGCCTTTACTACTACTGCCCCTGCGTAAACACGATCGAGAAGGTATAGCCGTGGCAACCAAGTTCATCACCTACCGCCCGAGTTCTACCGGCCTTGCCTTCCACAACTCCGTCGAGTTGGTCCGAGGGTGGCGCGGGTGCGTGGGAAACGGAAAGTCGTCCGGTTGCTGCTGGGACATCTGGTACAAAGCCTGTTCGCAGTATCCGAGCCCGTATGACAACGTGAGGCGCACGAAAGTCCTCGTCATCCGCAACACGTTCCCGCAACTGGTCAAGACGACTATCCAGACGTGGCTTGCGTGGTTCCCCCAGACGAAGATGCACAACACCGCCCCGTTAAGCGGCGTGTGGCGCGGAGATCATCCGTCAGGAGACGGAACGACGGTTGAGATCATCCTTGAGTTCTATGCCCTCGACAGCGAGGAAGCCGCCCGCGGGTTGAAGTCCTACGAAGTCACGATGGTCTGGGTGAACGAGGCGTGCTTCTTGCCGTGGCGCTACATCGCCAAGGCGTTCGAGCGCGTAGGACGCTACCCCAAGGCCGACGATCTTCCGAACGGACAGAAGTTCCGCTACAAGAGCTTCGGGCTCATCATGGACACCAACCCTCCGAGCGACACAAGCTGGTGGTACAAACTGGCAGAGGTCAAGCGCCCGAAAGGCTTCAAGTTTTTCAGTTCCCCGCCGGCGCTCATCAAGCGCGAGAGTGAGGGGAAGATTTGGTACGAGCCCAACAAGGGTCAGGTGCCTGGAATCCCAGCCGCAGAGAACATCGAGAACAACAACGAGGGCTGGCAATACTATCTCAAGCAGGTCGAGGACGGCGACCACGCCCGCATCAAGGTCGAGATTCTCGGCGAGTACGGAACGACGATCAACGGCGATCCGGTCTACCCGCAGTACAACGACAATGTTCACTTCTCCGGCAAAGACCTTGAAGTGAACTGGGGGCTTCCGATTTACATGGGGACGGACTTCGGGCGGACGCCGTGCTCCGTCATCTGCCAGTACTCGCCGAGCGGGCAGCTCCGCGTCATCGACGAGCTATGCACCGTCAACTGTGACGCCTCGGAGTTCTCGAAGAACATCCTTCGACCAAAGCTGATGAACGAATACCGGATGCACGAGATTCCGATTTACAATTTCGGCGACCCGGCGGGTAACGACAAGGGGCAGACGGAAGACCGTTCCTGCATCCAGATCATGCGCGAGGCGGGGATCAACACCGTAGCGAGTCCTGTTCCCGGGAACAGCTTCACATTGCGTCAGGTGTCGGTGGCAGACCGGTTGCGCAGTACGGTTGACGGAGGGCCGGGGCTCATCGTCAGCGACAAGTGCAAGATGATCCGCGCCGGATTCCAGGGGCGCTACTACTACCGGAAGATCACGGCGGCGGACGCCGGCGACGAGCGTGTCGCGCTTGAGCCGGAGAAGAATGCCTTCTCCCACCCTCACGAAGCCTTGCAGTACGTGAGTTACGGGCTGTCTTCGCCTTCATGCAACAGCATGTTCGCCGGATTCACGCTTTCGCGCGGAATCAACGGCTCACCCTACGGATACAGGGACCAACGCGTTTTCAACACGCGCATGGACATGGGAGGCTTCTGCTGATGACAGCAAGGCTCACCGCACAAGATATCGAGATTGCCGTAGCCAAGCACTTTGGTTCACGCCTGAACCTGATTGTTCCAAATGTCAGTTGGGGATGGGGTTTGGCGCATGAGGCAGACATGATCGTCTTGCGTCCGTCTGGAATATGCGACGAAGTAGAGATCAAAGTAACGGCGGCGGACATCCGAGCAGACATGAAAAAGCGCGTTGGACACTGGGAGTCACGCAGGATAGCCCGCGTATGGTTTGCCGTTCCGTCCGACCTCGCATGTAATCCAGACATCCCTTCCGCGGCTGGAATACTAAGTGTTTTGAGAGGAACGCAATCAAGAGACTCCGAAGGACGATGGGCGTGGCGTCCGTGGAAACACGGAGATACCCATTGGCACGATCACGTCACCGTTATTCGACCCGCCAAATTGCGCACAAAAGAGACTCGCATGGTCGTTACACCGGAACAGCGCATCAAACTTGCTGAACTAGGAGCCATGCGGATATGGGATCTTAAATCCGCATTGGCGTCCAAAGCCGTTCAACTGCGTTGACAGTCCCGCCGTGTGGTGTTTGATGCTCCCCAATGGACGCAGAGAACACACAGAGCGATGCCCAAGCAGCCGACACGCCGCAGGACGAGCCCAAGTTTGAATCTTTGGCCCTGCACGTCCGTCACGCTTTCGACGAGAACGCGCGTCACCGGCGCGTTTCAGGCATCGACGCGAAGCTCTCCAAATGTCTGCGTCTTTCCAAGTGCGAGTACACCGAGGCGGAAAAGACCCTTTTCGAGCAGAAGGGCGCACCTGAAATCTTCATGCCGATTGCCGACATGAAGCGCCGCGCCGCAATGGCGATGTTTGTCGAGGTCTTCTCGAATCCGGGCGACAAGCCGTGGACGCTTTCGGCGACACCCGTCCCCGATGTGCCGGAAGAAGTCACGAAGAAGGCCGTTGAAATCACGCTCCGCGACTATCTGGCCTACACACAGGCGACCGGACAGCTTCAAGACCCGAGCCTAGCCTATTTCTACGTTCAGGACCGGATGACCGAAATCCTAAACGAAGAGGCTCAATGGGCAAAGACCCGCGCCATGCTGATGGAGCGCAAGGTTCAGGATTTGATGGTTGAAGGCGACTGGCTTGGGGCTTTCCAGCAGTATTCCGCCTATCTCTGCACCTACGGGACGGCGGTCATCAAGGGGCCGGTCCCGCGCCTCATGCTCAAGAAGAAGGCGAAGCGCACCAAGAACGGCATCCGTTACGAAATGGTCGAGGACATCGCGCTCTCCTACGAGGCCGTTTCTCCGTGGGACTGTTTTCCGAGCAAGGGCGCCCGCAAGATCGAACAAGGCGACTTTTGCATCCGCGTCAAGTACACGCCTCAAGACCTTCACATGTTCGCCAAGATGAAGGGCGATGCCTGGCGTCTTGAGAACGTGAACGACATCCTTTCCCGCCACCCCGCCGGCGGCGTGTGGATCGATCACGCCGGAGAGAACGAGCGCCGCAAGATGGAGAACTCCGAGCCCGACCTTGGCGACCAGTGCGTGCTCGAAGCCATCGAGTATTACGGCGAGGTCCGTGGAAGCTATCTGACCGAGTTGGGTTTCCTACAGGACGCCGACGACTACGAGATCGACGCCGAGCAGTATTACGAGGTCAAGGCCATCGTCTGCGACAACCTCGTGGTCTACTGCAAGATCACCGAGCCCCAGATAGGCCGTATGCTCTCCAAGGGCGTGTTCTACAGCATCCCCGATTCATGGTGGGGCGAGAGCATCCTTGAGAAGTGCGAGAGCACCCAGCGCATCTGCAACGCGGCTGTGCGCGACCTCATCGTCAACATGGCTCAATCTTCCGGCCCGCAGACGGTCATCAAGGATATTTCCCGTTTACACCCCTCCTGTTCTCCGGCGCAGAGCCCCTGGAAGGTCTGGCTTTTCCAGAACAGCGTGATGGGCCAGAACGACAACCCGCTTCACGTCTTCCAGCCCGACAGCAACATCCGCGAACTCCTGATGGTGTTCGACTGGGCGATGAAACAGGCCGACAACGACACCGGTATTCCGGCCTACACCTACGGCGCGGCGACGGCCGGCGGCGCTGGGCGAACTTCGAGCGGTCTGGCGATGCTCATTGAGAACGTGAACCGCGGGATCAAGATGGTTGTCACTTCGACGGACGCCGATGTTGTCCGAACGACCGTCAAGCGCACCGCCGACTGGCTGATGCTTTACGGAGAGGACGAGTCCATCAAGGGCGACACAGAAGTAAACCCGTCCGGCGTCATGTCGCTTGTGTTCCGTGAAAACGGTTCGATTCGCCGCCGCGCGTTCCTGCAACTTCTGGCGAATCCGCTTGTGGCGCAAGCCGTCCTGCCTTCCGGCGTGGCGACGATCATCCGGGAAGAGGCGCGGGCGCTGGACGTGAACCCCGACGACATCGTTCCGAGCCGTGAGAAGCTCAAGGAAATGGACGAGATCGCCCAGGTTCAGCGTCAGATGCAGTTGGCCGAAAGCATGGCGAACGCGCAAGCCGCCGGACAACAGGCGCAGATCGCGCAGCAATCTCCGGAAGGGCTTCAACAGCCGCAGGGCGGACCCCCGCAGGGCGTTAACGAGAACCCGCAGCGTCACGCGATGAGCGGAGCCATGCGCGTCGGAGCGCAGGGCGGAATGGGTGGAGGTCAGGAATGATCGCGCCGATGACCGAACAGCAGAAGTCCGTTGTGCGCTCGCTCATGTCCGACCCGACGCACCGGTTCGATGATTTTTTGCAGTGGCTTGCCGACAGCAGGGAAATGACACACCAGCGGATGTACACGAGCACAGAAACCCAGTTGGTGACGTACCTGCAAGGCGAGGCCAAGACACTTTTCGACGTGGTTAACATGTGCCATCAGGCTTTCGACAGGGAGGGTGAATTAGCCATTCCCCCACTGCCAGAAACCCCCGGTGGATTTTAGCCGCGCCATAACACAATGCGCAACGGAACTCGGGCCGTTTCCCGCTCCGTAAGCGCGACAGCGTTCCCTACTTGGCGGTAGGCACTCTGAAAGGAAACGAGAGATGAGCGATACAGCACTAGACACCAGCAAGAAACCGGCGGAAGGCACGCCGCAAGAGCCCGCGAAGAAGCAGGAAACTGCAACTCCCGAGGGTGGAGCGGAAGCGCAGACGCAGGTTACGCAGAAGCCGTCCAAGTTGTTCATGGGGGCCGCGGAAGACCGCACTCCCCCCGCAGACGACGAGGTTGCACGCCTACGGGCAGACCTCCAGCGCCACAAGGTCGAAGAGGGTCGGGTCAAAAGCCTGTCCGCGAAGATCAAGGAGCAGGAGGCCGAGCTTGAAAGCTTGAGGCTGAAAGCCGCAGAGGCCGACAAAGGCAAGGGCAAGTCCTTTACCGATTTCGTCGATCCTTCGCGGCGTGACGTGGTTGACGAGGACATTCTTCATGCGAGTGAAGACATGATCCGAGGAAGCCAGAAAGACTTGCTGGAAGAGGTCGAAAAGCGTGTCAGCCCCATCCAGAAGACGCTTGAGGAAGAACGGGCGGCCCGCATCCGAGCGGAGTCCGTGTCGTTTGATTCGCAGATCGAACAGCTTCACAAGGGGTTCGCGGCTGAAACCAATCCGGGCGGGAAGTTCGTTGACAAATGGATTGCCTACTTGGATCAGGTTGACCGTCGCACAGGCCTCAAAAACGGTGAAATCCTGTCGAATGCGTACAACGCCCGCCGCATCGACGGCGTGAACGACATGATCGACGACTTCAAGCGTCAGGCGGGAATCTCTCGGCAGGAAAGCATGAAGGGGTCGGCTTTCCCTGGCAAGCAAACCCCGTATGTTGCGCCTGGGGACGGAACGAGCGGAGAGTCCAAACGGTACACGATAAGTCAGTACAAGGCTGAACTTGCGGAGTCCGGCAAGGCTTTTCAGGAGGGCCGCATCACGGCGCAGGAACGCAAGAACGTGTTGGAGAAATTCAAACGGGCCGCGAATGAAGGCCGGATCGTGAATGACCCAGCGCCGCAAGTCGGCGTGTAAGTCTGAACGGTCCAGTTGACAGCCGCAGTCCACAAGGAGATTCAAAAATGCCTATCGACATTGCTGGCGGCGGGAATCGCTTAGAGCGCTACAATCCCGAGATTTACCATCCGATGTTCATGGAAGAGTTCCGCGACAAGCTCTTCATGAATCGGCTGTGCAATCGTGACTATGAAGGCACGATCAAAAAGTGTGGTGAGAAGGTGTGGCTCCGCAAGCTTCCGAAGGGTAAGACGTTCCGCTATCGCAAGGGAATGGTCCTGCCCCATGTGGAGCTTGAGGCCGAAGCCGATTCGTTCACCGTCAACCGAGCCCGCGGCTGGGCGTTCGCCATCGACGTGCTCGACAAAGAGCTGACGGATATGAAGGGCTTCACGTCCGACGTTTCCGGCCAGTTCGACAAGCAGCTCGCCGAGGACATCGAAGAGGAGTTCTTCGCCGACGTGTACGCGCGTTGCAGCGTCGAGAACATGGGCGAGGGCGCCGGACACAAGTCGGCGAACTACGACCTCGGTTCCGTCGCCAATCCGCTCGGCATCTACAACACGTCGCAGACTGCCGCCCACAAATCGGCGGCGGCTGACGCGATTGCGGTTGCGGCGGCGGCTCTGGAAGAGCAACCCGGCGGAATGGGCGAAGACCCGTACATCGTTATCCCGGTGTGCATGGGCCTCCGTATCCAGACGGGCGAGTTGAAGAAGGCCAACGAGTCCGGCGACTCGACCACGCTGATGCGCAAGGGTGTGACGAACATCGGGACCATCGCAGGTCTGACGGTGTTCACGTCCAACCTCATCAATGTTGTGACGCAGACGGTCGGCGGCGTTGCCAACACCAAGTGCTACAACATCCTCTTCGGCGACCGCAAGGGCATCACCTACGCGGACCAGATCGTCAAGAGCGAGGTCAAGCCGATCGAGAACGGCTTCGGCAACAAGTTCCAGGCGTTGCACGTCTACGACTGGGACAGTGTTCAGCCCACCCGTATCGGCGCTATCTACGCCTACATGGGCTAAACCCCTGTTGAGGGGGCAGGCTAACCCCTGTCCCCTCTCAACTCAAATCGGAAAGAAGAAAGCAAAATGGCTAACACTCTTACTGTTAAGACCAATTACACGGCGGGCATCATCACCCGCAGTGAGGGGTTCACCCCCATCGTCGCCAAGCACTTCGACGCCTCCAAGGTGGGGATTGCGGCCAACGCCGTCGTCGTCGCCCTCAAGGTGCCGGAAGGCTCTGTGCTTCGCGCTCTGGTCGTCGATGTGAAGACCGCCGGACTGGGCGCGGTCAAAGTCGGTAATCACGTCGGCGCGTTGTCGGCGGGAGCCACGGACAGCGACCTGTACAGCGGCGCGGGGACGAACATCAGCCTCACCGCCACTGGCAAGACCCTGTACACCGTCCCCATCGCGTCTCGCGCGGTTGCCGCGGCTGACACCTACATCGTGCTGGAGTTCACCGCCGCTGAAAGCGCGGCTGTGATCGACGTGAGTGCGATTGTGGACGTGTTCGATGTAGACGCCGCTACGAACTAACAGCAAAGCATCGTCCAAGCACACTGGATAACCGTTCTGCCGCGTCGTGTGGCCCCTGACGCGGCGGACATCCAAGAATGGAGAATAACCCATGCAGTATGTGATGAACTCGAAGAAGGGCGATTACCGCGTCCTCCCCTGGCATCCCGGTCTTGACGAAAACACGGACTACATCCGCATTTCCGAAGAGGACGCGAAGGCCGTTCTGTCGAAGCAGAAGACCGGCGCACAGATCATCAAGGAAATCTTCTTGCGTAACCGCATGGAAGAGATCGAGTCGGTGAAGACAGAGCCCGTTGCTCCGGCGCCCTTGCCGGCCGCGCCGGCTGTGCCTGTCGTTCCGGTGTCCGAACCCTTGCCCGCGACTCCGGCTGTGCCTGTCGCAACCGCCACCGCTCCGGCTGACGGCTCCGACAACCTTCCCCCGTCCGAACAGCCGCTGGATTTCAGCAACATGACCGTTACGGGTCTGCACACGCTGAAAGTCGGCGACCTCCGCACGTTTGCGCGTGAGAAGTTTGACCTCACGTTCAAGCCGGCGACGACCAAGGACATGATGATCGACCAGTTGGTCGAGAAGATGGGCGAGTCCAAGTAACGGAGGTCTGTCATGTCCGCAACAATCGGAAGTATCGAGCACGATGTCAGGGTTCTGCTGCTTGACACAGATGAATCGGGCTATCGGTTCTCGTCATACAACCTGTTTTGCGGGATTCGTGACGGCATCAAACGTCTGAACAGCGTCAGGCCGGAATCGCGTTATTTCGGTCTGGCGTTAGTTCTCATTGACTTTCCCGCCGTGGATGTTGACATGACGGCGGAAGAGATCGCAACGGTGCGCGACACGGTTGTTCTTGTAGAAGAGCGCTGGATCGAGGCCGTTGTCTATTACGCGGTCCACAAGGCGTACCTGATCGACTCGTCCGACACGGCCAACGCCGCGCTTTCCGCCGACTACCTGAACAAGTTCAAAGGGATCGCACAGACATGAGCACGATCACCGTAGACGCAAGCCTGTTCAACGCCATTTCCACCCCGGCGGACGCCCTCAACATTGTTGGGCTCAACACGCTGGCGGAAGAGTGCGTGTACATGCTTCCGGGTTGCGGCGACCTCATGCTCCGCAAGACGCTCCAACAGGTGTTCCGCGACTTCTGCCAGCGGACGGGAACGCTTCTCACAAAAGACACAGGCATCGTCACCCACGAAGCGGACGCGCTTGCCCTGTGCAAAGACAACGGCGAGTTCTATGTCTTCCTCGGGGCTAAGCTGAACGAGGAAAATTGCTCGCTGTCGCAATGCACGCTTGTCGAGAACTGCGGCGACATGTCGGTCGAGTTCTCGCTTCCGCAAGACGAGGACGACGACGACGGAAACCCCGTCGAGTACGACGCGGAAGTCACCTACTCCTACATCCCGCGAATCGGTACGGAAGTGGCCCCCTCTGGTATCTGAACAAATACGGTGACGCGATTGTCTCCGGAACCCTTTTCCGTTTGCTGTCCATGCCCAACAAACCGTGGAGCGATCCGACCACAGGGCAGCTCAAGGCCGTCGAATATCAGAACTCCTTGAACAACGCCGTCATCAACCGTTTGACCGGCGGGAACTACGCTGATTTGAACTGCCGCGCTTCCGTACCCTTCATTTGAGGAACTCAGGAATGACCACTCTCAAAATAACGCCTCTGGAAAACAAGACGGCCTACATCACCGGACTTGTCGTCGTGGTGGAGCCTTGCGCCGTGACGCTCGTCGGGCTGGCCGACCAGATCACCGACCCGAACAGTCTGCGAATCCGCCTCCGCGTGAAGGGCATCGACATTGCCCGCTTCCCCGACGCCGCCGGCGACGTGTGGGTTGCGTCCGGCGATGACGCGACCTGCACGCTCGACACGAACACCGTTGAAGCCCTTTCGGTTTTCGGTTCTGGCTGCACATGCCTTGGAGCGCGGGAGTGTACGGTTCTTGTCGAGAAGATCACAACCCCAAAGACGCTGTTTTGCTCTTCCACGATCAATCTGAAAAACTGGCCGCAGGTTGACGGTGCCGACGCGCCCCACAACCTTGCGACATGGCCGGACGATCTTTCCGCCGCGGAAGACGCGATTGCCGACCAGGTGGCCGCGTTCGACCTGCACAAGCACGACGGGAACGACTCTCCGAAGGTGTCCCACGGCGACCTGCTGGGCGCCGGAGCTTTGGCGCACTCCGTGATCGAGTCCTCCATCGTGGCCCTTGAACAGTCGCTTACGACTGCCGAAGGCGACATCACCGCATTGCAGAACGACGTGAACGACGCCGGCATAGCGTTCGCGGTTCATAATCACGACGGGTTGACGACGCAACAGCTTTCCCATTCCGGCCTTTCAGGGATCGGAACAAGGACGCACGCGCAACTTGAATCAGACACGACGGCTGTCATCGCGACGGCGACCGCGCGGAAGGCGCTCTACGACGCGCACGCGCACACCGGAGCGGACGGAACGGCAAAGGTAGCCCTAGCCAACGTGGACGGCTGGGCGGCGATTCTGGCGCGTCTGGAAGCGGCGGAAGCGGCGGTTGTGTCTCTGACGAACTATCTTACCGCGCTGGACGCGGCGGCGGTGAAGAAAACCGAAACGCTTTACACCGTGACGGCACCTCAATTCGGGACATACCGCAACATCAGCGAGGACATGACCGGAGACCAGTTGGCGGCGTGCCTCCCCACCATTGTTGCAGATCTTCAAAACAAGGGAGTACTGTGATGAGAAACGCTTTCATGATTCTCTGTGTTATGGCGGTATCGTTTGCGTCCGCTGCTGTTCGCCTCGGTGACACCAATATGCGCGATGTGGTCGTCGTTGTCCCGTCAGACCTGAACGGTTTGCCTTCTGCATCATCTATTTCAAACGTGACAGGACAGGTCGAATCAAACCGTGCTTCTATTGTATCGCATGTTGGCCAAACGAATAACCCGCACCATGTCACGGCGGATCAGATCGGCGCTGTGTCCACAAACGACGTGCGGTATAAGGCCGCGATCACCAACGAGTCTGACACACTGGCCACCGTCGCGGCGCGGGGTGGATTCGCGGGGACGGAAAGCATTGGAATATCAAACGTCGTGTCCACACACGGTCAGTTTCAGGCGATAGTTTCAAACGTAATGTCAGTAGTCAAACCTGGGTCCGGTTCGCTGGTATTTGATAATTCGGAAGGGAGCATGACTTCCTGGTCGGCCCAGTATTTTCATATCTATGCTTACAAATACGTACCAAACGACCCGCTTGAAAGAGCTGTTTATTCCAGCACTTACTTACAACTTGCATATCTTCCTCCAAATACACCCCCCATGCACTATACCTATTATTTATCATGGTCTCCCGTTGCGGGTGCCAGCGGCTACAGGATTTATATTCCCGGTGGAAGCCCCTATCTGTCTGGCAAGGCGGCATACATAGAGGGTACAAATTATGTGTTTTCGGGGAACAACGTAGATCCCGCCTTTTTTTCGGATTCAACTGAAACAGTTGATTACGTCAGTCCGCTTACAATTGTCACAACCAACAGCTCTGCGCTAGACGTGTCTGGAGCGGTTAACGTAAATGGGGCCGTTTCGTCACTCGGTGGTTTTTGGGATTCAGGAATCCGTCTTTCTTCCGGCGTTTCGGCGTCCACCGTCACCAACATCGCCAATGCGGCGGCATCCTTCGCAGTCTGGACAAACCAAACCGGCAGCGTGACGATCACCAACACGAACGAGGTGCCCATCAAACTCTATGGAACGGGAGCGGTCAGCGTGGCCTTCTCGGGCCTGCGGTCTCCGCGCCCGCTCTACCTTGTGATGCGCGGGCCGTCCGCCGTGACGTTCCCGGCGAACACGCATTTCGTCGGCGGAGGGAACTGGCAGACCAACATGAGCAACCATTTCGTGGTGTGGTCGTACGGAACCAACCTGTTCGTCAACGCCGTCACGGCTTCGGAGGATTAATCATGCGCTCGATCATCGCTGTCATTCTGTCACTCGCCTGCGGTGCCTTCGCGGCCGACCTGTATGTGTACTCGCCGGACGGCACCGCGATTGCCAGCGCCCCCCGCGAACTTCCGAGTGTCGGCGTGCGTCTGGACACTCAGCAGACCGTTCTTGGCCTGTATGGTGCTGACGACGCCACGCGCGCGGCCTGCGGGTGGTACCGCTGCATTGCGGCAACCAATGCCGCACCGGAGGGCAGCGTCGTCGCCTCGCGCTCCTATGCAATTCTGGGGGCCTTGGCGGTGGAAACGCTGACATTCAAGCCTCGCCCGGTCGCGAATGTGGAAATCTCTAAATTTCGTCTGCTGGAGAACCTCGCCGCTCTCGGCGCCGAGGATGCGTTTTGCGACTACATCGCGAGCGACGTGAGACTTCAGCGACGCTGGGATGCCGCCACCACGCTGGATAGCACGAATGCGATGGTCGTGGCGGCGATGGCCGGGCTCTCCGCCGAGCTGGGCATCGATGCGGCGGCAATCACCAATCTGATCTGGCGGTCGAGGGCACGGCAATGATGCGCTGCCTTTCCATCGCGCTGCTGGCGATCACGGCCGGCGCGGCCGAATTCTCCCGCATGGGTTCGGTCTACGGCGACGCCCGACTGGCCGCGACCAAGAGTGTGTTCGTCACCAATGTCCAGTTTGATGTTTCGCTCGGCGACCGGGATTGCACGGAATTTACAGTTACCTCATGGATGCGCAATACATCGACCAATCGCATGTGGATCACGACGGAGGCGTTCTGGTGCCCGGAAAATATCCAGTACTCCAATCCCGATCTTCTCGCGGGAAAAGGTGGATTTGGTTCGCAAACAAATTTGTCGACGGCGGGCGGAGCAATCACGGTGGCGTCGTTTCCGTGGCAGCCTTATTCCGATGCGGTCAGTAGCAATACCTGGCCGAAGGGCGTCTACACCCTCGCGGGGTGGTCAAGCAATGCTGTCACAGTTACACTGGGAGGAAACGATGTGAATCTAGGTCCGGGAGAGTTCAACAGAAACGCTATTCCTGGGCCGTCAGCAAGCGTTATTATTTCAGGTTCCGGACTCTGCTCTATTGGTATTTCTCGCACACCGGACAGCCAATTCTTTTGGCAAATCGACGGAGTCAAAGAAGAGAAAGCCGCGAATTTTACTGCCGACACCGTTGTCACGAACGAATTGTGTTTCTGCGCGTGGCGCTTCCGGCTCGATGCAACCAACCACCTCTACCGGTCCGATCTCATTCATTATGACGGCGGGCATCCATATGGACTGCTGAAGACAAACGACATGCCGAGAATTGCGAGAATTTTTTCGCGCAACGGAATCTATCGTGTGGGTCTGGCTGGAATCGGCAATGATCCGGGAGTTCCGGTCGAACTGTTCGATTCGCGACTTTGCCCCTGGTGGCTTTCTGATGCCGAAGTGCTGCGCTGCTTCGACAACGGGAAAGAGGAGATCATCCGACGCGGGATACCGAGGTGGAAATGACATAGGGGAGGAATTTTTATGCCGCATGACGAACTGAGCGCTCGCGACGCGGGCGGCGTACGGTCTGTGACCGCAGACAAGGGGGAGTGTAATGGACAAGACGGCCGAGCAAATGGTACTTGACAAGTTGAACGAACTGAGCACGAAGATCGATAAGCTCACATCAGAAGGTTGCCCGATTGGCAAGGGCTACGCTGATGTCAAATCAAACCAGAGCGAGATTTTCAAACGCCTTCTCAAGATCGAGTTGGCCCAGGCAGAGGGGCGGGGAAAACTCGCCGTCGCGATGATATTTTTAACGGCCCTCGTTTCGTTCATCTTGCAGTGGATCGGCAAGCACATTTGATTTCCGGCCCCTCTCGTGAGGAACCGGGTTTACAAAACAAGGAGAAGGTATGGACTCAAAAAATGCTTACATGGGCGGAATCGTCCGCATTGTTACGACTCTCATCGGTGGCTATCTGGCCCAGAAGGGGCTTGCCAGCGAAGCCGACATAGAGGGTATTGCGGGTGCCATTGTCATTGTGGCAACGGGTATCTGGTCGATTTGGGCCAAGCGCAAGGCGATGTTGACTTATCCTACAGCCGTCAAGTGAGGTTGCCATGGAAGAAGAGTACAACATCTTGGAGACGGAAGGACAAGACGGGATGGTTGCCGTAAAGCGACTGTCTGACGGCATGTTGTCTCGATGCAAGCCGAGTTGGTTACGCTCGAAGAAACCGGGCGTTTATGAGGCGAGAAGTAAAACCAAGGCAATCCGTCTGGAC